>Ga0272447_1000259_pt1 | contig 41033 bp, 37 predicted proteins | sample YNPCB0133_FD_194589 | JGI IMG/M metagenome (GOLD analysis project Ga0272447, IMG submission 194589) | Hot spring microbial mat communities from Yellowstone National Park, WY, United States - YNP-CB-013-3 | ecosystem: Environmental > Aquatic > Thermal springs > Hot (42-90C) > Sediment | place... | reverse complement strand
ACGTCCGGTGCTCGGCGAATCGCCTGCGGCGGAGGCAGCGCCTGCTGCGCAGCCGGTTACCCTCTCACTGGAGCCGGAACCTGTTTCTATCGAGAAACCGGTCTTGAACCCCAAATACACCTTTGAAAACTTTGTGGTGGGCAACTCGAACCGGCTCGCCCAAGCGGGGGCGATGTCGGTGGCGCGCGCGCCGGGGCAGAGCTATAACCCGCTGTTCATCTATGGAGGAGCCGGTTTGGGCAAGACGCATCTGATGCACGCCATCGGGCACTACGTGCTGCAGACGCATCCCCGCCTGCGCGTGGCTTACCTTTCCGGCGAAACCTTCGCCCAGCAGTACATCACCGCCCTGCGCGAGCACCGCATCGACGCCTTCCGCCAGAAGTACCGCAATGTGGACGTGTGGCTGGTGGACGACATCCAGTTCATCGCGGGCAAGGAACACACCAAAGAGGAGTTCTTCCACACCTTCAACACCCTCTACCAGATGGGCAGGCAGGTGGTTTTCGCCAGCGACCGCCCCCCGCGCGAGTTGCACGCGATGGACGACCGGCTGCGCTCCCGCTTCGAGGCAGGGCTCATCGCGGACATTGCGCCGCCGGAATTCGAAACCCGCGTAGCTATTTTGCAAAAACGTGCACAAATAGAGCGGATTCAGGTTCCCGACCAGGTTATTTACCACATCGCCTACGCAGTGGAGGGCAACGTGCGCACCCTCGAGGGGGTTTTGATTTCCATCGCCGCCCGAGCTTCCGTGCATGGCAAGCCCATTACACTCCAGCTCGCCAGCGAAGTGCTGGCACGCCACTATGTGGACGAGAAGCAGGTGCATACCGTGCCCACCGAGCAGGCAGTGCTGCAGGCGGTGTGCCAGCGGTTCGGGCTGACCACACAGGACATTTTGGGCGACCAGCGCGGACGCGAAGTGCTGATGGCGCGGCAGATAGCGATGTATTTGCTTCGCGAGAGGGCGCAGCTGCCGCTTCAGCAGATTGGACAGATGTTTGGTAAGAATCACTCCACGGTTCTCCACGCCTGTAACCGCGTGAAGACCAGCCTGAACAAGGACAAAGAGCTGACCAGCATCATCTACGATTTGAACACGCTACTGGGCGCTTAGGTGTTGGTCATTGTTGAAACATTTGCTGGAAATGTTCAAAACTTTGTTGAAAACTCCCCTGAAATTGTTGAAAACCCGTTTTCATTGTTCAAAACTTTGTGCAAAACTTGCTCACTTGGAGGCTATCTTGCAATGGTATCAACAATGTGTACAGGTTTTCAACAGAGTTTTCAACATTTCATTGTTGAAACATTTGCTATCTAAGTTGAAACTGGATAGCTTAAAACCAATGATAGAGAGACATTCAACACCTGTCAAGCGACTTATTGGCGGTTAAAATCAACAAAATGTGTTGGCAATGCGGGAAATGCATACCAAGTTTTCAACAATTTCAACAAGTACATTATTAATATAAAGGGAGAGTATGCATTCACATTGTGGAAGACAGGATTCAGTTGCCTGCATTGTCCGGCAGCAGGATGCTTGAGCCCCGAAGGATAACTATCCTAGTAGAGCAAGGAGGTGACAATCATGGCAACGATTCATCCCGGATTGCAGGTTACGTGGCTGGGACACTCGGGCTTCTTCATCCGAACACCTGGCGGTACGCATGTTGCTATAGACCCCTGGCTGGGTAACCCGCTTTGCCCCGAATCGGCGAAGCAGCTGCCCAAACTGGACGTGCTGTTGCTGACACACGGACACAGCGACCATATCGGCGATGCCGTTACCTTAGCGAAACGGTTCCAGCCGCAGGTGGTCGCCATCTACGAGCTCGCCACCTATCTGAGCGCACAGGGCGTGCAGAACACGATTGGTATGAACAAGGGCGGCACGGTCACGGTAGGCGGCATTCAGGTGACCATGGTACATGCCGTGCACTCCAGTGCTCATGTGGGCGATGGCGGACAAATTGTGTATTTGGGCGACCCGGCGGGCTTTGTGGTGAAGTGCGAAGACGGCTTCACTTTCTACCACGCGGGCGACACAGCAGTGTTCAGCGACATGCAGCTCATCGGGCAGATATACCAGCCGGAGCTCGCCTTCCTGCCCATTGGTGGGCTTTTCACCATGGACCCCCGCGAGGCAGCAGTAGCGGTGCGCCTGCTAGGCGTGAAAAAGGTGATTCCCATGCACTACCGCACCTTCCCGCCGCTTACAGGCACGCCGGATGAACTGCGCGCACTGACCCGCGACATCGAGGGGCTTGAGGTTGTTGACCTACAGCCCGGCGTCGCGACACAGTAGCGTATCACACGGTAAAGGGCGTCGGGTGTCGTAACTCCGTTTCGGGGCGGGCACGCTCGATGCTGTCCACATAGGCGACGTTCTCGGCGTTGATGACCACCGGTCGCTTGGGTGAGAAGCCTCGCCACGCCAGTACGGGTCTGTTCTGCGAAAGCTGCTCCTGCCACCACCGTACGGCGGCTTCGAGACTGTCCGCCTCGATAATTACATCTAAATGATGCCCGCTGATAAAATGCACCGTGCTGAAGAACTCCACTTTGCCTTCCCCCTCTACAGACGTTCCTGCAACCCTTTTCGCCGCGACAGCGCGCATTGCCTGCTTTACAATGAGAAAGTGACCATCATGCCATCGTAGGACAGCTCCATCCCATGTGGCAGTGTGGCGTTCACCGCATCGTGGTCGTAATCATGAGAGAGATGCACAAACGCCGCTCGTTGCGGACGCAGACGCCGCACCACGGCAATCGCCTCTTCCAGACAGAAGTGGGTAGGGTGCGGGTCGTAGCGCACGGCATCCAGAAATAGCCACTCCAGCCCCTGCAGGCCCGCTTCGGTTTCGGGAGGGATGGCGGAGACGTCCGTAACATAAGCGAACCCGCCGATGCGAAACGCCAGAATGGGCTGCTGTCCGTGATACACACGCAGCGGCTCGACGCGTGCGCCACACAGAGTCCATGCGCTGTGTATGGGCATCAGCTCCAGCTGCGGTTTGCCTCCTGCCGCCAGTGTGGGCAGAAAGATGTAGGCGAACGCGCGACGGATGGTATCCAGCACCTCGGGCTCGGCGTAGACGGGCATGGCACGTCCCTGCAGCTCGTTGAAGCGTCGGATGTCGTCCAGCCCGAACAGGTGGTCGGCATGGGCGTGCGTGTAGAGTACAGCGTCCACCCGCGCCAACCCGAATCGAATGCATTGCAGGCGCAGCTCCGGAGGAGTATCGACCAGCACGTTACCATCTGGCAGCTCCAGCAGGATGCACGGACGCGCCCGCTGGTTGCGCGGGTTGGAAGATTGACATACCGCACAGTCGCACCCAATCATCGGCACGCCATGCGACGTGCCGCTACCTAGCACCAGTACCCTTCCTCTCTCCATAGCAAGCAATATCTTACCTGAGAGACGAAACAAAGTGCGACCATTCTGCACAGACAGTTTTCCACCTTGTAGGTCTAACCGGTTTGTGATATACTTAGTATAGTTAATGAAGTGATACCAGTGAGTGACCTCGAAGGGAGTTGTGAAAAGATGGTTCGGCTGGGGTTGGACATCGGCTCTGATACGGTCAAGGCTGTGGTTTTCCTTTCGGATGGTTCCCTGCAGCGGTTGCCCATTCGCCGCGTGCAGGCACGTCCTCTTTCACGCGCTCAAGAGCTGTTTGAAGAGCTGTTGCAAGCCTTTCCGGGCGAAGAGGTGCTTCTTGCGCTAACGGGTTCAGGCGGCGTCTCTGTGGCGCAAGCCATCGGTGCGGAGGCTGTCGACGAACCGGTAGCCCTCACCGCAGCGGTGAATCGCTTCCTGCCACAGGTGCGCACGTTGATTGAAATGGGCAGAGAGTGTCAGAAGCTGCTGTTGTTCGAGGTGGATGAGAGGTCGGGAAGGCTGATTCTTTCCGATTGCGATATGGGCGATCGGTGTGCGGCGGGGGCGGGTGCGTTTCTGGAGCATATGGCAGCGCGGCTGAACTTCGCTGGCATCGAAGAGTTTGCACAGGTGGCGTTGCACACCGAGAAACCCGCCTCCCTGTCGGGACGATGCAGTGTGTTCACCGAGTCGGACATCGTTCACCTGTATCAGAAGGGCACCTCGCGCGAGCGCATCGCTGCGGGCATCCATCAGGCGATATGTCGCAACTTCTGCAACCGCATCGCCCGCAGTAAAGACATTCAGCCAGAAGTGGCGTTCGTCGGGGGGGTAGCCCAGAACCCCGCCATGGTGCGCTTCCTGCAGCAGGAGCTGGGCGTAGAGCGGCTGCTGGTTCCCGAATACGCGTGGGAACTGGGCGCGCTGGGTGCTGCGCTGTGCGCCACGCAGCCAGTAAACCTGCGCGAAGCCGTCCGCCTGTTGGACGAGCAGATAGTGCGCCCGGTGACCTACGCCAGTGCTGGAGCATTATGTTTCGAACGCTCCGAAATCCTGCCGCCGCCTGCGCGAGATGGTCTGCACGGCGAGATACCGCTTGCCGCGCTGGGGGTAGACATTGGCTCGGTCTCCACCAAAGCCGCGCTGGTCACCGAACGGGACGGGCAAATCGTGGTGCTTGCCAGCTACTACCGGCGTACCGATGGCGACCCGCTGTCCGCCGTGCGAGATACCATCTCGAAGATTCACCAGCAGATTCGGGAGAAGGGCTATCGCCTGGGCAAGGTAGTGGCGGCGACCACCGGCTCGGGGCGGTATCTCACGGGCGACTTCATCGGGGCAGACCTGATTCGAAACGAAATCACCGCGCAGGCGAGCGGAACCCGCGCCTTCCTGTCCGACATCGATACCATCCTCGAAATCGGCGGGCAGGATTCGAAGTATATCCGCCTGGATGGCGACGTGATTGTGGACTATGAGATGAACAAAGCGTGCGCGGCGGGGTGCGGGGCGTTTCTAGAAAAGCAGGCGGCGAAGCTGGGCATTCCCATTGAGGAGTTCGGCGAGCGCGCGCTGAGGGCGACGAACCCTCCGCACATGGACTGGACCTGCACCGTGTTCACCGAGAGCGCGATGGTGTACTTCCAGCAGGTAGGCGTGCCAGTGGAAGACCTGTGCGCGGCGGTATGTCTGGCAGCGGTGCATAACTACCTGAGCAAGAACGTGGGTGGCAGAACCATTGGCGAGAGAGTGGCGTTTCAGGGCGCGGTAGCGTTCAACAAAGGCATGGTGGCGGCGTTCGAAACCGTGCTGGGTAAGAAGATACTGGTGCCGCCTTACCCGCACCTGACGGGCGCGATTGGCGTGGCGAGACTGGCGTTGCTGGAGGCTCCCGCCGAGTCGCATTTTCGGGGATTCGAGCAGGTGATGGAAGGACGCTATCAGGTTGGCTCCTTCGAGTGCCGCGCCTGCGCGAACCACTGCGATGTGATTACCTTTCAGATACCCGGCGGACGCAAGTTCTTTTACAACGACCGTTGTGAGCGCTTCGGTGCAGAGAACCGTACTCGCTCCACGCGACAGCTGCCCGACCTGTTCGCCGAACGCGAGCAGATGCTGTTTGGCGTCTACGATAAGAAGGCTCCCGAAGGCGCACCCCGTATCGGCATCCCGCGGGTGGGCATGTTCCACGAGTACTTCCCGCTGTATAAAGCCTTCTTTACCGACCTGGGCTTCGAGGTGGTTCCATCCGACAAACCCAACCGCCACATCGTGCATCAGGGGCTGGTGACGGCGCACAGCGAGTTTTGCTTCCCGATTAAGGCGGCGCACGGACATGTGCTGAACCTAATGGAGAAAGGCGTGGACATTCTGTTCGTGCCCGGCGTCATCTCTGCCGAACAGCCCGACCCGCACATCCGCAAATCGCTTACCTGCCCCTATCTGCAGGTTCTGCCTGAACTGCTGGCGACCTACTGCAGGGTCGGCGAGAAGGGCGTGAAGTACCTCGCGCCGCGCCTGCACTTCCAGCGTGGCAAGCGCCATTTGCAGCGGGTGTTCACGCAGGTGGCAAAGGAGCTGGGCAAAAGCGCGAAAGAGGCGCAGCGTGCGCTGGAGGTCGGTCTGGATGCCCTGCGGCGATTCCGCGAGTGGCAAAGGCTGCGCGGGTTGGAGATTCTGGACTCGCTGTCCGACGGCGAAACGGCGTTTGTGGTGGTGGGCAGGCAGTACGTGCTGTACGACGAAAGCGTGAATACCAACATCGGCAAGAAGATACGAGATATGGGCATCCTGCCCATCCCACAGGATTTTCTGCCCATCAACGAGGTGCATGTCTGCGATTCGTGGCGCGATGTGAACCCGCGCCAAATCCAGCGTCGGCTGGCGGTGGCGCGCCTCGTGCGCGAGAACCCGAACTTGCGAGCAGTGGTGCTGACCTACTTCGGCTGCGGGCCCGACTCGTTCGCCAACCCCTTCTTCAAGGACGAACTGAACGAGCCGTGTTGCATCCTGCAAATCGATGAACACACCGCCGACGCGGGAATCATCACGCGCCTGGAGGCGTTTGCGGACACGGTGCGGGCACGCAAACGGGTGGTGGAGCCGCCGGTAATTCGCACCGCATCCATCAGCCCGCAGAGGGCGCGAGGGCGCAAGGTATGGGTGCCGTACGCTTCGGAGGGGGCAAAGGTCATCGCCGCGGCTTTGCGAGCGTGCGGCGTGGACGCAGAGATTATCCCCCGCTCACCCGACCCCGCGCTGCGCCTGGCGCGAGTGGCGATTACGGAGGACGTCTGCCTGCCTGCCTTCATCACCACCGAGGACATCCTGTATCGCGTGCATCAGCCCGACTTCGACCCCGAGCGAGAGGCGTTCTTCATGGGCAGCAGCGACGGACCCTGCCGATTCGGGATGTACCACATCCTGCAAAAGCGCATCCTGGAGAAGATGGGATTGCACACGGTGGACATGGTGACGTTGGGCACGGGAGACGAGGAAGACGGGTTGGGCACGCTGTTCGCGATGGTGGTGTGGGACGCTCTGGTGGCGCATGACCTGTTGCAACGGATGCTCCACCGCACGCGACCCTATTGCCTGAACCCTGCGGATGCCGACGCCATCTACCTGAAGTATCTGGATGCCATCTGCGAGATGCTGCCCGAACACCAGCGGCGGGTGCAGGAGGGCTGGCACGCCATCCGCTCCCTGCTTACCACGAGGCACCTGCAGCCGCTGCAGGAGCTGCTGTCGCAGGCGCGAGAGGAGTTTCAGCAACTGCCCAAGCGCGAGGAGCGGCGACCGCTTATCGGCGTGGTGGGCGAGTTCTACGTGCGCATCCATGAGGGCGCGAACCAGAACGTGATACGCCGCATCGAGGCGCTGGGCGGCGAGGCGTGGCTGGCTCCTGCCACCGAGTTCTTCGCCTACGCCAACTGCATCGGTATGCACAATGAGCGCAACCGCTGGCTGGACACCCTTCGCCGCGAGCATCTGGTGAACTTCCTGGCGGCGTGGGTCAACCACCGTCTGGCGAAGCGCGAGGAGCACACGCTGGCGGAGGTGGTGCAGGAAGTACTGGGAGATTACCCCGACATCAGCGCGGACGAGGTGATTCGGCTGGGCTCGGAGTTTGTGCATCCCGACTTCGGAGGAGAGGCTATCTGCTCGTTGGGCAAAGCGGTGGACTATGCGCGGCGTGGGCTGGCGGGCATTGTGGCAGTCCGCCCGTTCAACTGTATGCCTGGCAACGTGGTGGCGGCGTTCACGCGCGAGCTGCGCCGCCGCTATGGGAACATCCCCATGCTGAATCTGGACTACGACGGCTTCGTGGACGCCAGCCGCGACATGAAGCTGGCGCACTTCATGTGGCAGGTCAGAGAGAGGTGGGATGGTTACTAGGAAGCGATTAGTGGTCTGGTGTCTGCCGAAGCGCGCCAGCCCTTTTCTTCTCCCCTGCGACACCTTTCAACAGATTCGTAACATGTCTATAACTTTCCCATAACATCCGTTGTGTAGAATGTGCTGGAAAACTCTGAAAGGAGGTCCATATCTGATGAAACGCTTAGCCTTCACGCTTATCGAATTGCTGGTGGTTATCGCGATTATCGCGATTCTCGCAGCGATTCTATTCCCAGTCTTCTCGCAGGCACGCGACAAGGCGCGTCAAGCCAGCTGCTTGAGCAACGTGAAGCAGTTGGGCACTGCGTCGATGATGTACGCGCAGGACTACGACGAGGTGCTTCCGCGCAACGCCTACGCTGACCCGCCGCGCGTGTTGGAGGGAGCGCACTTCACGAACTGCTCGAGCCCCCGATGGATGGATGTGCTTCAGCCCTACGTGAAGAACCTGCAGATTTTCAACTGTCCGAGCGACCCGTTTGCGCCCATCAGGGGCACCCTTTGGACTGGTCAGCCCCACACCCTGATGGAGAACCGCCGATACGTCTTCCAGCCCTACTCGCCCGATGGGTCGCAGGTGTTCCGTGAGGCGGACTGTGGAGACCCCTTCGGCACCACAAACATCGGGCGACGCTTCGGCAGTTACGCCATCAACAACATGTATTACGCGAGCAACGACCCGTTCACTCCGCCCAACAACCAACCGATGGCAGCCATCGTCGTGCCCGCTGATACGGTGCTTTACGCGGAAGTGCAGGGTTATGGACAGAGTGCCGACTTCTATCGCGCCAGCCTGGACGACCCACAGCCCACCACACCGCATGAGACCTTCCCATACCCCGCGTTGATTAACCGCCGTAATAACGGAGCCATTCTGGGAAGGCACATGAAGTTAACGAACGTCGTTTGGTGTGACGGTCATGCTAAGGCAGTGCGTCTGGAGTATCTCGGCGCCAGCCGCACGGTGGTATGGAACGGACGGGAGTATAACAACTTGATGTTCCGGTTCACCATCGAGGACGATTAGCCATCGTTAAGCCCTCCAAGAGTTACCTGTTTTAGCCTTTCCCAAGAAGGAAAGGCTTTTTTCTTCTCTGGAGACTGTATCCATGAGTCAACCGGAGAAGATTTTCACCCTTGCTTAACATCACCCCATACAAATGCCGTCCCGCGCGCATCGACCTGAACGAAAAGAACCCTGCCAATGCGTGGGGTTGGCGCGAGTCGCTGGCAATGGATTTGAGTAAGGAAGACCGCGTGGATGACCTGCTTTTCAGCGAGATTATCTGGCGGTCGGTGAAGGGGGCAGATAACCCGATGCCCGCTCCGGTGAGGAGCATCTTCAGTCAGCCTTCGGTAAGCCGGGACTGATATCGAAGGAGGACGACGTTTGCGCGAAAAGGGCACTGCGCGAGTGCGCTCAGTGCCCTTTGCTTTGATTCCCTGTGGGTCGGCACAGCGATAGGGCATTTGATGGTGTGCCGGGCAGGTTAGAACCCGCCCCAGCCGCCTCCCCAGCCGCCGCCCCAACCGCCGCGGTTGAAGCCGCCTCCGAAGCCACCGCGATTGAAGCCACCGCTGAAGCCGCCGCGGTTGAAGCCGCCTCCGAAGCCACCGCGGTTGAAGCCGCCTCCGAAGCCGCCGAAACCGCCAAAGCCGCCGTAGCCACCGTAGCCGCCGTAACCGCCTCCGAAGCCGCCGAAACCACCATAGCCGCCGAAACCGCCAAAGCCGCCGTAGCCACCGTAGCCGCCGTAACCGCCGTAACCACCGTATCCTCCATAGCCGCCGCTATAGGTCCAGCCGGTCTGGTTCAGCGACATGGCGGTACCGCCAAGCAGCTGGGCGATAGCCAGCGAGTCAAGGTGTTGGAGCGTAATCTTCTCGGTACGAACCTGCGGCTGCGGCTGCTCTTCCACCGTCGTCTCGGCTGTGGTGGTTTCATACGTTTCTACCCTGGGCGTGATGATGTACACGCCGCCGTCCACGCGGTAAGTCAATGGCGGGTTAGCCGAGCGCAAAACCGTGCGCAGAGCCGTCTCGAAGGTGACATCCTTTAATGAGACGGTGACGTAACCACCCACCACCGACTCGTCCAGCGTGTAGTTGTAGCCGACGGAGCGGAACAGCAACTTCAGAGCGTCGGCAATGCTGGCGGACTCCAGATTCAGCGTGATGCGAGGCGACTCACCGCCCCCTTGCTGGCTGTACCCCGGGCTTCCCGTGCCCGCGACGAGCACCAGCAATGCCAGCACCCACAGCCACTTCATCCGCATGTGCCTCACCTCCTCTGGCGCGATGAACGTTTCCGATTTTAAGACGTTGATAGATAGCGATAGGTTACTTGCCTATCCGCTTCATTATACCCCGCGATACATCGCTGTGGCTACGGATACAGCCCCCTAGCCTCTCCATCTGTCTTGCCCCATAAACAGTGCGCGCTCCGACGACTGAGACTGACATAGCAGGATACAGGGTCTCTGTAGCGAACGTGATAAAAACCATATTCGAAGAGTGGAGAACTAATTATGGATAGCCGTATCGTGAAGCGTGCAAGCACCTTCTTTGCGGAGCCTCTGCGACTCAGAATACGCCAGAACGTCAGCCGTTACGACTGGGCAGAAGAGACCGCCAGACTTCTGGTAGAGGCTGCCGAACCCTGGCGGCGAATGAGTGACGACGACCTGTGGGCGTTGATGTTTGGTCCCACCCTGCCGCGTTCATGGATGGTCTGGTCCAACGGATACTGCCCCGCGTGTAAACAGCCTGTGCCCATGTACGACTGGCTGATACAACCGTGGAAGCACCCGTGGAAGGTGCAGTGTCCTCATTGCAAGATGCTGTTTCCCACCAACGATTTTGAGGCGTACTACCGCTCGGGGCTGGACGAGCATGGCGTTTTCGACCCGAAGCGTGCCGACCGCTCTCTGCTGTTCAACACCCAGCATCCCGACCCCAACGACCCCCTGCACCGCTTTGGCGTGGACGACGGCACAGGCTACGCCGAGGGCGAGAACCGCTGGCGGTTTATCGGCGCGTACCTGATTTACGGGCAGTGGAAGCAACTGGTGGTGGCAGGTGTGTTGAATCTGGCTTCCGCTTATCTGGTGACCGGTGATGCGCTCTACGCGCGGAAGGCAGGCATCCTGCTCGACCGCATCGCTGACCTGTATCCTCAGTTCGACCATAAAACGCAGTCCGTCGTGTATGAGACCATGCAGACCGAGGGCTACGTTTCCACTTGGCACGACGCCTGCGAAGAGACACGCCTGCTGGCGATAGCCTATGACGCCGTGTTCGAGGCCCTGCGCGTGGATGCACAATGGTTACAGTTCCTCTCTGAGAAAGCAAAGCGGTTCAATCTGCCCAACCCCAAAGCCACCTTTGCCGACGTCCACCAGAACATCGAGCAGGGGTTGCTGTTAGATCCTCTACGCAACGAACACAAGATATCCAGCAATTTCCCCCGCACGCCCTTCGCCAAGATGGTATTGATGGCGGTGCAGAACTACGAGCAAAACGCGGCAAACGTGCAGCACATGTTGGATGAGACCCTGCAGAAGGCGACCGCCGTCGACGGCGTGACCGGCGAGAAGGGATTGGCAAACTATTCCGCTTCCGCTGTGCGTGCCATTGCACACATCGTCGGTCTGTTCGACCGGGTGTACCCCAACCTGCTGCCGCACGCAGTGGAGCGGTTCCGCCTGCGCGACACCTTCCGATTTCATCTGGACACGTGGATTTTCGGACGCTATTATCCGCTCATCGGCGATACAGGCATCATCGGGCAGCAGATAACCCAGTACTGCGGCGTCGATTTCCTGCGCCTGCCTGCACTTGGAACCGGCATCTTCGAACCGCACCCCTTGTTCAACCCGTCGCTATTCACTCTCTTCTGGAGGCTGTACGAGCTGACGGGAGACGTCGATTTCGTACGCTTGCTCTATCAGGCGAACGGGAACTCGCTGGAAGGCTTGCCCCATGACCTGCTGGCGGAGCACCCGGCGCGGTTGCAGCAGATGGTCAAGCGGGTCATCGCCCAATACGGAACGACGTTCTCACAGAGTAGCGTCAACAAAAGCCAGTGGCACCTGGCGATTCTGCGTTCGGGGCGAGGAGAGCATGAGCGCGCGGTGTGGATAGACTACGACTCGGGCAACAGCCACGGACACCATGACGCGCTGAACGTGGGGATGTTCGCGTTCGGGCTCGACCTGATGGTGGACTTTGGCTACCCGCCCGTGCAATACGGCGGCTGGTATTCCGACAAGGTGCTGTGGTACTACTCCACCGCTGCGCACAACACGGTGGTCGTCGACGGTCAAAAACAGCGGGTGGAGGCAGGACAGAGTACCCTCTGGTTGCCTGACGAGCGTGTGCGGACGGTGAGGGTATGCGCGCCCGAAGTCTACGGTATTCGGCAGTATGAACGGACGCTGGTCATGGTGGACGTCTCTGAGAAAGACTTCTATGTATTGGACATCTTCCGTGTGGTCGGCGGCAGCACGCACGACAAGTTTCTGCACAGTACCTTCGGCCAGATAAGCCTTGAGGAGGCACGCCACAACGCACCTACACCAAAGGAATACGCTGGTGCCGTGATGCGACAGTTTCAACGAATCCAGCGGCGCGACCCGACTGCGCCTTTGACGGTAGACTGGAGAGTTGAAGACCGCCGCGGCTACCGCCCTAGCGAGCAGAAGATAACCTTGCGATGCATCGAACTGACGCCAGAGGCGGAGGCATTCACCTGTGAGGGATGGGTCTCGGTGTCGGGCTACACGGGCGTGGAACAGGCGTGGATACCGCGTCTGCTCGTGCGGCGCAGGGGTGGAGCGAATCTGGCATCCACCTTCGTGGCGGTGCTGGTACCTTTCGAGGGCGAGAACTGCCCCGTGGCTGCTGTGCGTCGCTTGCCGCTGCTCGCCTCCAGCGGCGACCCTTATGCGGACAACCATGTGGCGGTAGAGGTGACCCTGCGCGGCGGCGAGCGGCATCTGCTGGTGGCGATGGACGTGGAGGATCCCCTGCACCGCCCGCCCAGTTTCCGCAAGCGCCGTCGCGCCAAGGTGCCCGAGTGGGGCGACTTACCGCCCGCGCAGCTGCTGGTGCTGCAAACGAAAGGAGACGGTCGTATCAGGAACATGCCGCTTCTGGTGCCCCGCGGATGAGGTGTTGACAAGATGTCGGTCACGTGATACGATTCCACACGGATAGCACCTGTTACCGATACTCTTTTCTCTGCCCGTAAGCCATGAGCCAACGAGAGGAGGGGACGCCATGAAAATGCTCATGATTGTATGTGAGACGGGCATCGACTATCGTGTGGTCAAGGTGCTCGACGAGGTGCATGTGCCGGGCTACACGCGCTACTCTGGGGTGTCTGGTGTGGGAGAAACGGGACGACGGCTCGGCTCGCCCATCATGCCCGGACAAAACACCGTCTTTCTCAGCGTGATGTCTGACGAACTCGCACAGCAGGTCACCGAGAAACTGAAGGAGCTGGTGGACAGCTTCGAGGAGCGACGAAAGCCCGCGCTCCGCGTGTTCGCAACCCCTGCGGAAATCCTGCTGTAACATGTGGTTAAGGTCGCCCGGCGGCTCTTCCCATACAGGAAGAGCCGCTTTTTGTATGGAACCGATTCATCAAGCATACCCACGACGTAGTTCATTCTATCATTGCGGATGGATTTTCAGCCGGTTAGTGCCGAAGGCGCACAGGAGGTTAAAAATGGCACAAGAGTTTTCGCTTGGGGTGAAGCTGGGCTATAAGCCCACCGACAGGATACTCATCGTCAACGCGGACGATGTGGGCATGAGCTATGCGGCGAATCAGGCAACTATTCAGGGCATGGAGAAGGGGCTGATAACTGCCGGTTCCATTATGGTTCCCTGCCCTTGGTTCCTGCAGATTGCCGAGTATGCCCGCACCCACCCGAAGGCGGATTTCGGCATCCACCTGACGCATACCAGCGAGTGGAAGTACTACCGATGGGGACCGGTGGGCGACCGGTGCAAGCTCAGGGGTTTGATAGACCCGCAGGGCTATATGTGGAGCGATGTGCCGGAGGTGTACCAGCACGCGACCCCTGAGCAGGCGATGCTCGAGGCGCGCGCACAAATCCAGATGGCTCTCGACAACGGTATCGACATCACCCATCTCGACTCGCACATCGGAACCCTGCAGTACAGCGACAAGTACTTCTACGAAGTGTATGTGCCGCTGGCGAAGGAGTTCAACCTGCCTGTGCGCATGGGGTCGCAGGAGCTGCTGGCGCAGTTCGGCTACCCCGACATGCGACAGAAAGTGCTGGAGCAGGGCATCCTGTTCCCGGACTATCTGATTCACGGCGGGCGCAAGCCGGGCGAAAGCGTTGCCCAGTACTGGAAGCGCATGTTGCGGGAACTCAAGCCAGGCGTGACCGAGCTGTACATCCACCCAGCCCTGCCCACCGAGGAGATGCAGCACATCGCAGGCTCATGGAAAGACCGCGCAGAGGAGTTTCGCCTGTTCACTACTGACGCCGAAATCCGTCGCATCCTGAAGGAGCAGGACGTCCAGCTCATCGGCTGGCGGGTCATCCGCGACCTGCAGAGGAAGACAAGGTCGTAGCCTGCCAGTGCGGCATTGCGCCGATGGTATCTGGCTGCGTATCAGGCAATACGTTGGATTCCTTCAAGATGCAAATTTAAGGATTTTTTTCACGTACGAGCAGGCCAAACCCTTGACAAACACAGGGGACATGTGATATGTTCATGGTGCGGAAGGTGAAATCGGATGAAACGTGGCACCAAAGGCGATAAAGGTAGCACCGCGTTGCTCCTGCTTACCGTGCTGTGGTTAGTGATGCAGGTGTTCGTACCTGTCTACCACCACCACACATACCCGTGCCACGCTTCTGATTCCCCACAAGCGTACTGGCAAAACAATCAGCACGATGAGCATGATTGTCACATCTGCTCGCTGCACTACTCCCCGTCTTCGCCTGACGTCCAAGTTACCGATGTCGTCATTCCCGAATACACCGACGCTCCGTGCTTTCGCGATACCCTACTGACCCCTCTGCGTGTCGTCAGCAATCCCTCTGTACGCGCTCCACCAACTGCTTAGTTCTTCCCACCTGCTCGTAATTTCATCAGCGCTTTGCTCACTGGCTTGAGCAGATGCTTTGCTCAATTACAGATTATCACATCACCAAATTTCTGTAAGGAGGAAAGGATGAAGACACTACTGAAGATGTGGGCAATCGCCCTGCTGGCGGTGCTGAGCATCAGCGCGGCACGCGCCCAACATCATGACGTCTACTTCATTGGAGTAGACGGCCTAAGCACCATCGGCAGCGGAACCTACCGCGGCCTGGCGAACCCGAACTTTGGACGGCTAACCCTGTTGTTTGCCCACTACACGCCGGGAACGGAACACTATCACGCCATCGGCGCGTGGTCGTACAGTGGGCCGCCCAGTTCGCCTGCGGTTAACAACACGAGCACGAACAACCGTCTGCCCGAGCTGTATCAGCGACCCACCGGGCAGGAGTACATCTACATGCGCCCGGGCAGCGGCGCATTCGCGGGCTACTACCGCACCGGGCTCGATACCGATGAGTACAGCCAGCTGCTGATGCAGCCGACAGGGGTGCTGGCAGGTTCCACCGACCCAGTGCTCCAGCGGTTGTATAACTCCTCCGGCGGACGCTGGAGGGGAACGCTGGGAGACGCGCGCATCGGTCTGCGTCTGGTAGATATTACACCCGGCTTGCGCATCACCTTGCCCGACGGCACGCCCATCCTGCCTAGCGTGGGCAGCGTATACGAGATAGGGGCAGGCGATAACTTCGCCTTCCTGCCGGTGTTCTCCGTCGCGATGGGGTCGCCCGTGCAGGTCTACTCTGCCAGCTTCCAGCTGATAGACCTCAACAACACGGCGGGGTATCGACCTTTGCGCGATTCGGGCGTCTTCCACTTTGACCTGTATCCGGTGCCTGAGCCGTCGACGGTGGCGGTGTTGGGCGCGGGATTACTTGGTCTGTGGCTGCGCCGCAGGAAGTAAAAAGCGTCAGCAAAGCCCAGCCCATCACTGGGCTGGGCGGCTTCTCTGGAGGTGTCCAATGAAAGCCCGATGGCTGTTAGCAACCTGTCTGACCGTGTGGTTAGGGGCGCAACCTGTTTGCGCCCACCACGAGCTCGAACTGCTTTTCGGTTATGAGAACGGCTATGTGACCATCATCCAACCGGAGGTTCACCCCGTTCGCCAAATGGTAACGCCCCAGCAGGGCACTTTCCTGCTGGACGTGGGGATGGACTTCTTCGTGCCCGATGGGTGGTTGGGCTTCATGTTGCAGCGCTGCCGCGTGCAGCAGGTGTGGATATCTCCCGGCATCGTGGGTAACAAGTCGGGCATCGGTAGCGTGTTCAGCGCGGGCAATACGCCAAACTATTTCGACCTGCCCTTCGGGGGGACGCCACACCATCACTTCATCTTCGCTGCCTCATCGCCTGGTGTTTATGTGTTCGACCTCAAAGCAATCCGCGGCGTGGACTATCAGGGGCGATCGCTGTTCGATATGCCGTTCGTCTACCGAATCTACATGGTAGCGGGCAGCCCAAGCCGCCTTTACGGTAGTGTGACGCCTTCGCCCTGGTATGTGGGTAGCCTGTATGACCTTTTCTTGCGGCTGCAGGTGCGCCGCGACGGCAATGTCGTCGCCAGCACGGAACAGCCCGTGAACCCGTGGGCAATATACCCGTATCTTGCAGGTTTCAACACGTCGGGCAACGTGCAGGTGGTTGCCAAACTGGATAAGCACCTCTCCGTGCGGGTGAGTCGTAACCTGTCTGGCTCTCAGCGGCAGGACTGGACTTTCGCCAAGTTAGGCGACACCAACGGTGATGACCTCATCGATAGCAACGACCTGCGGGATGTGGTGAACCACTTTGGCGGCGTCGCTTCTCATGGAGACCTGACAGGGGACGGTACGGTCAACCTCGACGACCTGTACCCCGTTCTGGTTTACTACGGACAGAGCGGGGAGGGCCTGCGCTAAACCAACATCTATGCGAAAGGAGGATACTCTGATGAAACTGCATCGACTGTTCGGTCTGTTCATCGCTGTGCTAGCGCTGAGCGTGTCCGCATTCGCCAGCGCCCACGAGCACGAAGGCGACCTCTTATTGGGATATGAGGACGGGGTCCTGAAGATTCTGTCCCCCGAACCGCTCACGCAAGAGCCGTACTGGCTGACAGTGAACATGGAGCCAACGGGACTTGGCATCTACGTGGTGGATATTGGGTTCGACTTCGCCCATGAAGACCACGACCACACCATCCGTCCGCAGCACGGCGATGAACCGATGCTCAAGCAGGTCACCATCCGCCAGCTGTTCGTCAGTCCTGAGCTGTTCGGCGTAGTGGAGGGTAATGACGCTCCCATCTTCGGTATCGGCACTGCGGGTGAGCTGACGCTGGTGTATGACCCCGATGACCCCGAGTCCGTCCACCGGCATGTGGTGTTCGCCACGTCCGAGTTTGCCCCGAAGCTGTGGCAGTTCCAGCTGGTCAACGGCATCGCCCACGACGGTACACCGCTGGGTAACTCGCTGGTGTACACAATCAAGTTCAACCCGGTACCCGAGCCAGCCTCTTTACTGATGCTGGCAACCGGTACGGGACTGCTGCTGCTGAGACGGAAGAGGCGATAGATGAAAGTTGCTTACGTGTTCATCATGCCGCGCTCGGCGTCCTACAAGCTGGCTCAGATGATTCTGCCTCAGCTGGAGGCTGGCACACACGGCGTGGATGTCGTCGGCATGTTCTTCTTCGATGACAACACGTTCGTGCTGCGCAAGGGCGACCCCATCGGGGAGCGTCTGGCAAAGGTCGCGAAGGAGCGAAACATCCTGTTGATGATGTGCGACATGTGTGCTCTGGAGCGCAACCTAGCGAAAGGCAAACCTCGATGGTGCGACCCTGTCACAGGACAGGGGTTGCGTGAGCCTGCCGAGTGCCACGTCGTCGATACGGTCGAAGGAGTGCAGGTAGGCTGTTTCCCCGACCTGTATCAGGCACTAGCGGGTAACCCGCCCGATATGGTCATCTCACTGTAACGTGGGTAGGGGTTATATCCCCCCGCCCTTCTCCAAGGAGGTGGATAACCATGCAGATGCACCGACATAAGCAAGCCTTTACCTTGATAGAGTTGCTGGTGGTCATTGCGATTATCGCGATACTGGCAGCCATTCTGTTCCCTGTTTTTGCACAGGCGCGCGAGAAGGCACGGCAATCTGCCTGTCTGAGCAACATGCGCCAGATGGGGCTGGCAGTCAATATGTATATACAGGACTACGACGAGCGATTCCCTCTGGATTCGCATGCGGGTAGGAACGCCCCATGGGTGTGGGTGCGGTCACTGGAGCCGTACACCAAAACGAAGCTGCTTTACCGCTGTCCGTCAGACCCCAGCATCAACTGGACGAGGCCGCTGCCCGGCTTCCGCACAGTGCGTCAGACCAGCTATGTGACGAACTTCTGGATGCTGCCTCGCCTGGGCGTGGACGAGCTGACCACGAACTGTACAGGCTACAACAGTCTGGCTTCAGTGGTTGCCCCTGCGCGAACCATCTATATCGCTGAAGCCAAGCCGAACGCCACCATTGACCACTATCATGCTGGTGCATGGCGCTGGCCCAACGATTGCGGCACCTTCTTCCTGCCCGAAGACGAGCTGGCAATGACCTGGCACCTGGGCGGAGCAAACTACACCTTCGTGGACGGTCACGCTAAATGGATGCGCTTCGAGCAGACATGGACGCCGGATGGACGCATCGACCTGCACCATCCAGGACGCGAGTAGGGAGGTAATCCGATGCGAAACAAAGTGTGGGTAGTGCTATGCTTGTCTTTGTGCCTGCGGCTGCCCGCGTGGGCACAGCCAACACTTTTTCTCGATGTATCGCCGGCGGCAGTGGCGGACGCTACACCGACTCCGAACCTGCCGACTGCACCGGTATCTTCGCTGGAGGTCGAACCGGGTGCGTTGGTGCGGCTGAGTGTGGGCTTCCGCTTTGCCCCGCAGGGCGATGTTACCCGTTGGTATCTCTGGAGCGCGTATCTGCGCATCGACCACCCGTACCTCCAGGTAGTGACGCCAAACCCCTCAGAGATTGCCGAAAACGCTTTCTGGCATCCGCAGGTGCAACAGCTGGGGCTCACCGCACAGGCGCGAGCCGCTGTCTCGACACAGACACCTCCTCTCCGCGCCAATCTGCTGCGTCCCACAGACCCTGCCAGTAGCGTCGAGACCCCCTCTGGCGCAATCTGGGTGGTGCTTGCGCCAGGCGGCAGCACAGTGAACGAGCCTTTCTTTGTGGGACATGTGTACCTGCGGGTGGCGGAGAACTCGCCAGTGGGCGCGGAGATACCGATAACGGTATTTAGCCAGCCTGACAGCACCCGCACCAAGCCCAACTCCTTGCTGGTTACCGACGGTAGTACCCGCTACCATCGCTTTGGTGACAACCTGCCCGTGCAGGTGGCACGCGTGCGTGTTGCCGCCTCGCGAACCGAGCTGTTCGGGCAGGTTTCGCTCGAGGATTATCTGGCATCGCCCGCTGGAGTTCAGGTGGAGGTGCAGCTGCGTGAGCCCGGCTCCTCCAACCCTGTGGAACGCCATACACTCACCCTCGACGAAAACGGAAGTTTCCGTTTGGAAACCTCTCTGCGAGGCGCATACGATGTCTCCCTGAAGGCATCGCACTGGCTACGCCGAACCCTGAGTGGTGTCAACCTGTCGGGTAGAGTGCGCCTCACCGCGTCGTTGACCAACGGGGACGTCGATGGAGATAATGAGGTCACCCTGCTCGACTTCGGGCAGATGGTGGCGGCGTTTGGCAGTGTGTCGGGCGATTCGAATTGGAACCCCGAGGCCGACCTCGATGGCGATGAGGAGGTGAGCCTGTTCGACTTCGGCATACTGGTGCGCAACTTCGGTGCGATAGGAGATGACTAGCCTCCCTGCGAGCGGCGACGTAAGGCTTTCTGCGCATACTCCAACTCCTCCGCACCCACGAGCCTGGCGAGGGCAAGGTACAACCCACCGCTCGCCAGGCTGACCACTGCAATAGTGACCAAAGACACCAGCTTCGGGTGCCACTGTAGCAGGATCAGTGTGGCAGACAGCTCCTGCTTGATAAAGTAACCAGTGGCTCCAGCGGTGAGCGTGGCCAGCACCACTTTCGCGAACGGCATCCACAGCTGGTGCACGGGTATCTGTACCTTCTTGCGCAGCGCATACAGCATCCAAACCACATGCAATATCGCGGCGATAGACCCCGCCAGTGCCAGCCCTTTGTGCGCCAGAGGACCCATCAGCCACCAGTTCAATGGCACGAACACCAGCGTGGTCAGCGTGCCGATGACCACCGGGGTCATCGTGTCCTGCACCGCGTAGAACGCGCGGTTGAGTATCGCCTGACTGGAGAAGGCGAACAGGCCGACGCAGTAGAACACCAGCGCCTCGGCGGTGATGCGCGTGTCGTACGGGGTGAACTTCTTGTATTGAAGAAGGATGGAAACGATGTCGGTGGAGAGTACCATCATCAGCACGGAAACCGGCACGGTGAGGAACCATAACGTCCGCAAGCCCTGCAGCAGGGTACGGCGGAACGACTCCATGTCGCCCCGCGCGGCCTGTGCGCTGAGCGTTGGAAACACCGCGATGCTGATAGCCTGCGCGAAAATGCCCAGTGGCGCCTGCATCTGTTTATTGGCGTTATCCAGCGCAGACACCGTCCCCGGCGGCAACAGCGAGGCGAAGGCGCGGTTAATCAGCACAAACACCTGCGGCAAAGATAGCCCCAATATCACCGGCAGCACCAGCTTGCCGACCTTCACCACGCCGGGGTGTTTGAGGTCAAGGCTGAACGCATAGCGTACCCCCACCCGACGCAGGAAAGCCATCTGCAGCAACAGGTTACCCACAATCGCGCCGGTCAGTGCACCCCAAGATAGTCCGGCAACCCCGAGGTGCCCGCCCAGCAACCAGCCTCCGGCGATAATACCCAGATTGTAGATAATGGGGCCCAGCGCGGGAACCAGAAAATGCCCACGCACATACAGCGTCGCCATTATGAGACCGCCCAAGAAGAAACAGATTTGCGCGGGCAGGACGATGCGCGTCAGTGAGGCAGTCATGTCCAGCTGCCACGGCTCAAAACCGGGCGCAATTAGCGGGACCAGCTGACGTGCAAAAACCTCGCCGATGAGCACCAAGCCCGTGACGACCAGCGTCATGAAGGTGGCCACCACCGAAAAGACCTTCCACGCCTCCTCTTCCTGACCGCGTGTGAGGTATTCGGTGAATACCGGTACGAAGGAGGAGGAAAGCGCGCCGCCCGCGATAAGGAAGAACAACAAATCGGGAATGGAGAACGCCGCCCGATACACGTCGGTATAGGCGTTCTGCCCGAACCACGCGGCGATAGCGGTGTCGCGCAGCTGCCCCAGTACGCGGCTGACGAAGACCGCCACCATCATCACCGCCGCCGCCCGCGCCACCTTGTGGGTCTCTTGAGCCATGCTGAGCGTTATTGTACTGTGCCTTCCTCAAGGTGTCAAATAGATACAGCGTCGCTGAAAAGGGGGCGGCGGCATTATTTACATCTCGCGCCAAAATGTGGTAGTATCGATACCAATCAGATAACCCGGACAGTGACGCAAAACCTGGGGTCTAATATGGCTCATCCCTCGTCATCGGGCGCGGACAGCAAGAAACAGTCTCAGAGAGTGCATCCCTTTTGGGGACTACTGGCTATCGCATCGGCAATAGCGGTCATCTTTGTGATAGCATACCCTTTCATTGCCAGTCGGCGCAGCCAGAATCTGCCGTTGTCTAATGCGGAAGAGACCGCCGTGAAGGTAGCGGACAGGATGGCACCTTTGTCCAGTGCAGAACGCGCCACGGTGGCTCGCGAGCTGTTCCGCAGCCCCAATCCCCTCATACGCCTCGCTGCAGTGGAAGCGATTAACGACTGGAAGGTGCGGGAAGCGTTTCCCTTGCTGGAAACCGCGATGGAAGACAACTACTCGTCGTTACGTCGGCGCGCGATGGAGACGCTGTGGCGGATGGACAGGGAGAAGGGAATGCGCTTACTGCTGGCAGGTCTGCGGGACGATGATGTAGATATCCGCCGCGCCGCTATCAGCCAGCTGCGCTTTTCCGACGACAAGCGCGTCATCCCTGCGGTGATACCCTTGCTGGATGACACGGATGCCACGGTGCGGTTCTTCGCACTGGGAGTGTTGCGCAAGCTGACGGGAATGCCTTACTTCGCCAGAAGCTCCGACCCGCCTGCGAAGCGCGAGGAGGTCATTCGCCAGTGGAAGCAATGGTGGGCAAAGCAGCAGTCGCGCTGGGAGAAAGAAATACGGTGGGCAACCGTATCCCCTATCCACCCGACCCGTATCGACCCCGCCACCGATTTCACGTTGACCGCCATCGACGGTTCTCGAATACGCCTGAAGGACTATCGGGGAAAGCTGTTGTTGCTGCATTTTTACGGCACGTGGTGTGCCCCCTGCGAAGCCGAGATGCCCGAGCTGGTGCGCGTGCGGCAGGCGTTCCCCGAAAGCCAGCTGGCGATGTTAGGCATAGCCGTCAACGAGACGCAGGGCGAACGGGCGGTGCGCGAGTGGATGCAAAAGTTTAAGGTCACCTACCCGCAGGCGCTGGATACCCCTGAGCTCGTCCGAACTTACTGGATACAGGGCGTACCGGTTACCTACTTGATTGACGCGCAGGGGCGCATCCGTTATCGCTGGGACGGTGAACGCGATTTCGAAACTTTCCGGCGGGCAATCGTTCGACTGCTGCAAAGCGAACGCCCCGACGGTCTGGCTAACGCCACAAACTGACCAGCCATACCAGCAGCGGCGCAACCACTAGTGCGGGCAGGAAGTTTGCCACGGGAATCTGGCGCAGGTTCAGCAGCCGAATGCCCAGTCCCAGCATCATCAAGCCGCCCGTGGAAAACATGGTGTTCTTCATCGGTTCGGTCAGCACGCTACCCACCCAGCCTGCCCCCAGCGTCAACGCGCCCTGCACCACCAGCACCGTGCCCGCTGAAAACAGCACTCCCCCGCCCAGTGCGGCGGTGAAGAAGGCAGCCGAGACTCCATCCAGCAGGCTTTTCACCAGCAACAGGCTGTAGTCACCGCGCAAACCGTCCTGAATGCATCCCATGATGGTCATCGGTCCCACGCAGAAGAGGATGCTGGTGCTGACGAACGCCTGAATGAATGTGCTTCCGCCTTCGTGGCTAAAACGTCGCTGCAAGGAGTTGCCGAGGGCGTCCAGCCTGCCTTCGATATCCAGTGCCTCGCCAATCATCGCGCCGATGAGCAGGCTTGCCAGCGGCAGCAGGGGGTTCTTCTCGCTGAGGCTCATCTGCACGCCTATCATCAGCGTCATCAAGCCGATAATCTGCATGGTGGTCTCGCGCAGGCGGGGCTTGAGGAAACGTCGCGCCGTCAAGCCCACGCCCGTGCCGATAACCACCGTGGCGGTGTTGATGAAGGTGCCGATCATCCTGCGCTCGCGCCCTGCTCCTGTTCCACCTCTTTGCGCAGCAGACGCTTCAGGATTTTGCCCGTAGCGGACTTGGGCAGCGATTCGCGGAATATCACGCGCCGGGGCACCTTGAAATTCGCCAGCCGCTCGCGGCAGTAGCGGATAATCTCCCGTTCGGTGGCTTCCGCACCGGGCTTCAGCACCACATAGGCGACCGGTTCCTCGCCGCGCAGTTCGTCGTATTCGCCCACCACCGCCGCCTCCGCGACCGCTGGGTGGGTGTGCAGCACCTCTTCCACCTCGCGCGGGTAGACGTTCAGCCCGCCCACGATAATCATGTCCTTCTTGCGATCCACGATGTAGAAGTAGCCGTCCTCATCTACCTTGCCGATGTCGCCCGTATGGTACCAGCCGCTGCGCATGGCTTCGGCGGTGGCTTCAGGCTGATTGTAGTAGCCCAGCATCACGTTCTCGCCGCGCACCACAATCTCCCCCAGATCGCCTACTGGAACCTCCTTATCGTTGTCGTCGAAGATTTTCATCTCGACGCCTGGAATAGGCAAGCCGATACTGCCCGGCTTGCGTACGCCCTTCAGCGGGTTCACTGCCGTCACTGGCGAGCACTCGGTCGGTCCGTCGCCCTCGAGAATCACCACATTGAACCGCTTCTCGAACGCCTCCATCACCGCGACGGGCATGGGTGCGCCGCCGGAGACGCACACGCGCAATGAAGACAAATCGTACTCGCGCGGCAGCGGGAAGTGCAGGATGGCGGCGAACATGGTGGGTACCGCGGGGAAGATGGTGCAGAGGTGCTTTTCGATGGCTTCCAGTGCGCCATCCGGGCTAAACCGCTCCAACAGGGTGCTGCAACATCCTACATGTATGGACAGATGCATACACACCGTGCCCGCGAAGGCGTGGAAGAGCGGAAGCACTGTCAAGAATTTATCCTGTGGCGACATTTCCAGCACCGGCACGCATGACTCGCAGTTGGCGATCAGGTTGCGGTGGCTCAGCATACACCCCTTCGGGAAGCCCGTGGTGCCGGAGGTGTAGAGGAATACGGCGGGATGCTCGCGCGGGTTGAACTCCGGCGGAGTGGGCACGGGAGCCTGCTGCTGCCACAACGCATCGAAGGGCAAAAAGTCGGGAGCCTCGCCACCCGCTATCAGTAGGTGCTGCAGAGAGGCTACCTGAGGCTTCACTGCGCGCAGGACATCGGCGAGGAGGGGGATGGTCACAGCCAGCTTGACGCCCGCGTCGTTGTAAATATAGCGTAGTTCATCGGGCTTGAGCAGGGGATTGGCGGGTACGGCGATTGCCCCCAGCGCCTGACAGGCGTAGTACGCCATCACAAACTGCGGCACGTTGGGCAACAGTATCGCCACGCGGTCGCCCTTCTCCACACCGAGCTCTTTGAACCCTTTAGCAACACCGCTTACCGCGCCGAGCAGCTGCCCGTAAGAGATAGGCTGGTCACGGAAGGTCAGTGCGTTCTGGTCAGGATTGCGCTGCGTGGTTTGTAAAAGCATTTCGAAAAGATTCATCGCCCTGTCACACCTCCCGTCCCTTGATTTCGAGAAACAGGATGCCTTTTCCTGCGCGGCAGGAATCGCCAGCAAGAGCGCGGAACGCTGTGGGTAGACAATATCACCAATGTTGGTCAGGGGGTTGAGACAGGGTGTACGAACAGTGGGGTATCGGCATCGTTGGACTGGGTGGCATCGCCAATACGCACCTGACCGCCTACCGGAATCTGGGGCTGAAGGTGGTGGGCGGAGCCGATATTGACCCTGAGCGGGTGAAACTGATGCAGGCGAAGTGGGAACTGCCCATCGCGACTACCGATGTGGAGTCGCTGATTGCCCACCCCGAAGTGAGAATTGTGGATGTAGCGGCGCCCCATTTTCTGCACGTGCGCGAGCCGATTTTCCGCTGGGCAGCGAAGTATGGCAAAGCGTTGTTTGTGCAAAAGCCGCTGGAGCAGTACTACGAGAACGCCCGCAAGCTGGTCGCCATTGCGGAGGAAGCGGGTATCCCGCTGATGGTGAACCAGAACTCAGTGTTCGTGCCCGGTTTTCAGGTGATGGAACGGTATCTGCTGGAAGGTGCCATCGGCACGCCGTATTACTGCCAGATTGAGAACCGCAACTGGTTTGACCTGAGCGGACACGCCTTTTACGGTAAACAGGAGCGGTGGGTGCTCAGCGATATGGGTGTGCATCACCTCGCGCTGGTGGTGCACTGGTTTGGCAACTGGCGCAGTGCATACGCCATCATGGGGCGCGACCCGTCGCAAACCGGTATCGTCGGCGATACGTGGAACGTGATGAACATCCGCTTCGAGAGCGGCATGCAGGCGTGTATCATCAACAACTGGAGCTACCGCGGACATCTGCCACGTCCGCACTCCGTCGAGGAGGTGGTCATTCAGGGCGATAAAGGTGCGATTACAGGCACGAGCGAGGGGTTCGTCCTTGTTACCGCCGAACCACCAGCGGAGGTGCGTCCCCGCTTTCAGGGCAAGTGGTTCCCTGACGCCTTTGGCAACGCGATGCTGCACTATATCCGCTCTCTGGACAAGGGCAAACCGTATCTGTGCAGCGGGAGGCATAACCTGCAGGTAGTCGCGCTGATTGAAGCAGGCTATCGCTCGGTGCAGGAAGGGCGTGAGATTACCCGTAAAGAGATCATGGGCGAAGATGCCTGAGAAACGAACTTGCGATGGAGGAGAGGATGAGCAAACTGCGTGTTCTGGTATGGGATGAGAATCCGCCGCACGCGCCCAAAGCTGTATATCCCGGCAGCATCAACGGCGCGGTGGCGGAAGGGTTACGAGAACTGGACAAAGAGGGTGTGCTGGAGGTGCGCACCGCCAATCTGGATGAACCAGAACAGGGCTGCCCTGCCGACCTGCTGGCGAACACCGACGTGCTGATGTGGTGGGGGCACGCCCGGCATGGCGAAGTGAAAGACGAGCTGGCAGCACGCATTGCGGAGCGCGTTCAGCAGGAGGGCATGGGCTTTATCGCCCTGCACTCCGCGCACTATTCCAAGCCTTTCCGCGCGGTGTTGAACTGTACCGGTCACCTGAAGGGCGGCTGGCGCGAGAACGAGCCGCCGGAGGACGAACACATCCGCGTGTGCGCTCCCTGGCACCCGATTGCGAAGGGTGTAGAGGACTTCGTGCTAAACGGCGAGGAGATGTACGGTGCGCCTTTTGATGTGCCGCCGCCACTGGTGGTGATATTGCAGTCCTACTTCCCGCTGGGTGGCGAGACCTTCCCCTCCGGCTTGTGCTGGACGGTGGGTAAAGGGATAGATGCGAACTTCACTTCGGGACCCGGCGGCGGTGTAGGGCAGGGCGAAGGCATTGGCTGCGTGTTCTATTTCCGCCCCGGGCACGAGACCATGCCTACCTACTTCCACCCTGTCGTGCGCCGCATTCTGTATAACGCCGTGCTCTGGGCGGGTAAGAAGGTGTAAACCGGTTCCCGTTGCCCCCTTCCCCCGCAGGAGAAGGGGGCACGCTTATCTCTTTGGATGACAGGAAGGACGGGATGCCTCCCGCTACTTCTCCTTCAGCACTATCACCGTCAGAGAGTGTTTGGGGAAGGTATACCGGAACTGCGGAGCGACCCCTCTCAGCGTGCTTTCCACCGGCGCAACGCGCGTGGGGTTGTCCAGCGAGTTCTCGTCGTCCAGAGTGTCGCTCGTTAACTGGATGACTTTCCCCGCAGGCTGTACGGAGCGTATGCCCTGCAGGCGAATCTCGGACTCCACCGCCTTGTCGGAAACGTTCACCACTTTGAGAATGACCTCACGGGTTCGGTGGTTGCGGCTTGCCACCGCATACAGGACAGGTAGCGGTTTCTCCTCGAAGTCGTGTATCAGCTTGCCGTCCAGATAGCATCGGATGCGTGTACCCTGCACCTCGATGCGGATATCATACCATCTCCCGGTTTCAATACTGCCGGGCACCTCGCTGCTCACGATGCTTTTACCTCCGGCAATGCATTGTTCGACGGCGTGTTTGGAGTTACCCCATCCACCAAGGTTCCACCAGTACCAGTGGTCATCATCGCGCACGCGGAACATGATGAGGAAGCCTTCCGTCCCGCCGAGCTTGCGCGCGCGCAGGCTCAGGGTGTAGTCCCTCCAGTTGGGGTCACCCGCCACCACGCGGCAATCGGTAGCCAATCCGTTCTGGCGATAGGCACCGTCCACCACCTGCCAGTCGCCGCGCACCACGCGCCAGCCCGTCGCCCCCTGCGTGAAATCGGCGGCAAACAGGGTCTGTCCGTTATGCGTCACTGTGATGTCGCGGTACTCCGCCTGCGTTTCCCAGGTTCCCACTCCTATCGCCCCACGCGATTCTGGAACCGCCATTGCGGGCGCGTCCATCTTTAGGGGCAAAACATGTGTGCCGCGATAGTGGCTGAACAGCTTCTGCACGTAGTAGGAAGGCGTGCCGAACGCTCGCGAGCTGTCGAAACCAATCAGGTCGGGGTTCCACTGGCGCGCGTTGACATTGACAAACAGCGGGGCGTAAGCCGCCATCACCACGATATCCCCGTTGCGTTCGATGCCGGTCATGAACGCGGCTTCACCAATCGCCGCGCGCAGGTTGCCCGTCCCGCAGTCCCGAGTGACCGCATACTCGCCCACGAAAATCTTGGGTCCCTTGCGGTCGTATCGGTCGTAGCGGTTCGCCTGCGAAATGAACCAATCCGCGCTGGAATAGAAGTGTTCGTCCAGCACATCCATCGGGCGGCTACGCACGGGCGCAGTGGCGATGATTTGAATTTGCGGGAAGCGCGCCTTGATGGCGTCGTAAAAGCGGGCGTATCGCTCCTCGTATGCCGGTCCCCAGTTCTCGTTGCCCACCTCTACAAAGCGCAGAGGGAAAGGTTTGGGGTGCCCGTTCCTCGCCCGCAACGCGCCCCACTGGCTGCTGGGGGGTCCGATGGCGTATTCGATGGCGGCGAGAGCATCCTCTATCCACTCATCCAGCTGTTCCATCGGCGCGACGTCACCGTTGCGGTACTGGCACGCCATCCCGCAGTTGACCACCAGCAGCGGTTCCGCACCAAGGTCTTCGCTCATCTGCAGATATTCGTGTAGACCCAGTCCCTGTGTGGTGGTATAACCCCACACACACCAGCGCGACGGGCGTTCGGCGGTGTCACCCAGCGTATCTCGCCAGCGCAGGGCGTTCCTCATGCGGTCACCTTCCACGAAACAGCCGCCGGGAAAGCGCAGGAACGAGGGTTTGAGGTCTGCCAGCATCTGCGCCAGGTCTTTGCGCAGTCCGTTGGGGCGTCCCTTAAAGGTGTCCTCCGGCATCAGCGAAACCACGTCCAGCCAGACAGCGCCCGGTGACTCGGCGGTGATGACCAGCCGCGCTTTGGGGTCCGTCGCACGCGAGGTCAGTGTTGCCGTGAATCGCTTCCAGTCCCTACCGAGTCCCCGCACCGTGTGCTGAGCGTACACCTTTCCGTCTGCTCCTTGCAGGTGGAAGGTCAAGCCACCCCGGAAACGGTCGTCCCTGCGGGCGTAAAGGGACAGGCGGTACCGCTTGCCCCGTTGCACGGAGATGCCCCAGTAGCCCTCGTTGATGAGGCTGACCTTCGGCGCGCCCTCGTCGATCTCCCAGCGCAGGCTGCGCGTGTTTCTGTGGTTGAGGGGGCGTGAAGTATCTATCGCAATGCGGGACTTACCACCGCCGTCCTCAGCCAGTCTCCACGCCCGCGGCACCGCCGCGTCCTCGAAGGAGCGGTTGCGCACCAGTTCGGCATAGATTCCGCCATCGCCTGCGTGGTTAATCTCCTCAAAGAAGATGCCCCACAACACGGGACTGATGGGTGTGCCCGGTGCGGTGGCATCCACCTCCATTCTGGCGACCTGAGCCTGCGCGAGCGCACAGGATAAGACGACCAGGGTTTTGGCAAGGATGAGAATTGTCGTGAACCACATCATCGATATCCACCCTCCTCTATGACCACTCCATTCAGGTCGAAGTCTTTGGCACGGTCGTGTTCCGTCATACGCGCTGTTCGGATGGCGAACCTCCGTGTGGGCCGACCACACTCCACCTGCCTGCCCGCTGGGAGGAACAGCGACGCTTTTATGTCTTCGCTATGATGTTGGAAGACACCTTTCACAGGCTGATAGGCGGGAAGGCGGAACCTTTTGGTCATCTTGCAGGTCAGCCTGTGCTTATGGTATACTGGGTTGCGCAAGCGTTTTGTACCTTGTCAAGTTGCAGGGGCGTACGCCACAGCCACACTCTGAGAAGCACAGAGCCAATGAGACACTTCCTGCCTGATGTTCTGGCAGTCGTGGGACCCACTGCGACCGGCAAGACGGAGGTGGGCATCCTGTTAGCGGAGGCGCTGGGCGGAGAGGTTATCTCCGCGGACTGCATGGCGGTCTATCGCGGGATGGATATCGGTACCGCCAAGCCCACGCCAGAGCAGCAGCGGCGCGTGCGCTTCCACCTCATCGATGTCTGCAATCCGGACGAACCCTTCAGTGTAGCAAGGTTTCAGCAGATGGCACTGGAGGCGATTCGGCAGATACGGCAGCGTGGTTCGTTGCCACTGGTCGTTGGAGGCACTGGGCTGTACGTGAAGGCGCTGTTGGACGGCTTCCACATCCCGCCTGCGGCTGCAAACGAGGCGCTGCGCCAGCAGCTGTGGCAGGAAGCAAAACGAGAGGGCAGTGCAGCCCTCCACGCGCGGCTGAAGGAGGTGGACCTGCTTGCGGCGTCGCGCATCCACCCGAACGATGCGGTGCGCATCATTCGCGCGCTGGAGGTCTATCAGCTCACGGGGCGTCCTATTTCGGAGTGGCAGCGTTGTCAGCCTCCTTCAGAGGTCGGTAGGGTGCGCCGCTTCGGTCTGACCATGCCTCGTGAACTGCTGTACCGGCGCATCAACGAGCGAGTGGAGCGGATGATTTCTCAGGGTTGGCTGGATGAGGTACGCCGCCTGCTGGAAGCGGGTTACGCTCCCGATCTGCCAGCGATCCGCTCGCTGGGCTATGGGGAGCTGGTACAGGTGGTTCAGGGGCGATGGGAGCTTTCAGAAGCCATCGCGCTGATACAGCGTGAAACAAGGCGGTTTGCCAAGCGTCAATTAACATGGTTCCGCGCCGACAAGCATATCGAATGGATAGACGCTTCGCAAGGTGCGGAAGAGACAGCGAGGCAAATACTGCAGAGACTGCGAAGCGAGCAAGAACACACTTGATGGATTTTGGGATGGAGGGGAGCCCAAGACATGGCGAAGACTCAAATTAACTTGCAAGATGTTTTTTTAAACCAGGTGCGCAAAGAGAACATTGCCGTTACCATCTATCTGATTGGAGGCGTGCAACTACGCGGGTTGGTTCGCGGGTTCGATGCCTTTACGGTGCTGCTTGATAGCCCAGGCAAGCCCACTCAGCTGGTCTACAAACATGCGATTACCTCGGTGGTGCCTTCCAGACCGGTCTCTACGTATCGCCCACCGGATGCTGCAGCACGAGCGGTCAGCGCGCCCGCCGAAGGCACCGAGAGCACGGAGACGCCTTCCGAGACTGCCTGATTGGTGCGCCAGGGAGTACAGCGGCAAAGGGGCGTCAGATTCAGGGCAATCCCCTGGCACAGGAAGGGGGGATTGCTTTGCGGATTCTCGTGACTGAACACGGAAGCCTACGGAACAGGAGGTTGTGGGGAGCGCAAAGTGCAGTTTACCAAGATGCATGGCATCGGCAACGACTTCGTGGTGCTGGACTGCTTGAAGTCGGAAATTGCCGAGCAGAGTTTGCCTGAACTGGCGCGCCGCCTGTGCGACCGACGGTTCGGGATAGGGGCGGACGGGCTGATTCTGGTATTGCCCTCGCGGGTGGCGCACCTGCGGATGCGCATGTTTAATCCCGACGGCAGTGAGGCGGAGATGTGCGGTAACGGTATCCGCTGCTTCGCCAAGTACGCCTACGACCGCAAGCACGTCGCCAGCACGCAGATGAACGTGGAAACGCTGGCTGGCGTGAAGTCCCTGAAACTCAGCACGCAGGGCGGCAAAGTCGTCTCCGTCACCGTGGACATGGGCGTACCCCGCCTGGCGCCGGAGGAGATACCGGTGCGCGTGGAAGGAGTGGATAGCGTGATGGGGTATCCTCTGCGTGTGGCGGGCAGGAAACTGGAGTTCACCGCTGTCTCGATGGGCAACCCGCACGCGGTCATCTTCCTGGACAACGTTGCTGCCTTCCCCGTAGAGAAAGTCGGTCCGGAAATCGAGAACCACAAGCTGTTTCCCAAACGCACGAACATACAGTTCGTTCAGGTGGTGAACCCGCGTGAAATCGTCGTGCGGACATGGGAGCGAGGCGCCGGCATCACACTGGCTTGTGGCACGGGGGCGTGCGCGTCGGTGGTAGCTGGCGCGCTGAATAAGCTCACCGGGCGCGAGGTGCTGGTGCACCTGCCCGGAGGAGATTTACAGATTGAGTGGCTGGGCGATGGGCGTGTGCTGATGACAGGACCGGCCACCGAAGTGTTCGTGGGAGAGATAGAAGTCTGAATCGAAGGAGGAGAGAGGTTTGCCTACACGTGCATCTCGTCTGGACAAAACCCCACCCTATCTGTTTGGCGAAATCGCAAAGCTGAAGGCGAAGGCGCTGGCGGAGGGGCGCGATTTAATCGATTTCGGCATCGGTGACCCCGACCAGCCGACGCCGCGCGATATTATCGACCACCTGTATGAGGCGGCACAAGACCCCGCCACCCACCGCTATGACGAAACACCGTACGGCGACCCGTTCTTCTTGCAAGCGGTGGCGGAGTGGTATCGGCGTCGCTATGCCGTGTCGGTGGACACCGAAGGGGAAATCCTACTGCTCATCGGTTCGAAGGAGGGGTTAGCCCATCTGGCATGGGCATACATCGACCCGAGCGACATCGCGCTGGTTCCCGACCCCGCTTACACCGTGTATGCTATCAACACGCGCATGGCGGGCGGCGAGGTGTACCTCATGCCACTCCAGCGTGAGAACGGGTTCCTGCCCGACCTGTCGGCAATTCCGTCCGACGTCGCGCGGCGGGCGAAGCTGCTGTTCCTGAACTATCCGAATAATCCCACCGGCGCGGTCGCCACGCAGGAGTTCTACCGGCAGGCGGTGGAGTTCGCCCGTGAGTACGACCTCCTGCTGGTGAACGATGCAGCCTATTCCGAGGTGGTATACGAGGGGTATCGTCACCCGAGCCTGCTGCAGATAGAGGGCGCCAAAGACGTCGCTATAGAGTTTAACTCGCTGTCCAAGATGTTCAATATGACGGGATGGCGCATCGGTTTTGCGGCGGGCAACCGCGACGCCATCGCCAACCTGAACAAGATGAAATCCTACGTGGACAGCAAGCAGTTCGCCGCTATATCACGCGCTGCCGCATACGCCCTGCTTTATGCCGATAACACCCGGACGCTGAACCTCTACCAGAAGCGGCGGGACATTCTGGTGGAAGGACTTCAGTCCATCGGGTGGGATGTGCAGAAACCCAAAGCCACCTTCTACGTGTGGGTTCCGACGCCCGGCGGCATGTCCTCCATCGAGTTCGCCAAGCAGTTGCTGGAACAAGCGGGCATTCTGGCGATACCGGGTATCGGCTATGGTGAACATGGCGAGGGCTACGTGCGCTTCTCCATCACCGTCAGCGGCGACCATCATGGCGAGCGAGTGGAAGAAGCGGTGAGGCGGATACGAGAACGTTTCGGCAGGTAGCGTACCGGTAGAAGGAGCGTATATCCTGCTGTGGCGCATGGTACCCGCGGGTAAACTGAAGCCCCTACCGGGGGAGTGGAGAACCTTGTCTTCCGGCGAATTGCGCGCCCAGCTTCCCCTTCCCTCTGAACTGCTCTCCGTTGCCAGCGAAAACCGAACACCCCTGCGCTTTCTGGTGCTGGCATGGCATCCCCAGGCGGGCTGGGCGTGGGGCGGAGAACTGCCTGAGGGGATGCGCAAGAGGTTTCGCGACCCGATGCCGCTCCACGCCGCGCCAGAGCTGCGGGTGCGCTACCATTTGGGCACACGAGAGGTATGCGGCAGGCTGATAGATTCTCGCACACGGCAACCATTGTAGCAGGAGGCGGTGCTGTTGCATACGGAACCGCGCCCGTGGTTCAAAAGCATTCCTTCCGACTACCTGACCTTCACCGACGCGCAGGGATGGTTCACCGTTTACCTGCCTTATGCTGCCAGCGGGCCGATTGTGCCGACGGTGTGCCGCCTGCCGCACGGGGCAGAGGTCTGGGCGAGTTTGTCCCCGCCCGGCACACGCCCGCCTGTAGAAACAGCCTGTGAGCGATGGGCCTGGGGGACATCGCTATCCCTGCGCCGGACGGCGTTATTGCGGGCGAGGTAAGGGGTTCCGACGGTAAGCCGGAGCCTTTCGCGCTGGTTGTTGCGCAGGGCAAAGAGCCACCTGTGCCGGCGAGGAGGCAGGAAATCACCTGTCGCGTTGCCACCTGCAACGGAGTGCGCAAAACCCTGCGACAGCAGATGGGCACCGCTTCACCCTTCGCCTGTACCCTTACGGATGCACAGGGACGGTTCCGCCTGCCGGTGCAATCGGGCGAGTGGCAGCTGCGGGCGCACCCAACGCACGCGCCTCGCGAGCCTGCAGTGGCTTCCGTGCCGTCTCTGCCCTGCCAGATACCCTTCGTGAGCGCCGAAACCCGATGGGTAACCGCACGGGTATCGGCAGGTCAAACGGTGACGGTGCACCTTCCGCTCAGCGCGGGCGGTAGAGTTCGTCCGGTACGGGTTTAGTTTCACGGTAGCAGTCCCTGATGTCTGCCCCTACCCGTACTGTCCGTACTTGCGCACCAGTTGCACCACCTGCGCATAGCGGGCGAGGCTGACCGTTGGCGGGATGGAGTGGTCGCTGTGGTACATGTAACCGCCTCTTTCAGGGTGATTCGGATGCGTTCTCTCGAGTTCATGCGTTTAGCCCGTATTCTGCGGGAATATACAGAGAACCATAGTTCATATCTGCCCGCTGGCGGAGCGCATCGGCGTCTTCCGGCAGGTCGGCAATGGCGTCTTCGATCATGCCCAGCCACCGCTCTTCGCGCGGCTCCAGAGCGATACTGCCTTCGCTCACCGCACGGCGTATCTCCCCTGCGGCGAATCGTGCCATCGCCAGCGTGCGGGCGTAGTGGTCATCGCCAGCCTCCACGATGCGTTTGCCTGCCTCATATACCACCCTGAGATCCAGCATGAGCGCCTGCGGGTCGCGGTAATGGTCGGATAGCACCAGCAGGTCACGTAAAGCCTTACCCTGCCCCTGTTCAAGGGCAGTGTTCATCAACCGGCAGTCATAGGCGAGGATTTCGGTGAACACCGCCGGAGCATAGCCGCCCAGCAGGCGCACATCCTGCACCGACTCGTTGCTCCACAGGTCACACACCGCCGCGGCGATATTGCCCAGCGGGGAAGAGTGGGCACACGCGCTGGACTTGCCCTCCATGCTGACAGGCACGCCGGTAATGGCTTTAATCACTGGGTTCTCGTAGCCACAGTCTTTCAATGGACCGGTCGCGCCCATCTCCACCGCCACCAACGAGCGCGGTACGGTCATCAGTCGCACCACCGCTGCCAGCACTTTGGGGAGCAGCTCCTGATGAGCCAGTTGCATTGCCGTATTGCCGAAGCCACAAGCGGTGTCGCCGCCGGGCACCACCTTGTGGCGGTGCGCGATGTCCACGATAGCAGCCCACAACCACTCCATGTCGCGCGGCGCCAGCACGCCCAGCGCGAAGGCGATGCCCTCCATATCCCCCTGCACCAGCGCGTGGTCGTTGACCTCTTTACCACCGGTGCTTTCGATAGAGAGAATGTCTGCGCCCGCCTCCGCGCACCGTTCGAAGGCTGTCAGCATGGTGGCAAACAGCTGCCCGCTACGCATCCGGGGCGGACGTTCCTGTTCTCGGATGTCGGCGATGGTGACGCGCAGCGCGGAACGCAGTCCGTACCTCTGCCCGAACTGTTCCATGAGCTGCTTGAGGTCCGCAGTGACGAGCGCGCCCCAGTCGGGGTGCAGGGTGAGCTCGTACAGGTGCTCCAGTTCCAGTACAATCGCAGAAAGCCCCTGTTGTACGGCGCGGGTGAGGATGCGTTCTACCATCTCGCGGAACCGCTGGCGCACATCGGGAAGGGTCTCTTCGCGTATAGACATGGGCGGCAGGGTGAAGTTGACCTCGGGGATAACCTGCCCTGCACCAATGAGCACTCCGTTTCCACAGGCGAGAGGCTTTGCCGCCGAACCGAAAAGCATCTCCTCCGCAGAGGCGTAGACCATTTGCGTGACCGGCTTGCGAGAATCTGGCATCATGAACCTCCTGTCAAAGGTCTGCTAGCGAAGATAATTTCCGTACCCTTTGGGGCGAATCCTGTGCTACCTGCTTCCGATACGCGACAGCCGCAAGCCGATGATAGCTTGCCCTGTGGAGCAGAGAGCGTGTATAATGGCGTCAGCATTTCGGTCGCTCGAACAGGAAACGCGGGATGGAAGGTGAACCTCTGGTACTTTCCGTAGACGTGGGTACCACAAATATCAAAGCGGGGGTCGTCGACGCGCGTGGGCGGGTGTTGCGGGTGGTTCAGCAGGAGCTGCCCCTCGCGCGCGATGAGAACGGCAAGGCAGAACACGACCCGCACCTGTTATGGGAAACGTTTGGTGCAGTGGCACGGCAGGTCACCGAAGGCTACGGGCAGAAGATACGCGCCCTGATGCTGTCCGCATACCAGCTCAGCCTGCTGGCAGTGGATGAAACGGGAGAGCCGCTGACCGGCATTATCACCCTTCTGGACACGCGCCCCCAACAGACCTATCCCCGGCTGATGGAGCAGATAGACGCACGCCAGCTATACCAGCGCACGGGTTGTCCGCCGCTGTTCCATTATCCGTTTTCCAAAATCTTCTGGCTGAAAACCACCCATCCCGACCTTTTTGCCAGAGCGCGGTGGCTGGTGGGGGCGAAGGAGTATCTGATTTACCGGCTGACCGGGCAGTGGGTGACGGAAGCCAGTTTGGGCACGGCAACGCAGCTGATGAACCTGCACAGTCTGCGATGGGATGAGGTTGCGCTGGGCGTGCTGGAACTGGATGCAGAACGACTGCCCGAGCCTGTGGAAGCGGACAGGTTGCTGGTGACCCTGTCTGAGGAGGTTTGCGCCCGGCTGGGTGTGGCGGAAGGATGCCGACTGGTGCCGGGCGTGTACGACGGGGGCGCGGTGGCTATCGGTATCGGTGCGCTGGTGGGAGGGGCAGGGGCAATCAATCTGGGCACTACCGCGATGTTGCGCGTGGCGATGCCCCAGCCGGTGCTGGACGCCGACCCCGCGATGAGGCTGCAGACCTGTTACCTTGCCTGCGGCAGGTGGTTTCCGGGTGGAGCTATCAATAACGCGGGCATCACCTTGCGCTGGCTGCGTGACAGCGTTTTGGGTATGGACTACGAGGCGATGAACCGCGAAGGAGAGCGCGTTTCCGACACGGCGGGGCTGTTCTTCTTGCCCTTCCTCAGTGGGGAACGCAACCCGCAAATCGGCAACGCCGCATCGGGAGTGTTTTTCGGACTGCGCGGCTACCACACACGGGGACATGTGGTTCGGGCGGCAATGGAAGGGGTGTGTTTCGCCCTGCGCATCGTGTACGACGCATTGCGAGAGAACGGTGTGGTTCCGCAGGAGATACGCATCGGTGGCGGTGGGGCGCGTTCGCCGTTGTGGATGCAAACGATGGCGAATGTGCTGGGCATCCCGTTGCAGGTGAGCCAGGTGGAGGAGCCCGGGCTGGTCGGCTCGGCGATACTGGGGTTTACTGCGCTGGGCGTGTATGCGGATGTAGAGCAGGCAACGCAGGCAATGGTGCGAACCGGCAGGCAGTACCTGCCTCAGCAGGATGCGGTGGAGGCGTACGCGGAGAAATACCAGTTCTTCCGGCAGCTGATGGATGACCTGGCGCAGGCTTTTCAGAGACACGCCCGTCTTGTCACACCATGAAGGAAAGGGAGCCGCGATGTTCAATAAACCTGTAGCCGCAGGAGGTGGATTATGAGCTATATCGAGGAGCTGTTCTCGGTGAAGGGGAAAGTGGCTTTGTCCACAGGTGGTGCTGGTGTGCTGGCAGGCGCCATTGCGAAGGGCCTCGGCAGGGCGGGAGCGCGCATCGTGCTGACCGACATCGCGCCGCTGGAGGTGCGTCTGCAAGAGTTGCGCCAGCTGGGAATCGAGGTTTATGGCTACCGTATGGACGTTCTGGATAAAGCGGATATCGAGCGGGTGGCAGAGCAGGTGAAACAGGAGGTTGGCGCGGTAGATGTTTTGTTGAACGCGGCGGGCGGCAACATGCCCGAAGCCTCCACCTCGCCTGACCGGCGTTTCTTCGACCTGCCCGTAGAAGCTCTGCAGAAGGTGGTGAACCTGAACCTGTTTGGCGGGGCGATACTGCCCAGTCAGGTATTTGTGAAGCAGATGCTGCAGAACGAGGCGGGCGGTGTTATCATCAACTTCTCGTCCATGTCGGCGTTCAAGCCACTGACGCGCGTGCTGGGCTACTCCGCAGCGAAGGCGGCGGTGAGCAACTTCACGCAGTGGCTGGCGGTGCATATCGCGCAGGAGTACTCGCCCAAAGTGCGAGTCAACGCCATCGCGCCTGGCTTTTTCCTGACCAATCAGAACCGCTACCTGCTGCTGGACGAAGCGGGCAACCTGACGCCGCGCGGGCAGGCAATCATCGCGCACACTCCGATGGGACGCTTTGGCGAACCGGACGACCTGGTAGGCACCATTATCTGGCTGGCGTCGCCGGCGAGCGCGTTTGTCACCGGAGCGGTTATTCCGATAGACGGGGGGTTCAGTGCGTTTGCGGGAGTGTAGGAGGGGTACACTCCCGCCGAGCTGCTAGAACTGGAAGAGGCTATCGGGCAAGCCTTCGTTCACGTGCAGGTTTACGTAGGTGGTGACGCCACCCAGCTTCCCTTCGGCGTTGTAGACTTCTACCCGGGTGGGTACCCACACGCCGGGCGCCACCTCGGCAGGGTTCTTGTAGTAAAACGTCGCCATCAGGGTACCGTGCTGGTTATACCACTGCCGCTTGACCACCGTGCGGGTCTTGCCATCCATCCACACGATGTGTTTGGAAGTGTCGTCGGAGTTCGCCCACGTCAACTCAAACACCGGGTAGCGCACGCCACCCTCCTGATCGTAGCGCAGGAACTTCGCGTTGACCAGTTTCATGAAGCTGGGCGTCAGGATTCCGAAATCCATCAGCGATTGTCGCTTGCCCGGTGCGTTGCTGATGTCGTCGGTGTGTTTGATGGGACCTGCCGAGACGTGCTTGTAGTTGCCGTTGATGATGTATACCACGTTGACCACACCCAATTTGCTCTCCAGCCGCATCCGGGACGGCTCTTTATAACGGGCGGTCATCTGTTTGATGCGGTATGAGTTGGCGAAATCTTTGTTTATCTTTTCCAGCTCGCGCTGGTTGGCAGCCTGCTGTTTGACGGTAGCACGCAGGTCAGACAGACGGTTCTGCACGTAATCGTTAATATCCTGCGATTGCGCCGTCGCAAGGCTGGCGCTGCACCACACTAAACCAAGCAACAGTATCCCTCTGCCGAGCATTCCACACTCCTTTTATCTGCCTTTTGGTTTTCCGCACAAATATAGACGACAGCGCCCCAGCTGGGGTTACCGCCGTCCAGTCCAGATCTACTCGAGACGCTTCAGACGGTCTAGCAGCTTCGCCTGCTTCTCCAGCAGCTCGGAATGAATCGCCCGCTCTTTCTCCACCACCTCGCGCGGCGCGCGCTGCAGGAACTGTTCATTGTTCAGCCTGCCGTTGACTCGCAGCAGCTCTTTTTCCAGCGAAGCCAGCTCCTTCTGAATGCGCTGCCGCTCCTTCTCCAAGTCTACCGCCTCCAGCTGCAGGTACACATCCGCCGGTTCACAGTGCGTAGCAACCGCTTTAACGCCCTCCGGCAGGCTTTCCACGATGGTCATTGGCTCCACCCGTTGCAGGGTGCGAATCACTGGTTCGTACTCCTGCAGGAGTGCAGCTGCGTGCGGCGACGACGGCACAACAAAGACGTTCGCCTTCAGCGAAATGTCAAAGCCTATCTCCGTACGCAGGGCACGGATGGTACGCACCGCCTCTATCAGCTGTCGCATACGCGCTTCAGCCTCTGGCGCGTTCCATTCTGGATGCTCCTCTGGGAAGGGCGCGACCATAATGCTTTCGCCTTCGTGCGGCAGGCTCTGCCAGATTTCTTCCGTGATGTAAGGCATAAAGGGATGCAGCAGACGCAGGGTATGCTCCAGCACCACACTTAGCACGCGCTGGGCGACCTCCCGCTCAGTGCCCCCTGCGTTCAGACGCGGTTTGCACAGCTCGATATACCAGTCGCAATACTCGTCCCACAGGAACGAGTAGATGGCTTTGGCGGCGTCGTCCATGTCGTAGCCTTCCAGCGCGCTGTTGACCGTGCGGATGGTGTGGTTCAGACGGCTCAGTATCCAGCGGTCGATATCGTTCATCTGCTCATTTGCGGGCAGCGCGCCGTCGAACCGCTGGCGGAACCCCTCGTCCAGATTCATCAAGACAAAGCGGGAGGCGTTCCAGATTTTGTTGCAGAAGTTACGTGCCTCCTCTACCTGACTGTGCCTGCCGTGCTGAATGCTGGCGAAGCGGATGTCCTGTCCCTTCGCGGTGCGCACCAGCAGGGCGAAGCGCAGCGCATCTGCCCCATACATCTCGATTAGGTCGAGTGGGTCTACACCCGTTCCCAGCGACTTACTCATGCGCCGCCCCTGCTCGTCCAGCACGGTGGCATAGATGTACACGTCGCGGAAGGGCACGTCGTTCATGAAGTACAGCCCGGTCATTATCATGCGCGCCACCCACAGGTAGATGATGTCACGCGCGGTAATTAGCACGGAGGTGGGATAGTAAGTTTTCAGGTCGTCGGTCTGCTCGGGCCAGCCCAGAACGGCGTGGGGCCACAGCGCGGAGGAGAACCAGGTATCCAGCACGTCTTCGTCCTGACGGATGGATTTGCCCCCCGCCTTCTGCCGCGCCTCTTCTTCCGACCGCGCGACAATGTACTCCCCGTCTTCGGTGGTCCACACGGGGATGCGGTGTCCCCACCACAGCTGGCGCGAGATGCACCAGTCTTTAATGTTCTCCATCCAGTCCAGATAGGTGCGGGCATAGCGGTCAGGGATGAAGCGGATGCGTCCCTCCTTCACCACGTCGATGGCAGGCTGGGCAATGTCTTTCATGCGCACGAACCACTGCTCCGATAGCAACGGTTCGATGACCGTATCGCAGCGGGCGCAGGTTGCCACGGGCACCACGTAGTCCTCCACCTTCTCCAGCAGCGCCTGCTCCTGCAGGTCTTGCAGCACCTTCTCACGTGCGTCGTAGCGGTCCAGACCAGCGTAACGCTCACCCGCCTCAACGGTCATGCGCCCGTGTTCGCCGATGACCACCACCTGCGGCAGGTGATGGCGCAATCCACACTCGAAGTCGTTGGCATCGTGTGCTGGCGTGACCTTTACCGCGCCAGTGCCGAACTCGGGTTTGGCGTAATCGTCAGCGATGAAGGGGATTTCCCTGCCCACCAGCGGCAGGA
>Ga0272447_1000257_pt1 | contig 41125 bp, 40 predicted proteins | sample YNPCB0133_FD_194589 | JGI IMG/M metagenome (GOLD analysis project Ga0272447, IMG submission 194589) | Hot spring microbial mat communities from Yellowstone National Park, WY, United States - YNP-CB-013-3 | ecosystem: Environmental > Aquatic > Thermal springs > Hot (42-90C) > Sediment | place... | reverse complement strand
GCAAAAAGTGATTGCCGCCACCGCGATGGCGGTGAAGACCGCGAAGATACTGTTGGGTACCTTGGCAGCAGGCGGACCGAACTTCCTTGCGCCGCACCATGTGGAGCGGATTTACACCCGCCCCGATGAGGCGTATCGGCAGGCGATTATCGCCCAACTGCAAGCGGCGCGACAGAGCAATCCAGACAACGGGGAAGGTGAAACCTAATGGACAAGTGGACGAGATATCGCCAAGCCCAGCATCCTATTCCGCAAAAGATGCTTCGCTGGCACTTGTATGGCGCAGGCTTGGAAAACTTAGGTAAAGACGGACAGCCCGAAGAGGTTCCTGTACCAGAGCCTAGCGACGATGAGCTGCTGGTGCGTATTGACGCAGTGGGGTTGTGCTTCTCGGATACGAAGGTAGTGTCGCTGGGCGAGAAGCATCCCCGACTGGTCGGGCGCGACCTGCAAAAGGAGCCGGTCGTGCTGGGGCATGAGGTCTCTTGTACGGTGGTGAAGGTGGGCAAGAACCTGCAGGACAGGTATCAGGTGGGACAGCGGTTTATCGTGCAGGCGGACGTATTCTATCAGGGCAAGAGCATCGCCTACGGCTACGTGTTGCCAGGCGCGATGACGCAATACGGCATCATCGGGAAGGAGATTTTGGAGGGGGACGAAGGCTGCTACCTGCTGCCCATTCGGGACGAGGACGGTTATGTAGAAGCCGCGTTGGTGGAGCCTTGGGCGTGCGTGGTGGCGTCATACTCGCAACAGCGACGACAGCACCTTCGGCACAATGGCGTTGCCCTGCTCATCATGGGCGAACACATGCCACACACCGACTTCACCTTGGGACAAACGGTGTCGGCTACGCATCGTCCGCTCAAGGTGATTGCACTGGGCGCAGGAGGGCAGGTGCGCGCAGAGCTGGTACAGCTGGTTGCCGAGTCGGGCATGGAGCTGCTGGAGGACGTCCCAACGATAGATGCTGCGCGCCAACACGCCCCAGAAGGGGGCTATGACGACATCATCTGCATCGGCGATGTACCGCCCGAAACAGTGGAGTCCGCCGCTGAGCTGCTGGCAAAGGCAGGCGTGTTCTGGGTGCTGCGACACACGCCTTTTGAACGTTGCCTGAGTTTAGACATCGGACGGATCCATTACGACAACCTGTGGTTTGTGGGGGCGTTTGGCAGCGACTTATCGGCAGCGAACGCCATCCCGCTCCGCGCGGAGCTGCTTCCTGGGGGCAACTGTTGGATTGTGGGCGGGGGCGGACCAATGGGGCAGATGCATGTGCAGCGTGCGGTGCAGCTGCCCGAACCGCCCGCGCTGATTGTGGCGACCGACGTAGACGCCGTACGTCTGCAAACCGTGTACGAGCGGTACGCCCCCACTGCGGAGCGACGCGGCATCCGCCTTTTCGCGCTCAATCCCAAAGAGTTCGAGCCGCAGGCGTTCCACCAGAAGCTGCTAGAGCTGACCGACGGCAAGGGCTTTACCGACATTGTGAACATGGTGCCCGTAGCCGATGTAGTGGCGGACTCCGCGAAGCTGCTTGCCGATGGCGGCGTATACAACATCTTCGCAGGGGTGGCGCGAGGGGTGAAAGCCTGTTTGGACGTCAACGCGATCTGTGCCAGAGGGGTTCGCTTCTTCGGCAGCAGTGGCTCGTCGCTAGCCGACATCCGCCTGACGCTTGAGCAGATGGAGAGCGGACAGCTGCAAACCCGCGCCTCGTTAGCAGCCATTGGTGGTATGAAGGCGGCACGCGAAGGCATTCAAGCCCTTTTAGAGGCGCGATACCCAGGCAAGACGGTCATCTTCCCGCAGATACCCGACCTGCCCCTGATGTCGCTGGCGGAGCTGAAGGAGAAGTTCCCCACTGTTTACGCCAAACTGGAGGGCGGTCGCTTCTGGACGAAGGAGGCAGAAGAAGAGCTGCTTCGCCTGCTGCTGCCAGAGTAGTGGAGAGGCAGTCCGACACCAGCGCCCAGCGTGCGTGCCTTGGCGGTTTACCCGTTGCGTTTCCCCTACGTCTGCAGGATTGCATGCTCGTTAGGGTGAACCTGTTCCCTGCTGGAAGGGAGAGACACCGATGAAGCGTCTGGAAGGCAAAACCGCTATCGTTACTGGAGCCGCCCAGGGGCTGGGTGAAGCCATCGCCGTTCGCGTAGCACGAGAGGGATGCACTGGGGTCACCCTTGCAGACCTGCAGTCAGAAAAAGCGCAGGGCGTTGCAAGGCAGATCGAGACTGAGTTCCCCTGGTGCCGAACATTGGTGGTCAAGTGCGACGTGACCAGCGAGGCAGACGTCATCGAGATGGTGCAGCGGCATGTGCAGGCGTTTGGTAGGCTGGACATTATGGTCGCCAACGCAGGCATCCTGATTGCACACGACATCACCGAGTTCCCCGCTGAACAGTGGAAGCGAGTGGTGGATGTGAACCTATATGGCTACTTCCTGTGCGCCCGCGAGGCAGCGAAAGTGATGGTGCCCCAGAAGAGCGGGGTTATCATCCAAATTAACTCCAAGTCGGGCAAGAAGGGTTCCTTCCGCAACAGCGCGTATGCTGCCAGCAAGTTTGGCGGCATCGGCCTGACCCAAAGCATCGCCTTAGATTTAGCTCCCTACGGCGTGCGAGTCAACGCCATTTGCCCGGGCAACCTGCTGGACTCTCCCTTATGGCGTGACAGCCTATACGAGCAGTATGCACGCAAGTGGGGGTTGACCGTCGAGCAGGTGCGGCGCAAGTATGAAGACCAAGTGCCTCTGGGGCGAGGTTGCACCTACGACGACGTGACCAACCTGCTGGTGTTTCTCGCCTCGGACGAGGCCAGCTACATCACTGGTGAGGCGTATAGTGTTACTGGGGGGCAGCTGTAAAGGCGGATATCGATGGCGCTTACCGCGCGCCGCCCTCTTTCCAGTAAGCCGCGCACGGGAAGCGAATCTGAACCAGCTAACGAAAGGTCGCGTGGTTGATGACCAGCTCGCCCTTCTCCAGACGTGAAATGGTCGCTTTTTCCGCTGAGTCTAAGAAGCGATAGGCAGGCGACGACAGGTTGGCATAGATGGTCCGTCCGATGACCACTGTGGAGCTGTTACCGGCGACGAGCTCATGCACTGCTCCGCCCCGAACAACACCGCCCCTAGCGAACGCCCACGCTCGGCGATGTCCAACACCTTCCTCGCGTGCCCTTGGGATAATATAATATGCGTGGCAATGTCAATGGGAGGAGAAGAGCATGATCGAACGCTACACCCGCCCCGAAATGGCGAAAATCTGGGATATCGAACACCGCACGCAGAAATGGCTGGAGGTGGAGCTGGCAGTCTGCGATGGGCTGGCGGAGTACGGCTACATCCCCCGCGAAGCCGCCCAGACCATCCGCGAGCGTGCCCGGTTTGACCTGAAGCGCATGGCGGAGCTGGAAAAGGAAACCCGCCACGATGTGATGGCGTTTGTACGCAACGTGGAAGAGAACGTGGGTCCCGAAGGGCGCTACGTGCATTACGGCATCACCTCTTATGATGTGGTGGATACCGCGCTGGCGTTGCTGCTTCGCGATTCGTGCGACCAGCTGCTGGCGCGTGCCCGCCGTCTCGCGGAGGTGATTGCCCGTCTCGCAAAAGAGTACAAACATACGCCAATGATCGGACGCACGCACGGCATTCACGCCGAACCCATCACCTTCGGGTTCAAACTGGCGGGCTGGTACGACGAGATGCAGCGCAATCTGCAACGGCTGCAGTTCGCCCGTGAGATGGTGAGCGTGGGCAAGGTGTCGGGGGCGGTAGGCATCCATGCCAACGTAGACCCGCGCGTGGAAGAGTATGTCTGCGCGAAGTTGGGGCTGAAGCCTGCGCCTGCCTCTACCCAGATTATCTCGCGCGATGTACACGCTACCTACCTCAGCACGCTAAGCATCCTCGCAGCGTCGCTGGAACGGTTCGCCACCGAGCTGCGCAACTTGCAACGCACCGAAATATTAGAAGTGCAGGAATACTTTGCACCAGGGCAGACCGGCTCGTCCGCCATGCCGCACAAGCGCAACCCGTGGAACTGCGAGACGGTTTCGGGGCTGGCGCGGGTGGTGCGCGGATACCTCATCCCCGCGCTCGAGAACATCGCCACCTGGCACGAACGCGACCTGTCTAACTCCAGCGTGGAGCGCGTCATTCTGCCCGACGCTACTATCCTGGTGGACTGGATGCTGTGGAAGTTGACCGATATCTTGGAGCATCTGGCAGTGTTCCCCGAAAACATGAAGCGCAACATGGAGAAGTTCGGCGGGCTGGTGTTCAGCGAGCATGTGATGCTGGCGTTGGTGAGCAAGGGGCTATCGCGCGAACAGGCATACAAACTGGTGCAGCGTAACGCTGCCAAGGCATGGGAGGGAGCCGACTTCCAACAGAGCCTGAAGCAGGATGAGGAGGTGCGTCGGGTGCTCAGCGAAGAGGAGATCGATCGTTGCTTTGACCTGCAGCACCACTTGCGCCACCTGAATGTGACATTCCAGCGTTTGGGGCTAGAGTAACATCCCTCCCTACAGCATGTGACGGGGCATTCCCCGCAGGAGGCTTCGCGTCTCCACGCGAAGCGTATACCACCATCATCGAACAAGGAGAGCAACCATGCGGCGGATGAAAGTTGGTGTCATTGGCTGCGGAAACATCAGCCCCATTTACCTGCAAGCGGGGCGGGTTTTCGAGGTCATTGACATTGTAGCGTGCGCCGACATCGACCTGCAGAGGGCGCGCGCTCGTGCTGCCGAGTTCAACATCCCCAAAGTGCTGCACCCAGACGAGCTGCTTGCCGACCCCGACGTAGAGATAGTGCTGAACCTCACCGTGCCCAAAGTGCACGCCGAAATCAACCTGAAAGCCATCGAGTTGGGTAAGCACGTCTACACCGAGAAACCGCTGGCGACCAATCGCGAGGACGGACGCAAGACGGTCGAAGCCGCCCGTGCGAAGGGGGTGCGCCTCGGCTCTGCCCCTGATACCTTTCTGGGAGGCGGCCTCCAGACCTGTCGCAAGCTCATCGATGAGGGGTGGATTGGCGAACCAGTAGCCGCTACCGCCTTTATGACCTGCCGCGGACACGAGAGCTGGCACCCCTCCCCCGAGTTCTACTACGAGGTGGGCGGGGGACCGATGTTCGACATGGGTCCGTACTACCTCACCGCGCTGGTGAACCTCATCGGTCCCGTACGGCAGGTCGGTGGGATGGCGCGAATCACCTTCCCCGAGCGGCTCATCACCAGCCAACCGAAATACGGCAAGGTCGTCAAAGTGGAGACGCCAACGCACATCGCTGGCACGATGGAGTTTGCGAACGGCGCGATCGGCACGCTGGTGATGAGCTTTGATGTGTGGGCGGCGCAGCTGCCACGTATCGAGATATACGGCACAGAGGGAACCCTTAGCGTGCCCGACCCCAATACCTTCGGCGGTCCCGTGCGCCTGTACCGACCAGGCAACCGCGACTGGATGGAGATTCCGCTCACACACGGCTACACTGAGAACAGTCGTGGGCTGGGCGTGGCAGATATGGCGGCAGCCATTCAGACGGGTAGACCGCATCGCGCCGGCGGCGACCTTGCCTACCACGTACTGGACGTGATGCAGGCGTTTCTCGACTCCGCCGGGACCAGTAGATACATCCCCATCCAAAGCACCTGTGAACGCCCGAAGCCGTTGCCGATGGGGTTGCGACACGGACAAATCGATGCCTAGAGGAGGATACACCCATGAAACGCGCGTTGATTGTGTGGGGCGGTTGGGAGGGGCATGAACCCAAACAATGCGCCGAGATCTTCGCGCCCTGGCTGCAATCGCAGGGCTACGAGGTTATCGTGTCCAACACGCTGGACACCTACACCGATAAAGACCTGATGCAATCGCTGAACCTGATTGTGCCCATCTGGACAATGGGCACCATCACCCCCGAGCAGGAAGCGGGTCTTTTAAACGCCGTACGCAGCGGCGTGGGCATCGCTGGATGGCATGGGGGTATGGCGGACTCCTTCCGCAACAACACGGAGTATCAGTTCATGGTCGGTGGGCAGTGGGTAGCCCATCCGGGCAACATCATCGAATACGAGGTAAACATCATCAAGCCCGAAGACCCCATCGTGGCTGGCTTGAGCGACTTCAAGATGCACTCCGAACAGTACTATATGCATGTCGACCCCTCCAACGAGGTGCTGGCGACCACCACCTTCAGCGGTGAATACTGTGAGTGGATTGCTGGCGTGGTGATGCCAGTGGTGTGGAAGCGTCGCTACGGCAAAGGGCGCGTGTTTTACAGCTCGTTGGGGCATGTCGCGAAGGACTTCGAAGTGCCTGAAGCGCTGGAGATTATGAAACGCGGCATGTTGTGGGCGTCGACATAGCACTCGCCGTTTGCGCCAGCGTGAGGGACAGACGGCGCGTCTGTCCCTCTTTCTTTTGCTGAACAACCTCAACCATCACTCTAAGATTCACCCTCACACAAGCCGACAATATTACCGGCTCCGCAAGAAAGGAGGTGAGAGGGTGACGCAAGCGGTACAGACAGAGATTTTCACGGGTTCCCAGCAGGTGGGCAGTGCGCCCGTCTCAGGGCAGGCAGCTTTGTCTGTCGCAGAGGGAGAGGTGTCATGGTTCGGGCAGCTGCTGGCGAAGCTGCAGGCTTCCACCGCGGTGGACATGCCGGTATCGGCAGAGGTGCACGCGGATACCCCGCCCGAAGGCGAAAAAGCCCCCGCGCCTACTGAAATGACACAGGTAGCGATGCTGCTGGCACCGTCGGTCTTCTGGGGGAACGTGCCTGCGCCAGCCCAGCCGTCGGATGAGGGTGTAGCGGCTGATTCGGCAGTGCCAGTTATCCAGCGGGAGACAGCAAACGGCCTGCCCATCTCCGTACCACCACCCGCAACCGGAGAAGCGGCGGTAGCCCGTGAGCGAACGGAAGCGGCTATTCCGTCTCCCACGAGCGTGGAAAGTAAGCCTGAACAGCCTTCGGCTGCTGAGGGCATAGCCTACCACCAACTCGACGACCGAGCCAGGGAAACACCGTCCGCACAGGTCTCACTGCTGGTGGACAAGGCGATGCCACGTGCCGAGGATGCAATCACGCCTCCTGCGCTGGAGACATCCCCTACAGCACATCCGACATCGCGCACTGCGGAAACCCGTGCCAGCGATGCCACCAGCGTGCGTCCGCCAACCGAGAATCTGCCAAACGTATCGGGTGCCCAGAACTCGGTTTCGTCTGCTACACCGTCAGGTAACGCTGGCGCATCGCAGGGTGGCGGCAGGGACGAACACCAGGAGCCTGCATTGACAGTGCGTGCGGGCACACGCCCCCGGGTCAAGCCAGCCGAGAGACCGTTCTCCATGCACGTGGGCGAGGCGCGCCCCCATGGTTATCAGACTGGGGAGGCGGCTGCAGCGGTATCCCGAATAGCGGAGACTGCTCCACCGCAACCAGAGGTGTCGCCAGTAGACGTGGTTCGGCAGGTGGCACGGCAAATAGAAACCTTAACGAGCCAGCGCAGCACCAGCAGTGTGACCCTGCAGCTGGAGCCAGAGCATCTGGGCAGGCTACGGGTGACCATCTCACTGAACGATGGCGCTATCCACACCCACATCGTGGCGGACAACCACGTGGTAAGACAAATGCTGGAGAGCAACTCCAGCCTGCTCCAGCAGGCGTTGCAAGAGCGAGGTCTGCAGCTAGGCGCGTTGCAGGTTTCCGTGCAGGGGGAGGCACGTCAGTTCCTGCTGCACCAGTCGCACCATTCACCGATGAGAGGTGGATGGCTGCCGGCGGACGTAACCGTCCTCGCAGCCAACGAAGCCACCTTCGGTCCTGCTACGCGGGGAGGCATCGACCTGTTGGCTTAGACATGAAGGAGGTGGATATCCATGACCGTGACAGCAAGCGGTGGCGTGAGCAACCTGCCAACATCAGCTGCGAATGCCACCCAAAAAACAAGCAAGGACCAGTTCCTAAGGCTGTTTCTGGCACAGTTGCAGAACCAGAATCCGCTGGAGCCGATGCAGGATAGGGACTTTTTGATGCAATTGGCGCAGTTCACGCAGGTGGAGAACGCGGAAAAAACGGCGTCCATGCTGGAGAAGCTCCACACATTGCTGACCGCCACGCAAGCCACTGCTCTTTTAGGGAAGCAGGTCGTTGCACTGCCAGAGGGCGAGGCGACGCCAACCGAGGGCAAAGTGAGCGCGGTGCGCTTCACTGCCGACGGCGTGTGGCTGATGGTGAATGGCAAACAGGTCGGTGTGCAGAACGTGGTGCAAGTAAACGACTAGCTCGGGGAGGTGCAACGTGTCCGAGGTTCGCCAGATTGCAAACACCGCTTCCCCTGCAAACGTTGCCCCAAAGCAACAGGCAGCGCAGGACAACGAAGCCTTTCGCGCTGCACTCCAGCAGGCGCAAGGTCGTGTGCGCTTCTCAGCACATGCGCAGGCGAGGCTGCAGTCGCGCCAAATCGAGCTGGATGCCGAGGCGCTACGCCGAGTGGAAGAAGCGGTGGACAAAGCGGCCGAGAAAGGCTCGCGCGAGTCTCTGTTGCTGATGGACGACGTCGCGCTGATTGTGAGCGTGCGCAATCGCACAGTGATTACTGCTATCGACAAGGAGAGCCTGAAGGAGAACGTGTTCACCAACATCGACAGCGCTGTGGTGCTGTAGTGGGGCGGGACCCCTCCGTATGGTGGGGACGCCCCCCACGCTCCCGAACGACCGAAGGAGCTAAATCAGCAGACTCTTGCGATAAAGGAGGAGGTCAATTCGATGTTACAGGCGATGTTCTCGAGCATCTCTAGCATCAAGGCACACCAGGTGCGCATGGGTGTCGTTGCCAACAATATCGCCAACATCAACACCACCGGTTTCAAATCCGGGCGGGTCAACTTCCAGGAAATGCTGTCACAGACGCTGCGGGGTGCCTCACGACCGATGGAAGCGGGAGTGGGTGGCATCAACCCTATGCAGATTGGACTGGGTACTCAGGTGGGCAGTGTGGACACCATTCTGGAACAGGGCAGCCTGCAGGCGACGAACCGCGTCACCGACCTGGCGATTCAGGGCAACGGCTTCTTTGTCGTGAGCAACGGCAAGCGAGTCGCTTTCACACGAGACGGTAACTTCGACATCGATGCCAATGGCACGCTGGTGCACAAAGCTACGGGTGAGAAACTGGTTGGCTGGATGCCCAACGCCGACGGCAACATCGATATCACGGAGCCGCTGGATGCCAATTCGGTGATTGTCATCCCTGTGGGCAGGACTATCGCCGGGCAGGCGACCAGTCAAATCCTATTCAAAGGCAACCTAGCACTGGACGGTACCAGTTGGACCACCAGTATCATGACATACGATGCCGTCGGCGCACCAGTGGACTTCAGACTGAGGTTCTCACGAGACACCAACGACCCGCCAGATACCCCATGGACGCTGAGCTACTCGATAGATAGGGGAGCAAACTGGCACCCCACCAGTAATGCCGTAACGTTTGACCAGTATGGGCGGATTAACGAGGGCGCCAACCAGACCATCACCTTTGCCCCACCGAACAGCGGTGCGCCCGAAATGACGATATCGATTGACCTGTCGCGCATCACGCAGCTGGCTACCAGCTCCACAGTGGAGCCTATCGCGCAGAACGGCTACCCGCCGGGCACATTAGAGCAGCTCATCGTCTCGCCCGATGGAACCGTCAACGGCGTCTTTAGCAACGGCTTAAACCTGCCCATTGCGCGTGTAGCACTGGCGGTGTTTAACAACCCGGCTGGCTTGGAGCGGGCGGGAAACAACCTGTTCCGCGAGTCAGCGAACTCGGGGGCTGCTAACATCGGCACCGCGCAAACAGGGGGACGCGGTTCCATCAGCTCAGGCTACCTGGAGATGTCCAACGCGGACATCGGTAATGAGTTCACCAACCTGATAGTGACCCAGCGCGGTTTCCAGGCGAACACGCGCATCGTTAGCACAGTGGACGAAATGCTTCAGGACGTGCTGCAGATGAAGCGGTAATCTACAGTGCGACTCTGTCCCCCTCCCCCTTTTGGGGGAGGGGATGGCATGAGGACTGCACAAGAGGACGCTGAGAAGCCATGATAAAAGTGACCCGACTCAACCATTCGGAACTGGTGATTAATGCCGAGTTGATAGAGAGTATTGAAGCCACGCCGGACACGGTTATCACGCTGACCAACGGCAAGAAGTTGTTGGTCAGCGAAGACGTGAACGAAATTGTCCGTCGCGTGCTGGAGTACCGACGCCATGCTTACCCGACACCGCGCGAACAGTAGCGCCGACACAAAGGTAGACGCCGCTACCCTTAGTGGGTTGCTCATCGGCATCGGATGTCTGGTCACGGCGCTGTGGTTAGAGGGCGGAAATCTGCAGCAGCTGATAAACATACCTGCAGCCTTAATCGTACTGGGGGGTACCTTCGGTGCAACGCTCGTCGGTATCAGTGTGCAGCAATTGCGTGCATTGCCACAGGTGCTGCGACAGGCTCTGTTTCGCCCGTCGATCGACATCACCCAGACAATGCGCCTTCTGGTGCTGCTCTCTGACAAAGCGCGGCGCGACGGGTTACTTGCGCTGGAAGCCGATGCCAACGCCACTTCCGACGAGTTTCTAAAGCGGGCGTTGCAACTGGCAATCGATGGCACAGACCCCGAACTGGTTCGAGACATCCTGCAGCTAGAAATCACCTTCTTAGAGGAGCGTCACCGTCAGGGTGAACAGGTTTTCACCAACATGGGAGGTTATGCCCCCACGATGGGAGTTTTGGGCACGGTAATGGGGCTCATACATATGCTATCGCGTATTGAAAACCCCAGCCAGATGGGCCCCGCGATTGCGACCGCCTTCGTCGCCACCCTATATGGGGTTGGCTTTGCGAACCTGCTATTTCTGCCCGTCGCCAACAAGCTGCGCACACGCCACGCGGAAGAAGTGCTTCTGCGAGAGGTCATCGTGGAGGGCGTTCTGGCGATTCAATCGGGAGAAAACCCGCGCATTGTGGAACAACGTCTACGGGCGTTTCTCTCGCAGCGTCAGAAACGCGCCTTACCAGCACTGAGGTGGCACACACACGATGACCAGGTTGCGCAGGAGCGTGCGTCCGCATGAGAACGTCGACCGCTGGCTCATCACCTATGCCGACATGATTACCCTGCTCGTGGCGTTGTTTATCATGCTCTATTCGATGTCGGCGGTCAATCAGGAAAAGTTCGGCGCGCTTGCCAAGTCCGTGCGTCGTGAGTTTCAGGTGTTGCCTGAGCATAGCGGCGGCAGGATAGTCGGCAGCGGGCAAATTATCGACCCGCTCGAGGAGCGCGCGGCACAACTTCAGCAGTTCCTGCAACAAAACGGCCTGCAAACCCAGGTGCGTGTGCGACAGGAGGAGCGCGGACTAGTCATTTCGTTACTCAGTGATGGTACGCTGTTCGACTTAGGCAGTGCTGAGCTAAAGCCCTCTGCCCGCCAGGTACTAGACCGGGTGGCACAACTGCTTCGCACAGTGCCGAATCCTGTACTGATCGAGGGGCATACCGACAACCTGCCTATCCGCACGGCGCAATACCCTTCAAACTGGGAGCTGTCGGCAGCTCGTGCTGCGCGGGTGTTGCGCTATCTCGTCCAGAAGGGCGGCATTCCCGCCCATCGACTCATTGCCGTCGGCTATGCAGATACGCGCCCCCTCGCCCCCAACGACTCGCCTGCCAACCGCGCGCAAAATCGTCGGGTAGACATCGCCGTGCTGAGAACCTCGCAGAACGCTCTAAGATTCGGCTCGCGCGAAGCCGACAATTAGAAACGGGCTTCACTCTGGCTTCAGGAGGTTGCTGATGGCAGCAAAAAAAGCGGCAAATGCGGAAGGCTCATCTAGTGGCAGCAAAAATAAAACCATTGTCTTTCTCGTGGTAGGGATTCTGGTGGGAGCGGTTGTAGCCTTCGGCGCGAGCAAAGTCATCTTTGGCAAAAGCAACGCCGAACAGAAAGAGGAAAAAACGCTCCCCGAACACACCATCGAGCTGGACGAGTTTGTGGTCAATCTTGCCGATGGGACACACTATGCGAAGGTTTCCATCGCGCTCGGCTTAGAGAAGCCGTTAGAAGGCGGTGGTGAGGGCGGCAAGTTAGATGTCAAGATTCTAGCTCCCGTCCGCGATACAGTCATCACCGTGCTGTCCAGTAAGAGCATGGAACAGCTGGTCAGCAACGAGGGTAAGACGAAGCTCAAGGAAGAGCTCAAGAAACAGCTCAACGAGTTGCTAGGTAAAGAGGTAGTGAAGGAAGTTTACTTTACCTCTCTCACGTTGCAGTAGCAAGGGTTGAGTGTGAGCAGCAATGGTGGAGATACTCTCGCAGGAAGAGATAGAAGCGCTACTCGCGTCGTTGAGTGGCGCAGAGGAGGTTAGCAGCACGCCGTCTGCTGGCGTTTCTTCTATGAGCCAACCAGTGGGCGCAGCCAAAATGGAGCGACGCGCCCCCATCGCTTACGAAGTCTACGACTTCCGCCGCCCCGACAAGTTCTCCAAAGACCAGCTGCGTACCATGCAGATGCTGCACGAGACCTTTGCGCGGATGTTCTCATCTACTCTCTCGGCTTATTTGCGTACCCCTGTTCACATTGACCTCATCTCGGTGGAGCAAATCCCCTACGACGAGTATATCCGCGCGATAACCAACAGTGTCATTAACATCTTCAGTATGCAGCCGTTATCGGGACAGGCGTTGCTGGAAATCGAGTTCGACGTGGTCATCAGCATGATAGACCGCCTGCTGGGCGGACCAGGTACGGTGGTGAAGCGTTCACAGACGGCACTCACCGACATCGAGCGACCGTTGGTGGAGAACGTGATAGACCGTGCGTTGGGGGCGTTACGCACGGCTTGGGAGGGGATTGTTGGTTTCACACCAGTGCGCGAAGGCATGGAAACAAGCGCACAGTTTGTGCAGATTGTGCCGCCCAATGATATCGTGGTCTCCATCCTCTTTGAAATCCGCGTGGGGGAGACGCACGGTGCGATGAGCCTGTGCATCCCCTACTTGCTGCTCAAGCCTGTGCTTTCCAAGCTTAGCGCACAGCGCTGGTTTTCTGGCAGTAAGCGCACCTCTTCCCAACATACTGCTCTCATCGCGCAGCAGATACAGCAAACGCGCGTGCCGCTCGTCGCGGTGCTTGGAAGTACCCGCCTAATGCTGCGACAGATACTGGATTTGAAGGAGGGCGACGTGGTCCTGTTGACGCGCCGCACCAACGAGCCGATAGATATCCTCGTGGGCAATAAGGTCAAGTTTCGCGCGCGTCCTGGGCTGCGTGGCAAGCATGTGGTGGTGCAGATAGAAAGTATTGTGGTGAACCAGCCTACTGCCAAATCAGGCACAACGCCATCAACTGCTTGAGGAGGAACTGTCGCCGATGCCATCGATGAACATCGAACACATCAACACCATTACCGCTAAACAGGAGAGCTTGTGGGCTACTGTGTCGGTGTCGCTGTCCGAAGCGATGAACCGACAAGCGATATTTGCCTCACCTTTAGTCACGTTGCTGCCCCTCTCTGAACTAGACAACGCGATAACCGGCAAGCGGTTCTACGGCATAGTTAACCTCCAAGGCAAGACGGCTCATACGGTCATTATCGCGGTGGAGACCGCCTCTGCCGTGCTACTCGCAGACCTCGCTGCGGGCGGCGATGGTTCTAACCCCCCGCAGGATATCGACGAGGACACCCTGCAGGTGCTTCAACAGGTATTGTTCGTGCTGGCGAGTGGGCTGGCGCAAGCGCTGTCCAACCTGACGAACGTCGAATGCCAAGTGTTACAAGTGGAAGGGCGCTATGACGTCATCGAACCGCCGATCGACTGGCTCACACAGGACAATCTGGTGCGCATGGATGTGGTGCTGCAACTCGAAAACACTCCGCTGGGCACATTGACGGTGCTGGGTGATGAGCGCTTCGGGCAGTGGCTGGCAGGTGAGGACGAGCAGCCCTCTGTTTCACCATCTTCAGAGCCCAACGTCGCTGGCAGCCCTTTTCAATCTTTGGAAGAGGCGGGGGGCTCTGCAGATCAGCCCTTCGTGCCGCTCGCACAAGCGGCGTCGCAGCCATTGCCTGCTGGTATCGAGCTGATTCTGGACGTCCCGCTGGAACTCACGGTAGAGCTGGGGCGCAAACGGATGTTTATTAAGGATGTGCTAGAGCTCACCGTTGGCTCCATCGTGGAACTAGATCGAGTTGCAGGGGAGCCAGTAGACGTGCTGGTGAACGGGCGCATTATGGCACGGGGGGAGGTGGTCGTTATCGAGGACAACTTCGGCATCCGTATCACAGAGATTATCAACCCACAGGAACAGTTGGTAGAAATCAGCCGGAGAGCGGTGGCATGAGACGATCGGTGCTGATGCTGGTGGTCGCATTCCTACTGGCAGGGTGGGAAGGGCACGCCTCTTCGCCCAGCGGCGCGTTCTCTCCGCCACCAGCCTCCGGCGCACCTAGCTTGCACACGGCCACAACCCGTCCGGAAGCCCCGACCACCCCGCCCGCGTCAGCCAGGCCATCCGCTGGCGCCGCAGAGGGGTGGGAGGCGTTACGGCGTGAAACGCTGCCTGAGCCAGTAGGCTCACCGTCCAGTCTGGCATGGCGATGGCTGCTAGGACTGTTCGTTGCCATTGCGCTCATCAGGTGGGGTCTGCCGCGCGCGCTGCATGGCGGTAGCAAAGGTCAGATCGCTCACTGGCTAACCCGCCTGACGCCTCCAAAGAGTGAAGGCACTATCACTGTGCTAGACACGCGCTTTGTGGGTGCGGGCGCGCTACACCTCGTGGCAGTGAGAGGTCGGACGCTTCTGGTCGGCTCCACCGCACAACAGGTGAACCTACTGATGGACCTCACCGAGACGGGTGAAACCACCTCCGCCTTCGACAAGATGTTGGAAACGGCGAAGCCTTTCCAGCCTGAACCTGGATTTGACGAGGAGGCAGCGCAAACTCAGCAGACCCTGCAGCAGCTTCGCGCGCGTCTCGCTGAGGCTCGCCGGCGGTTCGGCGCGTAAGGTAGGCAAGCAACGCCCTAATCCGCAGTGCGTCAAAATCGTGCGCTGATGTCGGCGTCGAGGGTGAAGGCTTTGTAGTTGTAGTTGGCGTATTGCGGGTCGCGGTTAGAGCGTTCCTGCAAGCGAACGCTGAGGGTGAAGGCGAGGTAGCGGTTGATTTCATACTCGTAGCCCAGAGCGCTATCTCGGTCGACACTGCCGAAGAAGCCCTGCACGTCCGAGAAGCGGTGCTCCAAAAACGCGCTCTGGCGCGGGGCGAAGGGATACTCCAGTCGCAGCGAGTAAGCCAGCATCTTCTGGTCTTGCCGCTGTCCGCTGCCGCCCAGCGAGAACAGACTGGAAGAGAGCATCCGCTGGGCTTGCAGGTTTAGGATGAGCTTGCGCGTCAGCTCGGTGCGCAAGGTGAAAAAGGCGATGTCGGTTTTGGCGCCGTCGCTGCCGCCGATATAGTTGACGTTCTGGCGTGTGAGGTTGAACGCGACGCTGGTTTTGTCAGAGAGGCGATAGTTGACCCCCACGTTGAGACCATACATGTTGGTGTTGGTCAGGTTATCGCCTACGCTTAGCTGCTGCATGACGCTGAAGTCTACAGACAGGTTGTCGGTAGGGGTGTAGTTGACCGTGAGGTTGTGAGAGTGGCTCTTCACCCCGATACTGGCATAGGTAAGCCCGCTGGTGATGGGGTTATAGTAGCCGCCGCTGTAGTTGCCACCCGCGCCGTAGCCGAGGCCCCACCCCGACTGATAGCCCCCTGGGCCGAGGAACGAACCGCCCAGACTGCCGCCCAGAAAGAGCCCCGAGCTGGAGAGCGTGCCCGAGTCGCGCACGGCAAACTGGTAGTTGAAGTTTAGGTTTCTGACGGGGTTCCACCGCACGCCCACACTGGCGTCCTGCACATTGTTACTGCTGTTTGCCGAGCGACTGCGCCCCCGTGCTAGCACACCGTTAAGCGTTAACTGGTCGGAGTGGCTCCAGCTCCAGGTGAGGCGAAGTGTGTCGTTAGAACTCTCGTAGCGGTTGGTAGTCGTGTTGCCCCCAGCGGTGAACGTGGTGACACTGTTAGCGCGAGTGCTCAGCAGGTCGAGACTAACGGAGACGTTTCCTAACTTATGCGTCACACTGATGTTGCGACTTTGGTTCTGGCTGCTACCGTAGCTGCCCGAGTTGTTTCGCTGGTGAAGCCACGAGACCCGCACCTGCGGCGCCTTTGGCAGGTTCAGGGTTGCGTCGAACGACGTGTTACTCACAGAGGCACTCCCTGCGCGCTGCGAACCGGTGAGATAGCTGCCGATGTAGTCTGGAACCTGCATGCGGTCAATGGTCAGCCGCGCGTTGAACCGCTGGTCGCCAGTATATTCAATAGAGTGGCTATAGCCCTTTTCCTGTCGGCGGAACCCCACACTGTCGACGGTCACGAAATCGGGGTCGATATCGCGCCACAACGTCGTCCACCGCACCTTGCCCAAGTTCAGGGCGGCGTTGAGCATCTTGCCCTGTCCGCGCTGGGTGGTGGCTCCCCGTTCCGCCCTGCTATGCGCGGCATAAAAGCCGATGCTTCCCAGCTTGCCCAGCTGCCAGTTGAGGTCGTAGCCCATCACCTGCCGCGAACCCAACGTGGCATTGCCGGTCAGGCGAGGCACGTAAGTGATGCTAATGATGCTGGTGGCAGGGATAGCCCGATTGAAGTAGACGCGGTAAGGGATATCGGGGTCTACAAAGAAATCACCTTCTCCGCGCTTGGTGCCCTGTTGCTGAGGTACGCCATCCACTGTGGCGATCACTGCACTGCCTGGCTCCACAGGATACTGCAACTCGTAGGGCGATAGTGGGTTGCCGTAGCCGTAGAACCGCTCGGTCTTTGTGCGCAACGTAGTGGCGGAGCGCGCATCCTGACGCAGGGTAATCATGCCCACATTCAGCGACCCCAGCGGTGCCTCCAGCCGCCAACCCGATATCCTACCCGCCCGTTCGTTATAGCCTTCCGCTTCGAAGCTGACTAAAATGGTCGAGGTGCGGGGGATGATGATGCCCTCCTTGAAGGTAAGTAATCCAGTGAAGTAGTCGATCTCGTAGTCTTTGCCCCGCACCATCTCACGCCCGTCCACGCGCACCCGCTCCGAGCCGTCCAGAATCTGACTGGCGTTTAGGTAATAGGGTCCGCCGCTGTCGTTGCCGTAAATGACGCTGGTGCGAGCAGTGGCACGGGTCTCACTGTAGATGCCGCTGACCCGTAGGGGAACCGATGGACTTAAGCGCGAGCTGACGCGGATACCCCGCAAGGTCTTGTGGAAGGACACCAGCTCGTTTCCCCCAAGCGCAGCTGTGATGTCGCCTACATCGACGCGAAGCCCTCCGCGCTCGTAATTGATCGAAAAACGCCGGTCTTGGGGTGTGCCGAAGGGCGTGTTGGTTAATCGCCAGTTGAAGTTGAACAGGTCGAACACTTTGGTGCCAATGATGGACAGCTCGGTGAAGTCGGTGACGGGTCTGCCCCCCTGTCCGAAGTAGTAAGAGTCGCGATAGGCGTTGCGGTCACCGCTTACCCGAGTGATGTGGAACCCGATTTTCTTGCTGCCGCTCAGCTGAATCTTGCGGTTGAACTCCTCCGAAACAGCGCGGAAGGGGTCTCTGGGACGGCGGGCGTTTTGCACGGGCTTGCGCTCTACGGTGGTGGTTCGCGGCTTCGGTTGCTCTGGTGCTGGCGTCGGAATCGGGCGATCGGTTATCTCGGGCGCGGTCTGCTCGGGGGAGGTCGGCTGGTTTTCGGCAGGCGCGCGCAACAGCTCCTCAATGCGAGCGGGTTTCACCCGTTTGTTGAACAGGGACGGCTGCTGTGCCTCCCGGAGGTCCTCTATCGAAATCTGCGGCGGCGGTGCGTCCAAGGGAAACGCCAGACTCACTGTCGATACCCACAACCATAACACGCTCAGCAAGGACAGTCGTCGCATCAGCCTGCCCACCTCACGTAATTAACGGAAGCAATACATCGATGTTTCGGGATGCTAGCTGACGCTGCTGGACGGCGTACGCCGTGACCCGCTCGCGCAGCTGGGGTAGCTGCCCCCAAATCTCGGTCAACTGCCGCCGTAGTCGGCTCTCGGTCGCCTCTGCCAGTTCCACCACATGTTTGGCTTCCACTGGCTGCCAGAAAGCCCGCACTTTTGGGTCATAGCTTAACGCTAGTCCGGGCACCCCCGATGCTGCCGCCAACATCATTGCATGCAACCGCATCCCCACTACCGCACGGCAGCACGCCAACACATCCCTTACCTCTCGCACCGAAAGCAGCTCGCCAAGCACAACCGCTTGCGACACCTTGCAGGCTACCTCTTGTACCAAGTCCTTGTCGTGCGTTGCCTGCATTGCCAGCAGCACCGCTCGCGCTCCCCATTGCTCAAGGGCGTGTCGGGCAAGCGACGCAAATAGCTCTACAACTAACTCTCGCTGACCTGCCCATGCACGCGGCGCCATCGCTATCAATGCCTCATTCTGTTCGACGCCAAACCGATGCAAAACCTTCCATCCATTGTCTGTATCGGCATCGGGCAGTAGGAAGGAGAGATCTGCACCCACCACGACCTGCGATTGTCCCCTTGCCTGCAGCCATTTTGCGGAGTCGGGGTCCCGCACCGCAATCGCATCCGCCTGTCGCGCCGCGCAAGCCGTCCATCGCCGCGTCCACGCCCGTTGCAAGGGACCAATACCCTGTCCAATCCACGCGATACGACACCCAGCACGCCGCGCCAGCGCATGCATTCCCAAATAATAGACGACAGAGCGCGCACTGGTGACATCCTGAAGCAGGCTCCCCCCGCCCAGCACAAATACCCGACAGCGACGCATAGCGCGCCAGACCGCACGTAAATCGGTTCGCAGAATGGCTTGGGTGCCATGTTCGCGCTGGGTGTGTGGGGGGTCTGCGCTCATCACGGTGACCGACCCGAGGTATCCCGCCTGCTTCAGCCCGTTTAGCAGTCCTGCCAGAACCGCCTCGTCCCCCACGTTTGCGAAACCATAGTATCCGCAGGCGACGATACCCTGTCGGCTCATGCTTGCACTCGTGTTGTCCACCAACGTATCGCCACGAACGCCAGCATTCCTATTATAGCACCGAGTATCCAGCCTAGCAAGATGCGCGGGATGGACAGAGCCAATGGCGTGTGAATATGGCACAGCGTGTTGACCACCGATGCCTGCCCAATTGCTCCCACCATTAACAGCACAACCCACGCCCTTCGCCCGATGCCCGCTGCCGACATCGCCAGCCCCAGTATCAGCGCAGGGTGCCCTACCAGAAACTCCTTCGTGCGCGGACGCGCCAATAGATACTGTTCCAACAGAACACGCATCTTCATCTCGATAGCAGACACCCCGATGCCTGGTTCGTTGCCCGTACGCAGCAGCACTAGTGCCAGTAGCACCCCAGCGAGCAGCACGGCGACCGCCAGTCCCACCGTCACGGGATAGTCTGTCATCTGTCGCCATCGTTGCCGGATGCGCTCACGCGACTCTGTAAAGGAAGCGACGTTCACCGTGCCCAACGCATACCCCCAGCCAACCGCTAGAACGGGCAGTAAATGCGCCAACTTGATGCCTGCAAACTGATTCGCCTTGACCATAAACGGCAGCGAAGCCAGCAAAGCCACAACATGCGCACCGCCCACGATACTGAATAGCGTCAATGCAGCGGACGCCCCCAAAGCGTACAACAGTGGCGAACGGTGCTTTCTACGCCAGTCGGTGACCAGAAAGCCTAAGCAGGGAAAGGCGATGGCTGCCGCTAATGCGCACCCCTTGCGCCCTGTCTCTCCGCCCGCAGATGCCAGGGCTACTCCGGTGAAGAAAGCCCCAACTACCACCCATGTCGAAAGACGCACCCCCATCAGACGCTCAAGCATTAGCACCCCTGCCACCAGCGCGGAGCCGCCTGCTATCCACCATACCCACATAGGCAGTTGCGGACTCTGGAACGGGCGCGGAGCACCCACCCGATAGCCTGCTTCCTGAAGAGACTGTCGCAATCGGTACACGAACTGGGCTGCCCCGCGCAGCGGCTCCTCACCCAAGCCGCTGGGCAAACGCACATAGCACAGCCGGATGTTGCGCTCGCGGACTGCCCGGGTGTAGCGTTCCACGACCTCGCTGGGGCTCAAGCCAGACATCTCGGCTGCGGTAATGCTGTGTACCCGCACCACACGGTCCAGGAGCAGTCGGGACAGACGTTGGTCCCCCTTCTGCTTCCCAAACTCTACCGAGCCGTAAAGCATTCCCTGCTGGCGGAGGACCTCGGCTGTGACGGGTATCAGCGTGCGAAAACCCAGTACCTCGTCGCCGCTAAAAACCACCACCTCCGCGCCAAGACGTCGGGCGGTTTGCACGGTGTGATGGATGCGAGTCGGCGTGGCAGCAGGGCTGTTAGCCACTCGCGCGACAAGCGACATCCCTGCCGCAGAGACCTGCTTTGCCATCACGGGGTCGATGCCCACGCTCAGCTGGGCAAACACGGCTGGAGCAACGGGCACAGAGAACCCGACCGCGCCGCCTGTATCGGTGTAGGCATAGACGAGCACGCCCTTGTTTGCCCGAAGCGTGTCTAAGAGCTTTTTGCGTGATGGCGTATACACCGTTTTCCACAAAGCAGGTGTCCCCCTGATGCCACTGGTGGCTTTGTGCAGCCGCTCCACTATCTGAACCGACCCCGCCCGCACCACAGGCGCAGGAAACTTGGGATACAGCTCCCAGCTCAGCTGCCCTGAAGCAAACAGGTCCTCGACTTTCTGCTCGTGGAGGGCAACTGCTGTTGCTCCTGCCCTCTTCATCTGGTGTAGGATTTGCAGGAAATCGACGCCCGTATCGGCGCTGACTTGCAGCAGCTGTTCCCCATCCAAGGCGATGCCGACACGCTTATTCAGCGATTCCACCCGCCAGCGTGCCCCAAACGCCAGCAAGGAGACAGCGGTACCAGCAGCAACCAGCAGCCAGCCGACCCGATGCAACATAATGCGGCGACCTCTTCTGTGCAAAAGACTCGGCGTTGCCCATTTCGGCAAACGGCAAGCTGATACCTGTCTGCAGTGCAGTTAATTAGATGTCTGGGGGAAAGGAGCGGTAATACACGTAGCGTGGACGTCGCAGTCTCCGAAGCACCCTCTGCCTGCCCATCACCAGAATCGTAACTGCCCCCGCCACGAAACCGCCCGCGTGCGCCATCGTTGCGACGCCAGGTTGGAACTGGAATTGCATGAGAAACCAGAACCCCAAGAGGACAAAGGCGGGAACAGCTATGACGGTGATGAAGAAGAAAAACACCAGCACGCGGATTCGCGCCATCGGAAACAGCACAAAGTACGCGCCCAGTGCCCCTGCGATGGCACCGCTTGCGCCCACAGTCGGTATCTGCGAGGAGGGGTTCAACCAGGCATGTGCCAACGCTGCCGCTGCGCCCCAGACCAGATACCACAGCAAGAACTGCACATGCCCCAAGGCATCCTCCACGTTGTTGCCGAAAATCCACAGATAAAGCATGTTGCCCGCTAAGTGCAGAAAGCCCGCGTGCAGGAACATCGACGTGAAAATCGTGAGCCAGTCTGGGCTAATGGGAGGCACTTCATACTGGCACTGGTTGGTAATGGTGCAGGGAATCATAGCATATTCAATCAGCGCCTCTGGCGCGCCCCAGCCAATCAACTTGTCGTACAGAAAAACCAGCACATTGATGACGATAATGCTTAGCGTCACAACAGGAAACGAACGTGTTGGGTTTTCATCACCAAGCGGTATCATGGCGTCAACCCATTCGTGCCAAGATTTGGATGAATCAAGTATACCCGACTCCTAGCAAAGTGCCAAGTGAAAAAACAGATGAACCTTTAGCGCGTTCGATGCGTCTATATTGTTGAAACGTTTAAGCCTTTCTGGTACGTTATCTGGCAAGAGAGACCACGAGCAGCATCTGAATGAAGGGTAGGGCGTGCGCGAAGCACGCCCGTTTTTTTACACTCCCTTCAGACCGTCGGAAGCGCGGCGCACCACCCAGCTCCAGATAGCCCATGCCAATGCCATACCGATTGCGCTCCAGAGGGCAAAACGCCACGCTGTCTGCCAAAAGCCCCCACGTCGCTGGTGCTGCAAGTCGCGCTCCGCCTGTTGCAATGGCTGAGTCGAATGTGTATCTGATTGCTGCGTTTGCACCAGTGGCGCGGAGTCTGCGTTCTCGGACGACCACCCGCGCGGCGGAGCGGGTTTCGCCTCCTCGACCACTGGCGGTGGGGGAAGCAAGGGGGCTTCCTGCATCTGTTTCAGGCGCGTGGCATCGTCGAACTCGCGGCTGAGCCCCGCCGCTTCCTGTGCGCCGCGCGGGTCGAAACCGATTGCCAGCATAGGCGCAGCCACAAGGCACGCCCACACACAGGCGATAGCCATCGTGCGTATCTTCATGCTCCTGTACCTCCTGAAAGCACCTGCCATACCTTCGGCACTAGCTTTGGTGCGCGCGGCAGGTCGATGTCGATGAGCGGCTGCGTGCCAGGTCCCCTGTCGCGGATGCGGTTGTCGTAGTTCATGCGCAGCGGCAGGCTATACAGCACCATCGCCTCGTCCTTACAGATGATAGAACCGTTGATGGTGCAACCGCCGCCGCCCGTGGCGATGTTGCCCCCGCCCACGAAGTTGGTAAACATGATGGCGTCGATCTGGTTGATGTTCTCTGAGATACTCGCGATATAGTCATCGCTGTACAGCGACTGATACCGCCTTCTACCGTATTCGTCCACCTGCGTGGCGTCGTAGGCAGGTATCAGGTTGCCGTACTCGTCGTAGCGTGGCTTGGTGAAGGGCGGTCGCATGTAATACAGCGGGTAGTAGCCGAAGTTCTTGACATTACCCATGATGATACTACCTCGCGCCGCCAGCCCTAAAATATCCCGCTTCTCGTTCTGTCGCTCGATGGCAGCGGGGTCAGAGCCGCGGAAGTCTGGGGGGTTCTTGTAGCGCACACTGCCCACGATATGCACGTTTCGTGCAGCGTACAGCGTGCCCTGACCCTCGACAAACCCCTTAATCACAACGTCCCCCGTGAAAGTCACGGGACCATGGATACGGATAGGGCGGTTGCTCGTGCCAATCAGTACTGCCGAGCCGTTGACCACGCCGTTGGTGGACAGACGTACGTAGCGGTTCTGGCTGCTATTCCAGACTTCCACATAGGCTCCCTGCCCATAGTTCGGGTTCGGCGTGCCGTCCGCAAAGGTCTGCTTGCGGTTAACATAGTTTTGGGAGAGGTTGATATACCGGTTGATATCGCCCAAGTCGGGTAGGGGCAGCTCTTGGGTGGGGTTCGGGTCTAGTACTGTGCCGCCATAGGTCTTGATTCCCCGCGCGTCCGCCACAACCGCACCAGCAACTCGGTTGTTGACAATGCTGGCGTTCTGGTCGTAGATCAGGTCACGCCACTGCTCGTAGGTGGGAGAGCCTTTCGCGCCATGACGGGTGGGGTCGTATGCCTGGCGTGCGCGAGGGTTGTTCAGACTGTTATAATAGCTGTTGCTCCACTGCGTCGGAGTGATATTGACGATTCCCGCTGCAGGGGGAATCAGTTTATTATTTGCGCTGGCGTAGACGCTGCCGTTGATGGTGGGAGTGCCGCCGCTGAAGTCGAAGTTACCGTTGGCGCGCATGTCGCCGTTGACAATCAGGTCGTTCGCACCGAATCCATACATCCATCCATAGTTGTTGGCGAAGTAGGCATAGTCAAACACGCCAGAACGCTCTAGCGTGAACTCCACGCTCTGCTCCAGCACGGTGCGAGGTTCACCGGAGTCTAGCTGACCATCGTTATCTTGGTCGATCCACCCGACCGCGCGAAAGGTGAGATCGCGGCTGAAGCTGCTGTTAATGCGCTGCCCCACAATGCCGCAGGAGTAGCGCAGCCCATCGCCCAGAACCCCGCCGACCGTCGCCATCGGGTTCGTCGGCGATGCCAGCTCCCACGGCACGAAGCTGTCGAACTTCTGTTCCACCTTGAACTGCTTCCACACCTGCATCTTCTTGAACTCCAGCCCTGCCTCTGCGGCGTACAGCGTGCGCAACGCAGCCTCCTCGCGTGCCACATGGCGCAACCCTGCGGTGGACATGCTCAACAGTGCTGTCCCCAACCCGAAGGACATGAACAGCACCACCAGCGAGGTCACCAGCGCGGTCGCCCGTTGATAGCGTTGACCAGTCCGTTTTCCCATCGCTCTCACCCCCTTACTGGTTGCGCAAAACGACCATCTCCTGAAGCCGTATGTAGCGAGTGCCCGAGGGCGTTTGCCGACCAACACACAGGCGAACGGTGATGGTGCGACCGTTGGCGCCGCGTTGAAAGACGGGATACGTCATGCCGGTTTCCGGGTCGTAAGTCTGCAGACCACGCAAGATGTCTATAGTATGGATCGAGCCCTCTGCGGGATGCCAGCGCAACGTGTCGCCAATTACCCCGAAGACCCCATCGACGCCGTTAGGCAGCACATAGGTGACCTGCGTTTGATGAAAATTGGTGCTGACCGATTTGGCGCGGCGCAGCTCACTGGTAATGCGACGCATGGCGAGGGTGGCATCCATCATCAGCATGGTGTCTTGCGAGTTGCGATGCCACGCCCGCGCCGAAGTGCTCAGCACCGGCATCAGGGCAAATATCAGGATGAGTATCACGCTGGTCGCTACCAGCAGCTCCACCAGCGTGATGCCGCGCCGATTTCTGGTTGACGAGGAGGTAACGATTGCCATCAGGATACCCTCCTGTTTTGCTCTCTGCCATTTTCCTGCTCAGTATGACAAGGTGCTTACAAATTGGTCACCAACGTACGCAGCTCTACCCGATTGGTTCTTCCATTCAGTTCGCGCCAGCTGACCCGTACAATCACCCGTCTGACATCCCATGCCACGTCTTCCACCACAATCTGCCCCTGTCCGTTCGGTAGCATTCGGGCGGGGCTTTCGCGTGTCGCGTCGTCGGTGTTGGTAAACGAGAAGGGAGGCGTGTTTGGACTGGCGTCGATCAGCCCGTATGCCCGCAGTCCGTCGTACGTCAGGTTGCCGTAGCCGATGAACTTGATGGCTTCCATGCGCCGTTCCGCCAGTGCCAGCGCTGCCGCACGCCACTTTGCGCTGCCGCTGAGGCGCTGACCGGTGGGAAACAGCGCACCGAATACTACCGCCACCACGCCCAGCAGGAAGATGGAAAGCACCACCTCCGCTAGGGTGAAGGCACATTGCCGTCTACGCATGGTGTGCCTCCTTACCACAGTTTGTGCCCTGCCGTTGCTTCCATAGAACACTGCGGCGGTGTGCTGACGTCGTTCAGCGTGTAGCTTCCGCCGGAAGGGCAGGTGCTGGTGGGGAAGGTGGCGGGGTTGCCTTTGATGTACTTGTTCGGTCCCACGATGTCGTTCCATGTGGGCGTGTCGTTGGGATCGCGGTTGTTATCCATCGCCCACTGCTGTTTGGCGATGTCGATGCGGAGCAACGTGCCCACGCAGGACTTGCGCCGGCTGGTCTCGCGCGCCTGCACGTAGTTCGGCGCCGCGATGGCAAGCAGGATGCCGATGATCAGCACCACAATCATGATTTCCACCAGGGTGAACCCTTTGTCGCGGGTTCGCATGGCTATCACCTCCTTCGTCTGGAACATGTTGCTGAGATGCTTCGCTGGCGCTCAGCATGACGGCAAACTGTCATTCTGAGCGAAGCGAAGAATCTCCGAGACCCTTCGCGTGCGCTCAGGGTGACATCAACCGTCTAATGCGAACCATCCTCGCCCTTTCCCTAAAACAAAGCCGATGGGACGGTGCAGGGTCAAGCCCATCGGCATAACTATGAGTTTACACCGAGTACGTCGACATCGCTATAGTTAAGCCAACGTCACTATGTGCCAGAACCGCCACCTTGTGTGCCTGAGAACGCTTGGGTGTGCGCGGAAATTGAGCAGCTGGGCGGTGTGGCAACGTTACCGATTGAGTAGTTACCTCCAGATGGACACACTGGCTGGGCTTTCATGTAGTTGTTAGGTCCAACCAAATCGCTCCAGTTCGGAGTGGCGTCAGACCCAGCGCGAGTGTCCATCGCCCACTGTTCCTTAGCGGCTTCGATCTGCTTCAGGTTCGCCACGCACGCTTTGGTGCGGCTGCTCTCGCGCGCCCGCACGAAGTTGGGCACGGCGATGGCGAGCAGGATGCCGATAATCAGCACCACAATCATAATCTCCACGAGGGTGAAGCCTCGCTCGGCGCGTGCCTTTCGGATCAGGTGGAACATCTTCGGAAACACCTCCTCAAAGGGTTTTCACAGAGGTTTTTCCATCCCAACGGGGGCAATGTCACACGAAAATTGCGGGTTTTGCTACAGAAGCGGCGGGCGTCAGCCACCGCATCCCCCTCGCCTCACAGAATAATTCACCAGACGGTTTCTCTCTCGGTGGGTTTCACCCCCTGTTTGCCATAACAATTTCTTAATATTGCCAGCCATCTGCCCAACTTGACAGGTTGGCGGTTCCACGATACACTAGCAATTGCTTAATATTGACGAGTCTTCGGAGGTCTGCTAATTTGGGAACTGCCTATACTCCTGGTCTGGCAGTGAGCGCACACGCCCATATCCGCAAGACGCGCCGATTGCCGCTGAAGGGAACCGTGTTGGTGCAGGAAGGGCAGGAGGTTACGCCAGACACGGTGGTCGCTCGGGCGGAGATACCAGGCATCATGCAGACGGTGCGGGTAGCAGAGCAGCTTGGTGTGCAGCCCGATGAGTTGCCGCGACTGCTAAAGGTCAAAGTGGGCGACGCAGTGCAGCCAGGTACTGTATTGGCGGAGTCGCGCGGACTGTTCGGCTTGTTTCGCACTGAGGTGAAATCTCCCATCGAGGGCACGGTGGAGTTAATCTCCGACGTGTCCGGGCACGTCGGCATCCGCGAGAGACCTACCCCGCTGGAAGTGAAAGCGTATATCGCAGGCAAGGTAGTGGAGGTACTGCCAGAAGAGGGAGTGGTGGTCGAAACGCACGGCTCGCTGGTGCAGGGCATCTTTGGTGTGGGCGGCGAGCGCTTGGGCGAAATCAAGGTGTTGGTGGACCACCCTTCGCAGCCGATTACCGAAAACTTGGTCACCCCTGAGTTGGCAGGCAAGGTGATAGTCGGGGGTAGTTTTATCTCCGGTGCCGCGTTACGCAAGGCGAGTGAGGTTGGTGTGGTCGGCATCGTGGTCGGGGGCACACTAGACACCGATTTAATCGAGTTTCTTGGTTACGACATTGGGGTGGCGATTACGGGGCACGAGGACATCCCACTCACGCTCATCCTGACCGAGGGATTCGGCGAGATTCGGATGGCGCAGCGCACCTTCAACTTGCTGCGCAGCTTAGAGGGCAGGCTAGCGTCAATCAACGGCGCGACGCAGATTCGGGCGGGCGTTATCCGTCCAGAGGTGATTGTACCGCGCTCCGAGCTAGCCAATGAGCCGCTGCCGCGCGGCGCCTTCGAGGTGCAGGTGCTGGAGATAGGCAGCCATGTCCGCGTCATCCGCGAGCCCTATTTTGGCAAGTTAGCCACAGTAACCGCCTTGCCGCCGCAGCTGGTGGAGATCCCTACCGGCGCGATGGTACGTGTGCTGGAAGCGGAGCTGGAGGATGGCGAGCGCGTCGTGGTACCTCGTGCCAATGTGGAGATTATCGCCGAGTAACGGGGAAGGTGTCGGCAGATGAAAGCGTTGGTGGTAGACGACGAGCAGCCCCTGCTAGATGTCTTGCAATACAGCCTGCAACGCGAGGGGTTCGAAGTTATCACCGCGACCGACTCCGAGGAGGCCCTCCAACGGTTTGACGAACACCAGCCCGACCTCGTGATTCTGGACGTGATGCTTCCCACGCGCAGCGGCTTTGAGGTATGCCAGATTCTGCGTCGGCGCAGCAGTGTGCCTATCATCATGCTTACCGCCAAAGGCGCTGAGACCGACCGCGTGGTCGGACTGGAGATCGGGGCGGACGATTATGTTACCAAACCCTTCAGCATGAGGGAGTTGATTGCGCGGGTAAAGTCGGTAATGCGGCGTGCATCCTCGACCACTCCGACGGGGGGAACCGTGCTGAGGGCAGGAGACCTAACCCTAGATGTGGAGCGGCACGAGGCGCGGTTAGGCGATACGTTGCTGTCGCTCTCGCCGAAGGAGTTTGACCTGCTCCGCTTCCTCATGGAGCATCCGGGGCAGGTGTTCTCACGCCAGACGCTGCTTGACCGCGTGTGGGGCGAAGAGAAATATATCGAAGAGCGTACAGTGGACGTGCATATTCACTGGCTGCGTGAAAAGATCGAAGCCGACCCCCGCAAACCCGTCTATTTGCTCACCGTGCGCGGGGTGGGCTACAAGTTTCGAGGATGAGGTATGCTGAGCCTGCTGCCATGGCTGCTACTGCTCGTGCTGAGCGTGGCAGTCGTGGTATTAGCGGTGCGGATACGGCGGCTGGAGGAAAAGCTTGCGCCCCTCCGGCAGCGAGCTGACGAAGCCTTTGCCGAGCTGCAGCATTACCGTTCGCTTCTGCAGCACGTGATGGAATCTCTGCAGGACGCGGTGTTGCTGGTAACAGCGGAGGGCACCGTCACTTCTGCCAACCCCGCAGCGATGCGCCTGCTGGGCGAGGGGCTACTGGGACAGACGCTACTGCAGCGCACTTTGTGTTACGACCTCAATCTGCTGCTGACGCGGTGTGTGCAGACCCAACGCGCCCAACACGCGGAGGTACGCTTCAACCATCCCGCGCCTCGCACTGTCTTCGTGCGTATCCTTCCCCTGCCCACGCACCCACACGCCGCCGAATCCGCCTATCTGGTGGTGCTGACAGACATCAGCGAGCTGCGTCGCCTCGAGCAGGTGCGTCGGGACTTCGTGGCGAACGTGTCGCACGAGCTGCGAACCCCGCTCGCCTCCATCCGCGCTACCGCCGAGGCACTGCTCGACACCCCGCCCGCTGACGTCGACACACAACGGCGTTTCTTAAACACGATAGTACAGCAGACGGCTCGCCTCACCCGAATGACCGAAGACCTGCTGGTGCTGGCACAGGCGGAGGCGCGTCCCATCCCGCAGGCGCAAGAGGTAAACCTGCACGCGGTGGTGCGTTCACTACTGGAACAGCTGCGGTCGCAGGCAGAGGAAGCCGAAGTGAGCGTAACCGCAGACATCCCAGAGGATTTCACCGTCTGCGCGCAGCGCGACCATCTCGAGCAGGTGTTGTGGAACCTGATGGATAACGCCATTAAGTACAATCGGCGCGGGGGACAGGTTCACGTGCAGGCGCACAAGACTATCGACGGCAGCGAAATCGTCGTTGAAGACACCGGTATCGGCATCCCCAACGAACACCTAGATCGCATCTTCGAGCGGTTCTATCGGGTGGATAAGGCGCGCAGCCGCGCCAAGGGAGGCACGGGACTGGGGCTGTCCATCGTGAAGCATCTGGTAGAAGCGCATGGAGGGCGCGTGTGGGTGGAAAGCGAACTGAACGTGGGCAGCCGTTTCGGTTTCGTGCTGCCCGATAGTCGAACGGAAAGCGCGGAAAATGCCATCGCCTCCTGAGACGCCCCTGCTCCACTACCTGCTGATGAGTCTGGCGTCGCTGAGCGCAGGTTTTTTTGACGCCATTGTGGGAGGCGGCGGGCTGATTCAAATCCCCGCCCTCCTGCTGCTGTTTCCGCAGCTTGAGCCTGCTACTGTGCTTGGTACGAACAAATGGATTGCTATCAGCGGCACAACGGTCGCCGCCTGGCAATACGCGCGCGCGGGACACGTGCATTGGAAAACGCTGCGCATACCCATCCTTGCAGCGTTTGTCGGCTCGATGATGGGGGCACGGCTGGCAGTCTATCTCAGCGCGTCGGTGATGCGCCCGCTGGTGGTGGTGTTGCTGGTCGCTGTCTGGGTCTATACGTGGCGACGCAAAGAGCTCGGGATGGTAAAACGCAATCCTGCTTTCGCCCACCACACCGAGCTGGTGCTAACTGGCATCGCGCTGGTCGTGGGGATATACGACGGCTTCTTCGGACCGGGCACGGGCAGCTTCATGATGTTCGGCATGACCACGTTGTTGGGCATGGACTTTCTACGCGCCACGGCACACACCAAAGTGCTGAACGCCACCACCAACCTTGCCGCGCTGGTAACCTTCGCTTGGCAGGGGCACGTGCAGTGGCTTCTGGCGATACCGTTCCTGCTGGCAAACGTGCTGGGCGGCTGGATGGGCAGTCGGCTCGCGATGCGACGGGGCAGCCCCTTCATCCGCAAGTTCTTCCTATGGGCAGTAGCAGCCATTCTGGCAAGGTTGGTCTGGGATGTATGGAAGTAACCAATCGCTTTAGCTGAGAGAGTGTTTGAAAACTATGTCTGCCCGGCAACTGGAAGTTGCAGGCAACTCAAAACAGAGCCTCCAGCAGAGGCTGAAACCTGCGCCAGCAGGTTTTGTTCCTGCGTTGCCCGCGACTTTCAGTCGCTGTGGCAAACCATGAGGCGATTTATCAAACACTCTCTGAGCATCTGTGCTATAATCATGAGGGAGACTCTACATGCCAATCAGAGTATATGCTGATACCTCCGTGTATGGAGGATTGTACGACATAGAGTTCGCTACTGCAAGCCAACTCTTTTTCAGCCAAGTAAAGAAGGGACAGTTCACCCTGTTTACCTCTGCACTAGTCGCAGATGAGGTTGGGCAAGCGCCAGAAGGAGTACGGGAGGCTTTCTACAGTTTACTCCCGTTTGCAGAGCTTGTGCCGGTCACAGGGGAAGCTCTTCGCTTACAGAGAGCTTACTTGGAAGCTGGCGTTGTTACGCACAGGTGGCAAGGCGACGCCCTGCATGTCGCCGTTGCCACTGTACACAACGTAGAGGTCATGGTCAGCTGGAATTTGAAACATATCGTGAATTACAACCGTATCCGTATGTACAACGAGGTAAACAGACGTTTGGGGTGGGCAGCGATAGACATCCGCACCCCGTCGGAGGTGCTCATCGATGACGAGCCAAACGAAAGAGTTTGACTGCGTACAGCTTCAGCACGAGGCACAGCAAGCGCGACAGAAACGGCTTGCACACCTCAGCGAAGACGAAATCCTCGCCTACTTTGTGCAGCTGCATGAACAGCTGTTGCAGGCAAAGTCGGGACATGCACCAGCTCCTTATGGGGACCTTGTAGAAGCATCCACCCGTGATTATCAAAACACGTGACCGGTGATCACAGCCCCCATGACAACCTACAACGGGTTCACGGGTTCGCCGTTACGGCGTACCTCAAAGTGCAGGTGCGGTCCAGTCGCCAGTCCCGTTGCCCCCACGTAGCCGATGACCTGTCCCTGCTTTACGGTCGCGCCCTCGCCGACCGCCAGCGCAGAGCAGTGGGCATACAGCGTCGCCACACCTCCGCCATGGTCGATAATAACAGTATTTCCATAGCCGCGTCGGTAGCCAGCGAAGATGACCTCCCCGTCTGCCGCGGCTTTGATGGGGGTGCCATACGGGGCAGCGATGTCCACACCGTTATGCATTCGATTCACCTTCAGAATCGGGTGGAACCGCATCCCAAATCCCGACAGAATCGGACCGTCGACAGGGCGAATGAACCCACCGCGAAACGGTCGGGCAAGACGTGCCTGCCCTCGCGGGGTCTGCTCCATTGCCCGCAGCATGGCGGCAATTTGGCGCGACTCCTCTTCCCACTCATCGAGTGCCTGTTCTTTCAGCTGGCGGTCGCGGGCGATGTCTTGCAGGATTTCCCGTTTCGCTTCCGTCTGCTGTCGCAGTAGGACGGTTTGGTGTGCCAGTTCGGCCTCCAGCTGGGCAATCTGCTGAGCTTGTTGGTCGAGCTGGGCCTTTGTTCGAGCGACCTCTTCTCGGTCCTGCTGGATGGCCAGAATCAGCCGCGAATCTGCCCGAGCGATACGCCCAAGCACGTAAGAGCGACTAATTAGGTCATGTACATCCCGCGACCCGACCAGCACCCGCACGGTGCTGGCGTTGCCTTGCTGATAGGCAACCCGTACGCGGCGGGCAAGCAGTCGCTGGCGGTGTTGCAGGCGCTGTTCCAGCTCTTTCAGGCGTGCTGCGGTCTTGCGCTGCAACGCGCGCACCGTGTTCAGCCGTGCGCGCGCCGTGTGCAGTCGCTTGCGGGTGGCGTCTAGCTCTTGCTCGGTCGCTAATAGGTCGGCGGTGATGGCGCGTTCTCGCTTTCGAATCTGGCGGATTTCGGCACGCGTTCGCTGTATCTGCTTTTTGACCTGTGCCAGCTTGGCTTGCAACTCGGTTTTACTGGGTTTGGAAGATGACTTCTGCTGCGGTGGACGAGCCATCGCGGACGATAACACGACCAGCGCAATGCCAATGCCTGCCAGCCATCCTGCACGAAACCCCATGACTCACCCCCATGCCGATTACACAGTCTGCAGGTATTTTCGGACGGAGAGCAAGCTAACCGCACCCCCGATTGCCGCTCCTAACACGCTTAACACCACGAACACCACCCAAAACGGTATCGGCGAGACGCCCAGACTATCGATAAACACCAGCTTGCGCATTACAAAGTGAGATACCAGCCGCGACACGCCGAAAATCAGCCCGCAGGCAATCCACGCGCCCAGCAGCCCTTGCACAATCCCTTCTAGCACGAACGGCGTACGGATAGTGCCTGGCGTTGCGCCAATCAGCTGCATGATGCGAATCTCGCGCCGACGGGCAAACACCGTCAGGCGGATAGCATTATAGATAATGATACTGGTGGCAATCAGCAACAGCACCGTCCCGCCGATGCCTATCCACCGTACCACCGTTGCTACCGACAGGATAATCTCCACCTCTTCTTGGGCGTCGCGCACGGCGTCCACCTCGGGCAAACTCTTCAGCCATGCGCTGACCGCGCCCGTGCGCGAAGCGTCCTTCACCTGAATGGTGAAACCGTCGGGTAAGGGATTATACGGCAGCGCGGCGGTAATCTCCTGTTGCAGCTCTTTCTGGAACTCCGGCCAGGCCTGCTCTTTGGGCTTGAAAATTACTTGGGCGATGTCGGGATGCTTCTCAAACTGGGCTTGTAGCTCCTGCGCCCGTTGGCGCGAGACGCTGTCCTTCAGGAACACATCGATAGCAAATTTGGGGGGCAGGCTGTCGGCCAGGTTCTCCAATCGCCAGACGATTAACCCAAACCCGCCAAACACCGCCAAGGCGAGCGCGACCGTGCCAATGGCTGCCAACGTCATCAACCCGTTGCGCCGCAGGTTGACCAGAGCCTCTTCCACTAGAAACTCTACGTGGCTAAGGCTCATAGGTGTACACCCCACACGGAACATCGCTGATGATCGTGCCTCTATCCAGTATGACCACGCGCTTGCGCATCCGGTCGATGACATATTTGTCGTGGCTGGCGACCAGCACCGTCGTGCCGCGAATGTTAATGTGACTGAGCAGCTGCATGATGTCCCAGGACGTATCGGGGTCTATATTGCCAGTAGGCTCGTCCGCCAGCAGCAGGGGAGGGTCGTTGGCTATCGCGCGGGCGATGGCCACCCGCTGCGCTTCGCCCCCCGATAGCTGAGCGGGAAAGCTGTCACACCGACGCAACAGCCCCACCATTTCGATCGCGTATGCCGTACGCCTACGTATCTCCTTACGTGGCAACCCCAATACCCGTAGGGCAAAAGCCACGTTCTCCCACACCGTCTTGTTGGGCAACAGCCCAAAGTCCTGAAACACCACGCCCATCATCCGCCGATAGAAGGGAACTTCGTGCAGGGGAAGGTCAGCGACGTTGCGCCCCGCTACAATCACCTTTCCAGAAGAAGGCAGCACCTCGCGCGTGATGAGCTTCAGCAAGGTGGACTTGCCCGCGCCCGTTGCTCCCACCAGAAACACGAACTCCCCCTTCTCCACGCGCAGGTTGACATTGCGCAGCGCGTGTACCCCGTTGGGATATGTTACAGAGGCCTCCTGTATCTCTATCATCGCGCTGTCTCTGTTACAGTAAGGTTCGAAACAGATGCACAAAAACCCTTGTGGCAGGAACACTCGCCGTAAATAGCGAAAGCAAGGATTGGTATTTTTAGAGAAGGTGAGATATTCAAGCGCATGGTAATCAGGCTGGCTCAGTTGGTACTACTCTCAAGCCTCGCGCTGGGTGCGTTGGCGCAAGGGGTAATGGTGGGGCGGGGCGTTTTCGTTGACCGAGACGGGGCGACGCACCGCTGGCAAATCACGCCAGCCCATAGCCTGCTATGGAACGGTGTGGCGTATCTGCCAGCCGGGGTTTGGTTTTCCCCACCATCGCTGCGCGCAGACGCCACAGAAGCTGACTTGCAACGCGATGAACGCCTGTTGGATACGCTGTCCCAGGCAGGTATCCACGACCTATGCATCGTTCCCCGCGATCCAGTAACCACTATTCCTGCGGAGCGTTGGCAACAGTTCATCGACGCGTTGGAGGCACGCAACCTTCGTTACGGCATCTCTCTTGGTGAAGTGGGTCTGCCCGTGGCGCAGGGGTATGTCGTGGCTCCCGCTTCGAACCGTATCGCCAACTTAATCCAAAGTGGCGTCGTGACTTTTCGTGCCCCCTATGCCGACCATGCGCTGAACTTCGTGGTGGATACCCACGATAACAGTGTGCTGTTGTACACGCGCACGGCGGTGGAGCAAGGCATCGGACGGCTTCCCATACAGTTGCAGGAGGGCGTCCGCGCAGTAATGGTTGCCTATCCCCATCGCCTGTTGGCGGATGCGGGTGGCTTCGTGCCGGATGTATGGGAGAGTTACGATGCATGGCGAGACGGAGTGCTGCGCACGCTGGGAAAGGTGCGGTTTGGGAAAGGACTTCGGTTCTTCGTCGACCCGTTAGGACGTTGGGTGTTGCCAACAGATGACGAAGCGATTGTGCCTTCGTCTGCGATGTTTCGGCTGGGCTTTGAGGCGTTTTTGGCACGCAAGTACCAGACGTTGGAAAACCTGATGAGCGCGTGGGCGCTATCAGAGCGCAACTTAGAGTCGTTTGCTGATGCCGCTCGCCAGTTGGCGTTGTGGCGCGGACAGAAGGGGATTGCACAACTGTACGACTTGCAAACGGGCAAGCTGCGCCGGGTGGAGGCGGCTCGATGTGCCTATTGGCAGGATGTTCAGCAGTATCGGCGTGAAGCCCTGCAGGAAGCAGCCGACCGAATGGCGACCGTGTTGCGACGGCAGGTGGCCGATGTGCCAGTGCTAATGAGCTGGCAACGCTTTCACCCTGTTTATGTTAATCTGCAGAATCGGCCAGGCGTGGACGGGCTGCTAGTGCGGACGGCGGAACGCGGGTTTAACCTTGCCCTCAAGTCAATGGCTCTTGCAATGGCGCAGGCATCGGAAAACATGCGTCCCACCTGGTTGTTGGCGTTGGTAGAGCATGACATCCAGCAGGGCTACGCCGACAGCCAGGCCCTTCACAGTGAGGTGGAAACCTTAGCCCAAGCGGGTAGCCGCGGTTGGTTCTTCCGCACCAGCATGGGCACAGCGGACATCGGCACTTTGCAGTGGGTGCGCGCGGTGCAGCAAGCGGCGCACACTCGCTTGGAATGGCAGCAACCGCCGAAAGTGCTGTTTTTCCCGCAAACGGCATCGGGCATTTGTGAGGTAAAGCGGCTGCCTGGCGAGGTGTGGTGGGTGCCTTCGGTGCGGCCGGGCGGCATCGTCAATGTCGGGAAGAACTATCGCGCCTACCAGATTAGCACACTCGCTGGTGAGCAATACGTGCTATGGGCAGTAGACCGGGAACGCCCAACGACCTTTCGCTTGGTCGAGCCGCGCGTGTTTACAGCACAGCTACCAGACGGTACTCCCGTGAAAATGAGCGGTAAGGGGCGCAGTTTCTCGCTGAAAGTGCCCACAGTGCCCGTGGTGTTCTTTGGAAGCGGCGTGTTGTTCCCCGTTGAGGCGGCGCAGGACACCGTTAACGAGCTGGCACAACTCATTAAGACTGCGGAGTCACGCCGAATCGACGTCAGCTTTACTCGGTTTCGCTGGCGTCAGGCTCGCGATAGCCTGCGGTCGGGTCAAGTCTATACTGCCTATCTACTCGCCAGTGAGGCGGTAGACGAATTGACTCAGCGTCTGGCATCCTATTTATGGATGGAGGCAGAAACCGCTGACGAGAGCAACTTCGACGAGATAGTGGAACAACCGTGGGCAAGCGGCGGCAGGATTGCACGTTTGCAGAACTTCAATGACCCGCCTGCCCGCGGGTACTTCCTGCGCTACCGGTTCGGCGTCCGAGAGGAGGGCACCTATACGCTATGGGTAGCCTGCCAGGTTCAGGGAGCTTCTGCCCTTCTTTGGAGCGTCGACGACAACCCGCCGCAACTGCCCGAGAGTTCGGTGCCTGTAGGTCAGTATGGCGAGGGGTTCGGTTGGATACGGATGGGCACCGTGCGGCTATCGCCAGGCATGCACTCGCTGGAGCTCAGAGTAACCAACCGTGCGGGGGATGTCAGCACATCCTACGCCCAGGGGTGTGATGTGGTACTGCTCACCGCCGAGAACATCATCCCGCAGGGCATCAACAAACCGCCGGTCAGGTGAGGGTAAATGGAAGAGCAGTCCTCGTCGCCCACAATCACCTTCTTCAAGGCGCTGCGCAATGCCTTAGGTGACGCGTATGACCGGCTAGGGCTTACCTTAGTGAGCAGCCTGCTGTGGTTCGCGGGCTTGGTCGCCTTAGCTATCGCAATGAACTGGGTGGCGCGGTTCAAACACGCTGGGTTGGCGCTGGCGGTGCTGTTCGCTGGGGCGGTGCTGCTCAGCCAGATTTGGGCAGGGTGTGTGTATCTGGCATACCGTATCGCGACACGAGATGACCCGTCGCTGGGGTGCTTCGTTGAGGCATGGCGCGGCGTGGGAGGGAAGACGCTCTGGCTATCGCTGGTTCAAACCTTTGTCACGGTGGTCATTGTGCTGAACGTCGTTTTTTACCTGCAGAGCAACCTGCTCATCCTACGCATCTTCGGGGTTATCATCTTGTACATCATGCTGATTTGGTTGACGGCGGTGCTGTATCAGTATCCTTTGCTTGTAGAACATGTGTTTGGGGCTTATGTGCAGGAACAGACCAAAGTCAGCTGGCTAAGGCGGGTATTGCGACGCTCTCTGTTGCTGACCATCGGCAATTTGCCTTTCAGCGCGGGGATGTTTGCTATCTTGGCGGTATGGGGTATCTTCTGTTTCATCAGTGTAATCGGTCTTGCACTGCTGTTCTCTGGCTTTACAGCGTTGGCGGTAACGCACTGGACACGCGCGCTATTAATCAACTACGGCGTCATCGTACGCCCGCCACAGCCAGAGGTCATCCCTGACGAGCAATTTCGAATACCCGACACGTAGCGAAGGGGGACGATGATGAACGAAGTCACCTGCCTAGGTATTCTCGTCGCGGATGTGGTAGGCAAACCCATCGACACCTATCCTGAGCGCGGACGGCTGCAGCTTGTCGAGCGTATGGAGCTGCACAGTGGCGGCTGCGCAGCAAACACGGGCGTGTCGCTGGCGAAGATCGGCGTTCGCACCGCCGTCATCGGCAAGGTCGGCAACGACGGCTTTGGCGACTTTCTGGTGCAAGTGCTGCAAAGGCACGGCATCGATACGCGCGGCGTGAAGCGCGATGAACGAGAAGCCACCAGCGCCACCATGGTGATGGTGCATAGCGACGGCGAACGCTCCTTCATCCACTACATCGGCGCGAACGCGGCGTTGCGTCTGGAAGATGTCGATATGGAGATTGTGCAACAGGGCAAAGTGTTGCACGTGGCTGGCGCGCTGGTCATGCCCGGCATCGACGGCGATCCCACCGCACACCTGCTGCGTCAGGCGAAAGAGAAGGGCGTCCTTACCAGCTTTGACACAGTGTGGAACACCAGCAGCGGCGGTATGAACACGGTCAAGCCCTGTTTGCCCTACATCGACTACATGATACCCAGCATCGAAGAGGCGAAGATGCTCACTGGCAAGGAAGACCCCGAAGACATCGCACAAGTGTTTTTAGACCACGGCGTGAAGGTGGTTGGACTGAAGATGGGCGAGCGCGGCTGCTACATCCGCACCGCAGATATCAGGCTGTCTATCCCGCGCTATCAGGTGCAAGCGGTGGACGCGCTAGGAGCAGGTGATGCCTTTGCTGCTGGCTTTTTAACTGGCGTGGTGAAGGGCTGGGATTTGGAGCAGACCGGTCGCTTCGCCAACGCAGTGGGCGCGCTATGCGTAACCGCGCTTGGCGCGACAACGGGCGTGCGCTCGTTGGAAGAGACGCTACAGTTCATGCAAACAACGCCGATGGCGTCAGGATGAGACGGTGGAAACCAGCCATTTTCTGGAAGTAGCCCGTCAAGGCAGGAACGAGTGGTGGCGATATGTGGCGGGCATTGTGTTTATTTTCGTCTGCTCGATGGGCGGTCAGGTGATGATCGCCGTACCTTTAGTGCTGCGCGAGCCTGACCCTGCCCGCGCGGACCTGCTGCTACTTGCGCTATTACTGCTCAGCTTTGCGCCGGGGATGGCAGCAGTCGCATTGGCGGTGCGGTTTCTGCATAGCAGGTCGTTCCGCACGCTCGTGACACCTTACGCGCAGGTATCGTGGAAACGATTGGCAACGGGCTTCGTTGGATGGTTCGTCCTTGCGGCAGCAGCAGGGCTGGTGGAAGCCGTGCTACACCCAGGCAGGTATCAGCCAAACCCCGAACCGCTGACAGTTTTGCCGTTCTTGGTGGTCGCGGCGTTGTTGATACCGATTCAGGCGGGCACAGAGGAACTCTTTTATCGCGGCTACCTGCTGCAGGCAACGGGTTTGCTCTTGCGGCATCCCGTTTTGCTCTCCATCTTGAACGGTTTGCTCTTCGCTCTGCCCCATGCGGCGAATCCGGAGACCACGGCAGGCTTCGTCAAGGTGATGCTTCTGTATTTCATGGCAGGCTCCTTCTGGGCGTTCATCACCCTACGCTCTGGCACGCTGGAGCTAGCGCTGGGGGCGCACACGGCGAACAACTTCTTCACCGCAGCGGTGGCGAACTACCAGGCGACAGCCATCCCCAGCCGCTCTTTCTTCACGATTACCGAGATAGACGCCAACTACCAGCTGCGGAGCCTGTTGGTAGGCATGGGGCTGTTTTATTTGGTGCTGGTGCGGCGGGCAGTTGACCAGTGAATATGGCTCACCGTGCGCGTTGGCGCATTCGCCATGCTGGCTACCTACACACGTGCCCCAATATACACGGTGTTCAACGCATGAGCCCAGACCCGTCATAAGGCGTACCGTCTGATACCACTATCACCCCGCGCTGTTGCGCCAGCTCGTGCGCGCTGCCAGTGATGCCTTTTGCATCTACTACTGGCATGGTGTTGATGTGCCACCGGCGCCGTCGTTCAGCGCGAGCTATCGCGCGCTGTACGTCGTTGTCATCGACCGTCCATAAGATTTCCCACACCACGAGGTACTCTTGCCCCGTTTCGCGGTGTCTTCCGGTAGCAAGCAAGTCTACGACGCGCAGCTTGTCCCAGTCCTCTCGGGAAAGGGGACGCTGGTTAGCGAGGCTGTCCAGATGGGTTCCAGTTTCGACAACGCGCATCCGCTTGAAGAACTTGCCCAGAATGGAGGTCGCGTGGTCGCGATAGTAGTCTTCCAGCACCATTCCGTTCAAGATGCCTGGGTCGTAGTGCATCTCGATGACGCGCTCGACGAAGGCTTTCCTGCGTTCTGTGAGCTGGTCAATCCGGCGGTCGCTTGCCTTCTGGTATTCAGCAAGTTCACGCAGGCGGCGGTCGGTCTCGGCGGTCTGCACAATCAGGCGCGCTAATGCTTCTTCGATTCGGTCGATGCGTGAGGGCATCTGCCAGTATTGCTCGGTTAGCAGGGCGTTAAGCAGTGGCTCCCGCTACTCGAGATGCTCCTGTAACGCGCGGATAATGTCTTGTATGGTCTCTAAAGCCATCTTGCCCCACAGCTCCCGCTCTAATTACACCGTAGGGTAGACCAAAAGCGACCAGAAGGCTTCTCACCGATGCGCGTTTATGGTATCATAGACAGGCCATGGAAGACAAACGCCTTCGCCTGACACAACTGGTACGCTGCGCGGGTTGAGCGAGCAAGCTGGGACCCACCCAGCTGGCGCAGGTGCTGCGTCAGTTCGCCGACGTTGCCCATCCCGACTTGCTGGTGGGCATTGAGACGCGCGATGATGCAGGGGTGTTCCGTGTCCGCGAGGACATGGCGCTCGTGCAGACGGTGGATTTCTTTACTCCAATCGTGGACGACCCCTACTGGTACGGCGCGATTGCCGCAGCGAACTCCTTCAGCGACGTCTACGCGATGGGAGGAACGCCGCTGACTGCGCTGAACCTTGTCTGTTTTCCCATCGACAGCCTGCCTGTGGAGATGTTGGGAGAGATCCTGCGTGGTGGCTACGACAAGGCACGCGAAGCAGGGGTAGTTATCTTAGGGGGGCATAGCGTGGACGACCCCGAGCCAAAATACGGCATGGCGGTGACTGGGGTGGTGCATCCCCAACAAGTGGTGACCAATGCGGGTGCAAAGCCGGGCGACCTGCTGGTGTTGACAAAGCCGCTAGGAACTGGAATCGTCACCACCGCTGCGAAGTTTGACGAGTGCCCTTCCGAGATACTGGATGAGGCGGTACGAGTCATGGCATCACTCAATCGGGGGGCGGCGAAGGCGATGCAAGAAGTGGGGGTTCACGCGGCGACTGACGTAACGGGGTTTGGGTTGCTGGGCCATCTGTATCAGATGGCATTGGCGAGCAGGGTGTCCGTGCGTCTTCTCTCCGACCGAGTGCCCCTTCTGCCAGAGGTGCAAACTCTAGCGATGCAGGGCAACACCACGCGTGGCGGAAAGCTGAACCGCGAGTATGTGGGAGAGCATCTGCGATGGGGAAGGAATGTCGCGGAGTCGATACAACACGTTCTGTTGGACCCTCAGACCTCAGGGGGGTTGATTATCGCGGTGTCGGTGGACAGGGTGGACGA
>Ga0272447_1000256_pt1 | contig 41358 bp, 42 predicted proteins | sample YNPCB0133_FD_194589 | JGI IMG/M metagenome (GOLD analysis project Ga0272447, IMG submission 194589) | Hot spring microbial mat communities from Yellowstone National Park, WY, United States - YNP-CB-013-3 | ecosystem: Environmental > Aquatic > Thermal springs > Hot (42-90C) > Sediment | place... | reverse complement strand
CGTTGGTGAGCGTGAGCGTCACCTGCTGCATCCGCCTCCGGACCTCCGTGGGATCTCCTCAACGGATCGCCTTGGGCATCCGGCAAGCCTCCACCGCCGAGGCCTCCACCTCCGCGGCCCCTTTCCCGATGGCGGCCTCCACGGCGGCAACAATGGCGCCCTCGACCAGCGGCGCCTGGCTGAGGAGGATGCGCGAGCGGATCTCCTCGGGGAGCATCTCCACAGCCATCTTTGTCCCCATCACCGCGCTCCCCAGGTCCATCAGGACCAGCACCTCATCGGCCTGGGAGAGGGCGGCCTCCAGGGCCTTGCGGATCCCCTCGACGTTGGTGCCCAGGGTGTGGGCGTCCAGGCCGCCTGCGGCGAAAATGGGGACGCGACCCTGGACCATCTGGTCCGCCAGCTCCTTCACTCCCTCGGCCAGCTTGGCGCTGTGGGCCACGATCACCAGCGCAACCATAGGGGCTCCTTTATCGGGACTGAGGGACAGGCTCGCCCACTAGGGCGGTCACCAGCTCCCGACAGAAGGCTGGGATATCCGGGACCACCCGGCCCCAGAGCAGGTTGCCGTCCCGGAAGGCTGGCTCGTCGACCCAGATCGCCCCGGCGTTGACCAGGTCGTCTTTGATCCCCAAGCTGCCGGTGGCCCGATGGCCCCGCACGATCCCGGCGGAGATCCCCACTTGGCCGCCATGGCAGATCATCGCCACGATCTTGCCCTGGTGGTAGGCGTCGCGGACCAAGCGGAGGACCGCCTCGTAACGGCGCAGCTTGTCGGGGGCCCATCCGCCGGGGACCACCACAGCGTCGAAGTCCGCTGCAGAGACTTGATCGGCGGCCACATCCGCCTTCGCCGTCAACCCGCCGCTCTTGCTGCGGACCACCTTCCCGGCCTCCGGGCCGACCACCGTCACCAAGGCCCCTTCCTCCTGCAGACGCATCAGCGGGACCCAGAACTCCAAGTCCTCAAAGCCCTCTTCCACCAGGATGATCACCCTCTTCCCGCTCAAGCGCATCTTCCCTCCACCTCCCCTCAGGATCCAGATCCCGCGTGATCGCTCGGCTCTGGTTCCTCTTTGCGGTCCGGCCGATGACAGGCCGGGCACTTCTCCACCTCCCACACGCGCTCTAAGGCAGCGGCGTCGATGGCCTCGGGGGGTCCCTCCCGGAAGCCAACGGCGCCGCATCGGCAAGCGTACCAGCCCGGGGGGATCTCCTCAAAGGATCGGGCGGGTCCCAGATCGATTTCCTCCACGCCCATGCGCCAGCGGGCGTTGGTGAACAGCCGGCGGCAGCCCGCGGCCCGAAGCTTGCGAATGTAAATCGGGAACGAGGCGCAGTGTCGCATCAACAGCACCGCGGCGTCCACCGAGGGAAAGGGCCAGGTCCGCGCGTCGGCCCAGACCAGGAGCAAGCGTCCGTTGAGGAACCGGATCGGATGCTCCCAGCGCAGGCCGCCCGGGGAGAGACCCAGGGTCTGCAGCCCTTGGGCCAGCAACGCCCACTGGCGCTCCACCGCGACCACCCATGCCCCCGCCTCGACCATCTGCATGGCAAGCCGCAGATCCCCAGCGCCGATCTCCAGCACGCGCTCCTCAGGCTGGAGGCGCTCCAAGATCCAGTGGTATGCCTCCTCCTCATAGGGCGCCCATAGGGCTTCCCAATCCAGCCCTATAGGCCTTGGGAGCGGATCAGCCATGAGAGCCACATCCCGTAGCCGATGGTCCCTATCGCCAGCAGCGTCAGGCCGCGCTTCAGCCAGCGGTCTGCCGTCGGGCCGATGCCCAGATCCAGAAGGATGGCCCGCACCCCCATCAGCGCGTGGGCGGTGACCACGATCAGCAGCGCGGTCTCCCAGGCGAAAACGAGGGGATGAGAAAGATAGGCCACCACGTCGCGGTAGGTGCGCAGGCCGCCCTCCACCACAAAATGGTTGAAGACCATATGCAGGGTCAACAAGATCACAAGGAGCAATCCAGTGAATGCTTGCCAGATCCACATAGCAGGCCCCTTTTGGCTCGTGCGAATCCCCTGAATCATCCGACCAGCGCGAACATCGCGTAGACCGCCACCCCGGTGAGCAGCAACGTCAGCGCCATCACCCCCCAGAACAGCCGGGCCTGGAGGGGCACCCCGATCCCCAGCCCCAGCAACGTCACTCGGAGGCCGTTGAGGCCATGGTAGAGCAGGCCCAAGATCAGGATCCCGTCCAGCATCAGGAAGAGGGGGGACTTGGCGGTGGCGATGAAGGCGTCCCAGGCCTCCGGCCCCTGAGCCAGCAGGCGGAGGACATACAGGTGGAGGAACAGGTAGATCACCAGGCCGATGCCGGTCAGCCGCATCAGCAGGAAGGCAAACCCCCCTTCCCGTCGCCCCCGCAGATCGATCCATCCCTGAGCCCGTTTCCAGCGCGGTTCTGTGGTCATCGTCCACCTCCCAGCCAGCGCCGCAGCTTCTCCGCCAACAGGTAGCGACGCAGTCGTCCGATGGCTGCGGCCGGATTCACGTTCGACGGGCAGACCTCTGTGCACTCCATGGCGGAGTGGCAGCGCCAAACCCCATGGGGATCATCCGCTAAGGCGAGGAGCCGCCCGCGGTCCGCCCCTTGGGGCTCGGCCAGCACGCGCTCGATGGCCGCCAGGGTCGCCGGCCCCAGATAGGCCTCGTCAGCGGCCATCACCGGGCACACCGAGACACATAGGCCGCACTCGATGCAATCCTCGAACCGGGTGGCCTTTTCCACCCCTTCCGGCAGCGGAAGGTCAGCCTTTAGCTCGTCCTGTCGGATGACGCCGAAGCCCACGGCGGCGATCCGCTGCATCATCGGCGACACGTCCACGAGCAGGTCGCCAAGCCATGGGAAATGCCGCAACGGCTCCACCGTGATTGGGCGGTCCGGGGCGAACTCCCGGAGCGGGGTGATACACATCAGCCGCTCCCGCCCGTTCACCCGGACCCCGCACGCCCCGCAGGAGGCGTGGTGACAGGCATGGCGGAAGAGCAGGTCGCGATCCTGCTCTGCCCAGATCTTCTCCACTGCATCGATGAGGTAGGCATCGGCCGGGAGCTCCACCCGATATGTTTGCAGACGGGGCGGGTTTCCCGGGCGGCCCCGCAGCAGGCGCAGCTGCCACACAGGCATGCGAGTGTCCTCCGTTGCGATCAATTCAACTCGTAGAACGCCCGATAAGGGAGCAGCGGCACTTCGTGGGTGCGACATGGGATGGAGAGACCCAGCTTGGCGCACACCACGTCGACCACCTTCTCGGCCATCACCCGGGCAGTGGTCATCTTCCCCCCGGTGATGGTCACGAAGCCCTCCACGCCGTCGACCGCGTGATCGAAGCACTCGAACGTCCGAGGGAGCTCACGGCCGTCCGCGGCCGCCCCCCGCCGCCCCACCAGAGGCCGGGCCACGGCGAAGACCCCGCGGATCCCTCCCTGGGTGTAGCCGGGAATGAACTGCTCGGCGCTCGCCAGCAGAAGTCGAACGTGGTCCTCCGGGATTGGGATGAAATCGGGGTCTTCCACTTTCCAGGAGGTGGTCCCGATGATGGCCGTGCGCCGCTGCGGGACGATGATGTCGCCATCCCCGGGGAGGTTCAGGCGGTTGATCACCATGCGGTTCCAGCGCCGGCCGACGGAGATCATCACCCCGGCGGTGGGGACCACGGGCACGTCCACGCCGGCCATCGCTGCGATCCTCCCGGCCCACGGCCCGGCGGCGTTGATCACCATGTCTGCGCGGATGGTTCGTTCCTCGCCGGTCCGGTGATCCCGCACCTTCACGCCGGCCACCGTTCGGCCCTGGAAGACCAAGTCCACCACTTCGGTGTAGGTGAGGACGGTCGCTCCGTTGCGCCGGGCGGTGGCCAGGAAGGAGAGGCAGAAGCGCAACGGTTCGAATACTCCATCGGGCACCTGGACGGCGGCGCGGATGCCGGGGTTGAGATGGGGCTCCAGGGCCAGGGCATGCCGCACTGGGATCTCCCGAGCCGGGATGCCGCACTCCTCACAGGCAGCAAGGAACCGCTCCTTGAAGGCGAGGTCCCCTTCGTCCAGAGCGACGAAGAGGCCGTCGTTGAGCTCCAGGGCGCCCGGCAGGATCCGGCGCAAGATCATGTTCTCCGCGATGCACTCCCGGGCGGACTCGGGGTCTTTCATAGCGTAACGCCCCCCGGAGTGAAGCAGGCAGTGGTTCCGCCCCGAGGTCCCAGAGGCCACCTCCCCCCGCTCCACCACGGTCACCCGGAAGCCCCGGAGGGCCAGGTCGTGGGCGACGGCCGCCCCGGTGGATCCGGCACCGATCACCACCACGGGATAAGCCATCTCGCGCTCCTCTCCTTTTTATGCTTTCCCCAAGCGAAGGGGGGGCCGGGCGGGCCACACCTCGCCCAGCCCCCGTGGGTTTTCACCGGAGCCCGGGCGGCTCAGAACTCCACCCATCCGAAGGAGCGCTCTACGGCCTTCTTCCACCCCGCGTAGAGCTTCTCCTGGGTCTCCGCGTCCATCTGCGGCAACCAGCGCTTGTCTTCCTTCCAGTATTGTCGGATCTCCTCCGGGCCGCTCCAGAAGCCCACGGCCATCCCGGCGGCGTAGGCCGCGCCCAGGGAGGTGGTCTCTTGGATCACCGGCCGCACCACCGGCACCCCCAGGACATCCGCCTGGAACTGCATCAGCAACTCGTTGCGCACCATCCCCCCGTCCACGCGCAGCTCGGCCAGCCGGATCCCGGAGTCGACATACATGGCATCAAACACGTCCCGGGTCTGGTAGGCCGTGGCCTCCAGGACGGCGCGGGCCAGATGGCCCTTGTTGATGTAGCGGGTGAGCCCTACGATCACGCCGCGGGCGTCCAGCCGCCAGTAGGGGGCGAAGGCGCCGGAGAAGTAGGGCACGAAGTAGATGCCCCCGTTGTCCTCGACCGTGCGGGCCAGGTTCTCCACCTCGGCGGAGGTCTGGATCAGCCCCAGGTTGTCCCGCAGCCACTGGACCAGTGCGCCGGTGATGGCGATGGAGCCCTCCAGGGCGTAGATGCAAGGGCCGTCCCCGAACTGATAGGCAACGGTGGTCAGCAGGCCGCTCTTGGAGGGGACGATGTTGGTGCCGGTGTTAAGGAGGAGGAAGCAGCCGGTGCCGTAGGTGTTCTTGGCCATCCCCACGTCGAGGCCGGCCTGGCCGACCAGGGCTGCCTGCTGATCCCCGAGGTCGCCGCACACCGGCACCTCCGCCCCGAACAGCCCATCCTTCGGCGTCTTCCCGTAGAGGCGGGGGTCGGAGGACGGGCGGATCTGGGGGAGCATCTGGCGCGGGATCCGATGGATCTTCAGGAGGTCATCGTCCCAGTCCAGGGTGCGCAGGTTCATCAACATCGTCCGGCTGGCGTTGGAGACGTCCGTGACGTGAGCGCCCCCGTCCGGCCCGCCGGTCACCTGCCAGATCACCCAGGTGTCGATGTTGCCGAAGAGGGCCTCCCCTTTCTCTGCGTCCTCCCGCACCCCAGGGACGTTGTCCAGGATCCATTGGAGCTTGGGGCCGGAGAAGTAGGTGGCGATGGGGAGGCCGGTCTTCTCCCGATACATGGCCTCGTAGCCCTCACGCTGGAGCTGGGCGCAGATGGGAGCAGTGCGGGTGTCCTGCCAGACGATGGCGTTGTAGTATGGCTTGCCGGTGCGCTTGTTCCAGACGATGGTGGTCTCCCGCTGATTGGTCACCCCGATGGCGGCGATATCCGCCCCGCTGATCCCGGCCTTGGCCAGGGCCTCCTTCGTCACCTCCTGGGTGCGCTCCCAGATCTCCATCGGGTTGTGCTCCACCCAGCCGGGCTGCGGGTAGATCTGCTCATGCTCCTTCTGGTCCAAGGCCACCACGTTGCTCTCATGGTCGAAGATTATGGCGCGCGTGCTGGTCGTCCCCTGGTCGATGGCCATCACATACCTCGTCATGGCAGACCTCCCTTCGGAAGATGGATCTGGATTCGCCCTACGCGACGTAGCTCCAGGTGTCCGCAGCTGCCTTGAGGATCAGGTATGAAGACGTGGCTCCTGGATCCTGGTGGCCGGCAGAGCGTTCCCCGAGGTAGCTGGCCCGCCCTTTTCGGGCCACCATGGGGATGGTGGCTTTCATCCCCTGCTCGGCAGCCTCCGCCATCCGCTGCAAGGCCTCTCCGAAGGAATCGCTGTTATGGATGGCTTCCTTGAAGGCCTCCAGGGCCGGCAGCAGGGCGTCTACCATCGTCTTGTCGCCCGGACGGGCCTGGCCGCGGGCGATCACCCCGTTGATGCCCGCCTCCAGGGCTTCCGCCCAGTCCTCCGGGGTCAGCATGAGCTTGTTGGCGGTCTTCACGCCGATTTGCAGAAAGAAAGTGCCGTAGAGCGGCCCACCGGCCCCGCCCACCGTGGCCACCAGGGTCATCCCCAGGGTCTTGAGGATGGTCCCGATATCCTTATCGACGACCGAGGGGAGCTTGGCCATGAAGGCCTTGAACCCGCGGTCCATGTTGGCGCCGTGGTCGGCGTCCCCGATCGCTGCATCCAGCTGCGTGAGATAATCCCGGTTCTCCTCTATCACTGCCGCACAGCGCTCCAGCCAGGCGACCACATCGTCCCGTATCACCGGCATCTTCCACACTCCTCCGTTTCAATGTGGGGTGAGGGGATGGGGAAGCCTGGGGTCGCTTCCCCATCCCAGTGGCTTGCGTCTGCTACATCCCCCAGCGCAGCCCCGGGGTCTTGACCGGATGGTCCCACAGCTCCAGCATCTCGTCGTCGGCCCGGAGCAACGTGATGGAGGCCCCAGCCATCTCCAGGGAAGTGATGTAAGCTCCCACCAAGTTGCGGACGATTTGAACGCCAGACTTTTCGCAGATCTCCGCGACCTTGCGGTAGACAATGTAGAGCTCGCTCACCGGAGTGCCGCCCATGGAGTTCACCATGCAGATCACCCGGTCGCCGGCCTTGAAGGGGAGATCGTTCAAGATGGGCTCCATCAGCCGCTCGACGATCTCATCGCCCGTCTTCAGGGGCTCGCGGTAGCGGCCGGGCTCCCCGTGGATGCCGATGCCGATCTCCATCTCCTCCGCGCCCAGCTCGAAGGTCGGCTTGCCCACGTGAGGGACGGTGCAGGAGGTGAGGGCCATCCCCATGGAGCGGCCGTTCTCCGCCACCCGGCGGCCCAAGGCGGCCAGGCGCTGGAGGTCGTAGCCGCGCTCCGCGGCGGCCCCCAGGATCTTCTCGGCCAGCACCGTGGTCCCGGTGCCGCGCCGGCCCTGGGAGTAGAGGCTGCTCTCCACCGCCACGTCGTCGGCGATCAGCACGCTCTCCACCTGGAAGCCCTCGCCCCGCAGCAGATCCGCCGCCATGTCGAAATTCATCACGTCGCCGGCGTAGTTCTTCACAATCATCAGGATCCCCGCGCCCCCGTGAACGGTCTTGGCCGCCTCATACATCTGGTCAGGGGTGGGGGAGGTGAACACCGCGCCGGGACAGGCGGCGTCCAGCATCCCGTAGCCGACGAAGCCCACGTGCATCGGCTCGTGGCCGCTGCCGCCGCCGGAGATCACCGCCACCTTCCCCGGTCGGGGCGCGTCCGCCCGGTAGACGAAGTTCGGATTGAAGTGCACCTTGATCAGATCCGGATGGGCCTTGAGCATCCCCTCCAGCGCCTCCGGGACTACATTCATCGGATCATTGATCAGCTTCTTCATCGCAACCTCCTGATATATCGGGAGATCCGTGTGGAGAAGGGGGATGAACCCTCCTCCACACATCGCTGTCGACTCACAGCCCCAGGGCGACGAAGACGAGGGCGCCGATCAGGCCGCCCACGATGGGGCCGACCACCGGCACCCAGGCATAGCCCCAGTCGGAATCGCCCTTGCCCGGGATGGGGAGCACCGCGTGGGCGATCCGCGGCCCGAGGTCGCGGGCCGGGTTGATGGCGTAGCCCGTGGGCCCGCCCAGGGAGAGGCCGATGGCCCACACCAGGAAGCCGATCAACAACGGAGCCAACCCAGCGGACAGCTCATTGGCGGTGATGGCCAGCACTCCGAAGACCAGCACGAAGGTCCCGATGACCTCGGTGATGAAGTTCAGGGGGTAATTGCGGATGTTGGGGGCGGTGCAGAACACCGCGCGCTTGAGGGCGGGATCGGGCGTCTCCGCCCAGTGGGGGTAGTAAGCCAGCCACACCAGCACCGCGCCGATGAAGGCACCGATGAACTGCCCGATGATATACAGCGGGACTTGGTCCAAGGGCATGTCGCCCTTCACTGCGAGGGCGATGGTCACGGCGGGGTTGATGTGGGCGCCGCTGATGCGGCTCACAGCATACACGGCCACGGCCACCGCCATGGCCCACCCCGTGACGATCACAATCCACCCCGAGGCCTGGCCCTTGGTCTTGCCGAGGACGACGTTGGCCACCACACCGTTGCCCAGCAGAATGAGGATCGCCGTGCCGACGATCTCTGCCACCCATTTCTCCATGGTCGCGCTCCTTTCGCTCTGTCAGGGGCATGCCGATGTTGTCGCTGAGCGGAAACCACGGATCCTCAGGGCAGGACGGACAGGCCGTCCGCAAAGGTCGCCGTATATTTCCTCCGCGCTCGCCCTCTCGCTCGCTCGTGCACCTCCTCCCATAGGTCTGCAGGCTCGATTTCTATCTTCCGGGATGTCCGCTTCTCCCGCAAGGGTTTCCGGAAGATATGTTTCATATTGAAACAAAACGTCCTCATTTCTGTTCCATGATGAAACAAAATCCTCCGGGGGCGGTCAAGGCATCCCGACCCACCTGTTCAGGTCGGCGAGGGGAAGGGAAGACATGGCGCGGCCTGAAGGGCTTCACCGCTTGGGCCCTCCGGGCGGCCAGGGCACGGCCACGCGTTTCTGTTCTCGTGCGCTCATCCGATTGTGCCCCTTCATCCGTAAGGGCGCAGGGCCGCTGCGACTCGGCTATGGGTTTAACGCAATGAGAGGGGGATACAAAGGCATCATCCCGGCCGGGGACGGGCTGTCCAGAGCTCGTCGAAGATCCGATCCCCCGTCTTGCCGGTGCGGCCGCTGCGGGCGGGGGCCAGGGCCCGCCGGTAGCCCGCAGCCAGATTCACGCCGGTGGCCTGCTCGATCAATTCGATGGCCCGGGCTGCCTGCCGGATCACCAGGCGGGGCTCCAGCCCATCCAGGTCCTCAAAGAACCAGCCGCAGCTGGCGAACATCCGCTGGCGGTGGACCTGGGCCTGGAGGGCCAGGAGCAGCCGCCGCTCTACATCTGAAGGGAGCACGCGCTCAGCGAACTCACGCAACAGGACCTGGCCCTCTATTGCCCCCAGCACCACGTGGATGTATTCGTCCCGCAGCCGCCACGGATCGCGGATCCAGCCATGGGCCAGGTCCAGATAGGCTGCGTCGATCTCCTCCGCCAAAAGATCCATGGCCGCCCGCAGGATCGCCTTCCAGCGGGAATCCCCCGGGGTGCAGGCGCACCCGGTGCTCCAGCGGGCCAGCCCGTGGGCGCAGCTCCACGCCGTGTTCTGCAGGATCTCCACCTCCTCCACTGGCGGATGGGCCCGCAGGTATTCGGTGAGGGTCGCCACCTCGTAAGCCTCCACCAGCGGCCGGAGCAAGCGGTCTAGGAAATCCACGCCCTCCCGGTGATGATGGCCGAAGGTCTCCCCGTCGGTGGCCAGCAGCGTGAGCCCTGTCCGGCCCCGCAGGGCCTCCGCCGCCCAGCGATCCGCCGGCCCTAGGGAGGGCATGGCGAAGGACACCTGGTTGGAGAGATCCCGATCGCGGACGAACACTGTGAAGTAGGCGTTCGCCTCCAGGCGGACCCGGTAGGGTCCCGCCCCGCGCGGGAGGGGTCCGCGCACCTGCTCGGAGGAGAGGAGGGTAAAGGTCAACCCTAACTCCGCCAGCACCTCCAGGGTGGCCAGGTCCACAGCCATCTCGGGCAGCCACATCCCCCGGGGATGCCGGCCGAAGCGGTGCTGGAAGGACCGGATCCCCCAGTAGATCTGGGTGACCCGGTCGCGGCGCCGGGCCAGCGGGAGGATGGTGTGATGCACGGACTGGGCAATGGCGTTGCCCACCCCCCGAGCGACGTTCACATGGTCCGCCTCCAGGATCCGACGGTAGGTCTCCGGGGCACGGCGGGCCAGCCAGCTGATCAAGGTCGGCCCGACGTTGAAACTGATCCGCTCGAACAGGCAACGCTCCGCCAGGGGGCGGTAGCACTCCGCCGTGATCTTCTCGTTGAAATCGTGATACGGCGCAGCGCCGGGCTCTAGGGGGACCTCCCCAGTCCACGGGTCTTCCCGAGGGGGCTGGTAGAAATGGCCGTGAACCGCTAGCGTGGGACGGGATTCCCCCAACGGTCACCTCCTTTGGGCTTTCAGAACTCCGTCACCCCGGTGAAGGCAAAGGCCTCCAGGAGGAGGGCAGGCACGCTGGTGAAGCCGAAGCCCTCCGAGATCAGCCAGCGCTCCTTCCCCACCGCGCGCACCCCGGCCAGGGCAGGCACATACCCCTGGGTGAACCGCAGGTTGCGGACCGGATAGGCGATCTCCCCCTTCTCGATCCAGAACACACTGTCCCGCGTCATCCCGGTCAGCACGCAGTCCCGCGGGTGCACCAGGCGGGTGTACCAGAACCGGGTGATGTAAAGGCCTCGATCCACCTGCCGGACCATCTCCTCGATCGTGGCCTCGCCGGGGGCCATGAACAGATGGAGCGGGATGGGGCCCAGGCTGGCGGTCTGCGGACGGGAGCGGGGGAGGGCGTGGCCGGTGGACCGTCGGCCTTCCCGGGCGGCGGTGACCGTGTCATACACCGGCCCTTGGGGGACGCCGCGCTCGACGATGATCACCCGCTGCCGGGGCACCCCTTCGAAGTCGAAGGGCAGGGGCAGCCCGGCCGGATCCCGGCCATCATCCCAGATGGTGATCTGAGGGGACATCACCGGACGGCCGATTCGATCGTTCATCCACGAGCGACCCTCCTGGATGGCCAGGGCGCCGGCGCCTGCGTAGCCCAGCCAGGAGAGGATGTCCTCTACGGCGTAAGGCTCCAGGACCACCGGATACACCCCGGGCTCGATGGGGCGAGGGTTCCGGCTCTGCAGGGCCCGCTCGATGGCCGAATGGCCCAGCGCTTCCACATTGAGATCGGCGAGGCGCCAGGCGGCGCGGTGGGCATACCCGGATCCATTGTCGCTCATCACCACCGTGCTGAAGTGGGTCTCGGTGCCGGCGTGATAGGCGAACACCCCTTTGGAGTTGACCACTGCCAGCTCATACACCCCGGTGGAGAGGGCCCCCGCTGCGCTCACGCCCATGGATTCCGCCAGCCGGCAGACGGCGCCGACCGCCCGCGCCCGCCACTCCGGCGTGGCCCCCGCCACCGCCTCGTCGAAGGCGGCCACCGGCTCGACCGGCTGGGGCTCCGGCAGGCCTGGGAACTCGGGGTTCTCGGGCTGCAGCCGCGCGAGGGCCACGGCCTCTTCGATGGCCTGCCCCAGGGCCTCCTCTGTCAGGCGGTTGGTGATCGCAGCGCCCACCCGCCTCCCGAGGACCACCCGGACGGCGATCTCGGTGTTGACCTCGGCCACGTTCTGATGGATGACATTGTTAGAGAAGCGGGTGAGGGCGCTGTCGTGGGCCTCCAGCACGATTTCCGTCTCGTCCGCTGGGGAGGCCCGCAGCGCCTTCTCCAGGATCTCACGAATTATGGATTCGCCCAGCATCGCTCCGCTCCTCGACGGGGAAAATTTAGGAAGCGGCGCGGCCGCTCATTTTCGGCTGAACACCCGCACGTTCCAGAAGCGGGCGGGGGCGGCTCCGTGGCCGGTGTGGGCCAGCTGGGAGGGCTGCCCCTTGCCGCAGTTCGGCGTCCCCCAGATCACCCAGTGGTCGGCGTCGCACACCGCATCGCAGGAGCGCCAGAACTCCGGTGTGATCCCGGTGTAGATAGGGTTCTTGAGCATGCGGGTGAGCTTGCCCCCCTTGATCTCCCAGGCGATCTCGCAGCCGAACTGGAAGTTGAGCCGCTTGTCGTCGATGCTCCAGGAGCGGTTGGTGTCCATGAAGATCCCTTCCTCGGTGTCGGCGATCAGATCCTCTAACCGCCAGGTCCCGGGGAGCAGGTTGACGTTGGTCATCCGGATCAGGGGGATGCGGTTCCAGCCCGAGGCCCGCATGGTGCCATTGGAGAGGCCGGTGACGTAGGAGGAGGGGCCCAGGAGCTGGAGCAGCTGACGGGCCGTCTCGCGGGAGGTCATGTAACCGACGAAGAGGCCCTCTTTCACGATATCCACCCGCTGCGAGGGCACCCCTTCGTCGTCCCACCCGAAGGTGCCCAGGCCCCCGGGGAGGGTGGCGTCAGCGGTGATGTTCACCACCTCGGAGCCGTAGTGAAAGGTCCCCAGTTTCTCTGGGGTGAGGAAGGAGGTGCCCGCGTAGGCGGCCTCGGTCCCGAACACCCGGTCCAGCTCGATGGGATGACCACACGACTCATGGATCTGGAGGGCCACCTGGGAGCCGCCCAGGATCACCGTGGTCACCATCTCGGGGCACGGGTCAGCGGTGAGGAGCGCCACCGCCTCCTCTGCGATGCGCGGGGCGTTCCCAGGCAGGTCGCATTCCTCGATGAACTCCCAGCCCCGGGTCATCTGATGGCGGCCCACCGAGTTGGGATAGGAGCGGCGCTGCACCTCGTCGGGGCCCACGGCGGTGGCCTCGATGCCGCAGCCTGACTCGATGATCTCCTGTTCGATCCAGGAGCCTTCGGTGCTGGCAAAGGTCTTGCGCTCGCGGATGAACACCATCTCCGCTTCGGTGGCGGCGATCCCGCGCACGGCGCGCATGGCCGCATCGGCGGCGAGCAGGATCTCCAGCTTCTTCTCCAGGGGGACGGTGAAGGGATCGATCTGCACCGGGGTCCGATAAGTTCCGCGCTGGACCACCGGCGGGCCGATGTCCACGTCCTCTTCCTTGAAGAGGGCGCTGGCCCGGGCGATCTGAACGGCCCGGTCGGCCACGCGCTCGGCCTCCTCCAGGGTCAAGCGGGCACTGGAGGCGAAGCCCCAGGCGCCCTCGGCGATCACTCGCACCCCGAAGCCCATATCCTCGATCTGACTGATGCCCTGCACGACGCCGTTGCGGACCAGGAGGGATTGTTCGATGCGGTGGACCAGGCGGACGTCCGCATAGGTCGCGCCGCGCAGCTGGGCCACGTTCAACGCGCGCTCCAGGATCTCCTTCACGGCCGCCTCCTGAATGGATCTCTCCCGAAAGGAAGGTGCGCGACTCCCTACCCTCTTTGCATCCTCGCGAGCAGAGTACGCTTCGTCCATTATACCTGGTAGCGATGTGCGAGGCGTGGCTCAGGGAGCCCGAGGGGCCTCCGCGTGGGCCGGGGTTTGGACCGACCTCCCTGTCCAGAGGATGCCGAACAGGGCCAAGGGGAGGATCAAGCCGGCGACCTGCAGGGGGCGAGCCGGATGAAACGAGAACAGGAGCCCGGCGAGGGGAGCAGCCAGCGCCGCGGCCATGCTGCTGGCGGTGTGCACCAGCGCCGCGGCGGTCGCCTGGGTCTCCGAAGGGGTGAGACGCAGGATCCGTGCGGCGGCCAGGGAGTAGGCCGCGTACGCCCCTCCCACCAAGACCATCGCTGCGCCCACGAAGAAGAAGGAACGGAATCCCACGAGAAGGAGGCCCATCCCGATCCCGGCCAGCCCCCAGGCAGTCGCCAGCCCCAGCGGCCGCGCTCGATCCTGATCCCACCGCCCCAGCGCTGGGCCCAGCACGATGGTGCCCAGAGCCTGCAAGGAGGCGAACAGCCCCAGGTGGGATTTGGCCCATCCCCCTGCTTGCTGCAGGAAGTTCGGCAACAGGATCAGGCCCACTTGCCCCACGGTGAACAGAGTGAGCAGCGCCAATCCGAAGCGCCAGGGGATCTGCCGCCAGGATCCCGAGGACCCCGAGCGGCGGCCCTGCCCGTGCAGATCGGGTGGGGGATCCGGGGGCAGGAGCAGCGCCGCAACGGTGGAGAGGGCAAAGAGGCCGGCGCTGAGGAGCAGCACCGAACGCATGCCGGCCCGCTGGGCCAGCCATCCCCCCAGGGCGGGGGTCAGCAACCCGCCCGCGGCGTAACCCGCGCTCAGGAGGGGAAACGACTGCTCCGGCGGGATGGGGCCGGCCATGCGGGCCACATACGCGTGGATCACTGGCAGGCAATAGCCGGACATGAAGTAGAGGGTCAGGCCGGGGAGCATGGTCCACCAAGTGGTCGCCCCGGCCATCAGAAGGATCCCGATCAATCCGGCGAACCACCCGCCTAACATCAGCGGCTTGCGCCGGGTTCGATCCGCCAGCCATCCCACCGGCAGATAGGTGAGGGTGAGGGCCAGCTCCCCCACGCCAAAGGCCAGCCCGACCTGAGCGGGAGTGGCCCCCAACTCCTGCACGTAGACCGGGAGCAGATAGAAGAACAGCCCCTCCCCCACCGCCCAGAGGATCTCTGAAAGCAACAACAAGCGGATCATCAAACGGGGGTGGAAGGCGAGCCTTTCAAGCGATGGCATCTTCATCGGCGCGGCGCACGCTCCGATCGGATCCGTAGGGCCATCCGGTAGACCGCGTCCCGGGGCCATCCGGAAGCCCGGGCCACCTCCCGGGCCGCCTGGGCCGGGGTCCGGCCGCCGCGCAGCAGCTCCTCCAGCCCGACGCGCACTTCCTCTTCCTCCCATGGGGAAGCCTCCGCCAGCGCCCCGGCGATGACCAGGGTGAATTCCCCCCGGGGCTCCACTTCTACGAAATGCGCCAGGATCTCCTGCACTGTCCCGCGGCGGAGCTCCTCGTGGATTTTGGTGAGCTCCCGGGCGACGGCCATAGGGCGGTCGCCTAGGATCTCCAGGATGTCCTGGAGAGCTTCCCGAAGGCGATGAGGCGTCTCGAAGGCCACCAGGGTCCACGGGAGAGCGGCCACCCGGGCCAGCAGCCGGCGGCGCTCGCCGGGCCTACGGGGCAAAAAGCCCAGGAAGAGGAAACGATCGGCCGGCAACCCGGAGACCACCAGGGCCGTCACTGGGGCGGAGGGCCCGGGGATCGGCACCACTGGGAACCCGCGCTCCAGGGCGGCCTGGATCAGGACGTGGCCGGGGTCCGAGAGGCCGGGCATCCCCGCTTCGGAGACCAAGGCCACATCCCCATGGGCCATGGCCTCCAGGATCTGGGGAATCCGGGCCGCCTCGTTGTGCTCAAAGTAGCTGATCATCGGCTTCTCGATGCCGTAGCGGTCCAGGAGGATGCGGGTCTTGCGGGTATCCTCGGCGGCGATCAGAGCGCACTCCCGCAACACCCGCAACGCCCGCAGGGTGATGTCCTCCAGGTTCCCGATGGGGGTGCCCACCACATACAAGGTGCCCATCGTCCCCTCGCGCTCGTGAAGGGTGAAAGCGCCCCTGAGGTTGGAAAGGTGTGTGGCGAGCGCTTTGCCCGCTTCATGTTACATCCACCTGAAGGGGCGACGTATGGAGCGCGGCGACGAGACAGATGGTGGGACGACTGCAAGCCGTTGTTCCGCCGTGCCGGAGCTGACCGGGGCAGAAGCCTGCGAATCCGCCCAACGGTGGAAAAACCGGAAATCCGTGGAGACGGGGGACCTCGCCCGTCGGGGAGAGGCCAGAGGAGTTCAGCAGGCGATGGCGGGCAGATACACACGCCACAGCGCCACCGTGATGGGCACCTCGCGCTCCCACATGCCTCCTCAGGCATCCTCGGCCCGCAGGACGAGGTGCCAGGGGTCCGGCTCCAGCGTCAGAGGCGCTCCGAGGACTGTCATCGAGAGTGGCTCCCCCGGGCGCAGCGCCCCGGACCACACGCCGCTGCCCGGGAAAGGTTGTGGCAGATCGCTCCCATCCATCTGGAACCGGGTCTCCTTCCAGCGTATGGGCAGGGTGAGTGTGAGAGCCACGGAGAGATTGCCGGATGGCTGGGGCGTGCAGGATCCGGTATAGGCCCGTCCCGAAGGAGTCACAAGGTCTCCCCTGAAGGCGATAGACAGATCTGATACCCCCACGCCGAGCGGGAGGATCTGCCGCAGAGGCCAGCGCCCGTCGGTGCCTTCTGGCGTTAGAGGCGCCCACCCAGCGGGTCCCTCCAGGATCATCGAGGCCGTGAGCACCATCGGGGGAAGGATCCAGCCCTGCCATCCCGGGAGCTCTGGATCCGAGGTCCACCCGGGCGATTGATCCGGATTCCGGATGGTCCATGGCAGAGGCACCCGCAGGCGGAGGGAGATCGAAAGCCCTTCGGCATGGGTTACGAAGACGGCGATCTCCTGTCGGGTCCCAGCGGGCGCGACCGAAGGGATGGCGACGAGGCGTGTCTCCCCCATCGGCCTGAGCCCAGAGGGCGCCTGGGTGAGCACAACGGCGTGCAACAGCTCGACCGCTGGGGGACCCCCTATAGGCCCGGCGTGGAGAAGGCGATGCGCCCTGCGCCCCCCGGGCGGGTTGGCGCGATGGGCTGGCCGTGTGCGCCACGCCAGAGTTGTAGCCGGTGAACCAGACCACCCCCTCGCAGCGCGCCAGATCCTCTTCCGGTGGGGACCCCTGTCCGAAGAGGCCAGCGACCCGCCAGCGATCGAAGGAGATCCCTGCCCCCGTCGGGGCCCGACAGTAAGCCTCCCCCACCTCATACCAGCGGTCTTCCTCCACCCGCAGCGGCCGAGCAGGCGTTTTGAGTTGCCACACGCTGATGGTCGAAAGAGTGGGGGAGAGGGTAGAACGGGCGATGACCGTGGTCCAGGCGGCTGCATCCCGGGGGAGCCCGGCAGGGACGTCCACGGTCAGCGTGAAGACACCCAAGGCGCAGGGACCCAGGGGCATCGCATCGGGCGTGAGCGTCACCGGCCAGCCGGTCCCCTCCACCTCCAGCCGCACGGTGTCGGTGGCCACCTCGCTCAGGTTCTGGAGGGTGGCGGTGAAGAGGACCTGGGTGGCGGTGGGCACCACGCGCTCGGTATGGGCTGGATCCCGGCGCAGGCCGGCGGGAGACAGCGGGGCGGTCAGAACCCGGAGCGAGCGCTCCAGGGTCTCTCCCTGCATTCCCGGGTCCGGGATCCCCTTTAGGCCGAAGGCGAAGACCAGCTTGCGATAGGAGCGACACAGGCTCATGGCGGTTACAGCCCTGCCGTCGTCCAGGTGATGGATTGGCCGATCGGTGAGCGGATCGGCGGAGGCGATCTCATCCGGGGCATACTGGTTCCGAGCGCCGCCTTCTCCTCGAATGTCCGTCACCAGCCCAGCGAAAGGCCCCCCCAAAGCTCCAGTCAATGTGAAGATCCCGCTGGAGTCCCGCACATACTGGGTCCCCAGCATCCTGCGCAGATACGGCGCGCACAAGAACCTGTTCCCCCCATCGTCCCAGGAGGCCACATCCTGGCCGCTCACCAGCAGACGGCCACCCTGGCGCAGGAAGAAGGTCAGCGCGCGGTCCGCGCCGATGTAACCGGGGGAGTCCAAGGGTGAAGACCAGACCACCACCTCGTAGGCCGTGAGGGTAGCGGTGGGTGGCGGGATCGGTGGGTAGGTCACCCGGTATTCATCGTAAGACCACGCCTGGGCACCGAGGGCCTGCCGATAAAAGCCGATAAGAAGAAAGCGAACTTGTTATACTACGGCCCACGCCTCCGGCGCGCGCACCATCCGCAGATTCCACGGCGTTGAGAGCGGATCGGAAGTCCCTTGGAGGGGAGCGGTGGTGATCCAGCGCTGAAAACGCTCCACGCGGATCTGCCGGACGCCGGGCTCCCGGGCGAGGGCGAGCAGCATGCGGGGAGAGAGCCGGGCGGCGATCTGATTCGGGAGCCAGAGCATTTGAACTCCCTCCGCCTCACCAGCTCCCTCGGCCTCCCGGAGGCGCCGGAGGAGCGGGACTCCGGCCGCTTCCGCTCAGGCGCGCAGGCAGGCGACCCGGCGCGCGTCGCTCCGCGGCTGGCCGATCCGCGCCGGCCTCCGCGGCCGTCGCCTCGCCGGGCGAGGCGCCCTCCAGCTGGATCAGGACCGGGATCTTTTCCTCGGGGCGGGCACGGAGCAGTTGTCTTGTTAGAGCAGGCTGCAGGGTCGGCGTTCTCGGGATAAGAAGCGAGGGCGGGAAGCGGTGGGGGGCGAAGGGAGCAGCAACGACGCAATGCAAAGGATCCCAAGCGCCCTCAGGAATCCGTGAGGCGCTCGGCCAGCGCCTTCAGGCGCCGGAGCGTGTCCCGCCATTGGATCTTGGAGAGCCCCAGCTTCTGGCGCAGGTCTTCCGGATCCATCCCCTGGATGAAATCCCGCAGGGCGCATGTCCACCGCAGGGTCTCAAAGGAGAGATGCGCCATCCCGGCCCGACGGGCCACATCGTCCAGCACGTATTCTAAGTTCCGGGGCGTCCAAGGGAAAACTCGGCTTTCGATGCGATATCGCTGGAGATACTCCCGGAACAGCTCCGGCCATTCCGGCGGAAGCGGGAGCCAGCGCTCCTTGTGGCGATAGCGGGGATGGGCATAACGGATCCACACCGCCGGCTCGTGGAGATCAAAATGTTCCAGGCGCAGGGCAGCCACTTCGCTTTTCTTCAAGCCGGTGTGGAGGAGCAGGGTGAGCAACGTGAGGGGACGAACATCCCCTTCCCGACGGAACCCCTCTGCCGCCTCCCGGACAGCCCGGACCTGTTCCGGGGTCAGCACCTCCGGGAGGGGTTCGACGGCCTCAGGGTAAACCAGGGCCTCGGCAGGATTGGTCGGCAGGACGCCGAGCTCCTCGTGGAGCCAGTGGAAGAAGGCCTTCACAGCCGTGATGCGCCGTCGCAGGGACTTGGGCGTGCACGGGACCCCGCGCCGGTGGCGGAGCCAGTCTACGAAATCCTGGAGATCCCGCAACCCGATGGCTCCCACCGGGCGGTTCTCGCCCAGGCACTGCCCCAGCAGACGGAGATCGTGGGTGAAGAAATACACGGTGTGCCGGGAGTAATCCCCGCCCTTCAGGTGATCGGCGAAGGCCTGTCGGGCCCGGGCGAGGGGGGTCTCCGGCGTTAGCCCGGAGCGGGCTTTGAATTCAAACAGGCTGGGCTGACGAGCCATTGGATTCACCGCTGAACGAGCGGGTGGACTTTCGGGAAGAGCGCTCCACCTCCGCCTTCCGGATCCCCAGCCGGCGTCCACAGCGACGAACTGCGCGGCCGACCACGGGCTCGCCCGGCTGCCCGAAGGCGTAGAGGATTAGGGCACCGACCGCCGTGCCCGCTGTAGCGGCGAGGCTGACCCTCCAGTCTCAGAACGCCGCCGACAGCCGCCCCTGCCGCCGGCACCAGCAGGTCCGAGGGCAGGGGCGGGAAGACCGCCTCCACCACCGCAGCCAAGAAGATCCCCCCATATTCCAGCTTCGCCATCACCGACTCGATCCGCGCGCGCACCCAACTCATCCCTTCCCCCCGCATTCGGTCACACCCGTTCTCCATCAGCCATCTAGGGACCCCAGCCATCCCCGGCGCTCGACCCACTTCACCAGCTCCAGCACCGGCATCACTGTGGCCGCCGCCACAAGGACGATGGCCCAATCGATCAATGGGAGGCTGTAGATCTTGAACAGATCCCGCAGGAAGGGCACATAGAGGAGCAGCAACAGCAGCGTGATCTCCCAGAGGATCGCCCGGTTCAGCCAGCGGTTCGCGAAGGGCTGGCGCAGGACCGAGTGGCGGTCCGATCGGAAGTTATACGCCTTGAAGAACTGGATCAGGACCAGGGATACGAAGGCCATGGTCATGGCCTCCTGCAGGCTCCGGCCGGAGGAGAGCGCCCAGGTGAACAGGGAGAAGTTGACCAACGCAGACCAGAGACCCCCGGCCAGCATCAGCAGGACCACTGGCCGGGTGAAGAGGGCGCTGCGGGGGTTGCGGGGCGGCCGGCGCATCAGATCCGGCTCCGACGGGTCCACCGAGAGGGCCAATGCGGGCAGGCCGTCCGTGGCCAGGTTCACATACAGGATCTGGGCCGCGCTGAGGGGTGGGGGAAGCCCGGCCAGGGAGGCCATGGCCATCAGGACGATCTCTCCCACGTTCGAGGAGAGCAAATACATCAGGTATTTCTTGATGTTGGAGAAGATGGCCCGGCCCTCCTCCACGGCCGCCACGATGGAAGCGAAGTTGTCGTCCAGCAGCACCATCGCCGCGGCCTCCTTGGAGACATCCGTGCCGGTGATCCCCATGGCGACGCCGATGTCGGCCTTCTTCAGGGCGGGGGCGTCGTTGACCCCATCCCCGGTCATCGCCACGATGTGGCCCTCCTTCTGGAGGGCGGTGACCACCCGGAACTTATGGGCCGGCGACACCCGGGCGTAGACGTCGATCTCCCCCACGTGCCTGTCGAACTCCTCATCGCTCATGCGATCCAGCTCCGCCCCGGTGATGACCCGGCCGTCCCGAAGGAGGCCCAGCTCCTGGGCGATGGTCTGGGCGGTCAGCGGATGATCGCCGGTGATCATCACCACCCGGACGCCTGCCTCTCGGCACACCCGGATGGCTTGCTTTGCCTCGGGGCGCGGCGGGTCGATCATCCCCACCAGACCTAAGAAGGTCATCTCCTCCTCGGCGTCCTCTGCAAGGGCCCGGGGCTTGTCCGCCACTGCCAGCACCCGGAGCGCCTCCCCGGCCATCGCCCGGGCGGCCTCCAGGATCCGCTCCCGATCCGAGGGGGTGAGGGGCCGTTCGCCCTCCTGTGTTAGCAAAAAGCGGCAGCTTTCCAGAATCACCTCAGGGGCCCCCTTGGAGGCCGCAAATAGACCCTCCGAACCCCGGTGCAGGGTGGTCATCCGCTTGCGCTCGGAGGTGAAGGGGATCTCATAGACCCGAGGGTAACGGCCGTTCAGCTCGTCCGGCTGCAGCCCGGCCTTCAGCGTTGCGAACAGGAGGGCCAGCTCCGTGGGATCCCCTTGCCCCCGCCAGGCGCCGTCCGCGCCGCGATGGAGACGAGCATCCGAGGCCAGGGCCGCCGCTTGAAGGAGCCGGCGCACGGCCTCTGAAGGCGCCACGGATTGTCCGTCCGTCCGGAACTCCCCCGTCGGCTCGTATCCGCTCCCGGTGATCTCCCAAAACTGCCCGCAGACAAAGAGGCGCCGCACAGTCATCTCGTTCCGGGTGAGAGTCCCGGTTTTGTCTGTGCAGATGACATTGGTGCTCCCCAGGGTCTCCACGGCCGGCAGCCGGCGGATCAGGGCATTGCGCCGGACCATCCGCTGCACCCCCAGGGCCAGGGAGATGGTGACCACCGCCGGCAGGGCTTCGGGGACCACGGCCACGGCCAGGGCCAGCCCGAGGATCAGCATCTCCAGCCACGGCTGGCCCCGCAGCAGGCCGAGGGCCACGATGAGGACCACCACCCCTAGGGCGGCCCGGGCCAGCGCCTTCCCTACCCGATCCAGGTTCTCCTGCAGCGGCGTCCTCTCTTCCTGGATCGTTTGCAACATCCGGGCGATGGCCCCGAACTCCGTCCGCATCCCTGTGGCAACCACCAGCCCTTTGCCCCGGCCGTACGTCACCGCCGTCCCGGCATAGGCCATGTTCCGCCGATCCCCGATGGGGAGCGCGGGGTCCGGGATCGCTGCTGTGTGCTTCTCCACGGGGACCGACTCGCCGGTCAGGACGGCTTCGTCGATCTGGAGGTTAACCGCCTCGATCAGCCGCAGGTCTGCAGGCACCCGATCCCCTGCGTAGAGGATCACCACGTCCCCCGGCACCAGCTGCCGTGCGGGAATCCGTTCCTCCACTCCTTCCCGGAGGGCGGTGGCCATCGGGGCGGCCATCTGGCGCAGCGCCTCCAGGGCCCGCTCCGCGCGGTATTCTTGGACGAAGCCGAGCAGGACGGAGAAGAAGACGATGATCATGATGACCACCGCCTCCGTCCCGTGGCCCAGGATGATGGAGAGGGCGGTGGCGGCCAGGAGGATCAGCACCAGGACGTTCCGGAACTGGGACAGGAGGATGGCCAGGGGCGAGATGCGCCGGGGAGGTTCCAGCTCGTTGGGGCCCCATTCTCGGAGCCGGCGGGCTGCCTCCTCCTGGCTCAACCCCGCCGGCCCCGCATGCAGCCGCTGGAAGCTTTCTTCTATTGGTAAAGTATGCCAGGGGATCTGGGGCTCAGAGGGCTGCTCCATCGGATTATTCCTCCGAGCGCTGCAGGCCCAAGGCCAGGAAGACGTAGTAAGCCAAGGTGGAGAGGGCCTGAGCCAAGGCGGCCACGTAGGTCAGCGCAGCCGCCCGCAGCACCTCCCGGGCTCCCGCCCGCTCCTCCGGGGTCCGCAGCAACCCGGTTCCCTCCAGCAGGGCCAGGGCCCGGCGGCTGGCGTCCAGCTCCACGGGCAACGTGACCAGGGCGAAGAGGGCGGCGGCGGAGAAGAACAGCACCCCGGCCCAGACCAGCGTCGGGCTCTGCATCAGGAAACCAACAAGGAAAAGGATCGGGCCGAGCCAGGAGCCGAAGTTCACCGCGGGCACCAGAGCCGCCCGGGCCCGCAGCCCCCAGTGACCCTCCGCGTCCTGGAGCGCGTGCCCGATCTCGTGGGCCGCCACGGCCAGGGAGGCCACCGAGGGCACGCCCGCCACACTAGGGGAGAGCCGGAGCGTCTTGGTAGAGGGGTCATAATGATCCGTCAGGTGCCCCGGGGTTCCTTCGATGCGCATTTCATACAGCCCGGCCGTTTGCAGCAGGCGCCGGGCCGCCTCCAGCCCGGTCAGGCGAGCGGGTGCCTGCAGCCACCGGTTATACGCCGCCTGCACCTTCGCCTGGGCATATAGGCCCAGCAACAGCGCCGGCATGGCGAACAGGAAGTAAAGTGGATCCCACCAGAACAGCATCGCCGCACCTCCTTCGAGTTCCCTGAGAATCTTAGGATCGGGCGGACGTTCCGCTCGCCCCCGGTTCGATCAAATGAAAAGACCTTCGACCGATGCCCGAACGCATCCGGTGAGGACGCTTTCCGGCATCGGCCGAAGGTCTCGCCACGCCCAGAGCAGGCGATGAGACCGGGGATCGGAACCGGAAACGTCCCGTGCTGACGATCCCATCACCGAGCCTGATGGGCCCGGGGGCTACTCCCCTTCCGGCCTTTTCTAGGAATATCCTGAGGCGGCCTCTCTGTCAAATTCAGGCGAAGCCCGCAGGGGCACCGGCGCGCCGCGCCGAGATCTTGAACCTACGCCCCCTTTGCGCTATGATGAGTCGCCAGCGCACCGATAGTCTACGCTCGGATCCCCGAATCTCGCGGAGGGATGGGTCGTCGGATGGAAGAGACGCGCCCCTTCTTGTTGGATTCCTCGATCCTCGTGGAGGACCGCCTCCATTTCGTCACGGTGGGGGCCGTGCGGACGGAGCGGGGGTGGATCTGCATCGACACGCCAGCCGACCCACTGCACGCCGCCTGGTGGCGGCAGACCCTGCAGTCCATCGCCCCCACGCCCATCCTCGCCGTCATTTACACGGATGCCACCCGGGATCGGGTGATGGGCACCCCCTTCCTTCTGGAATGGAAGCCCGCCCTGATCATTGCCCATCATCACGTGTTCGATCGGCTTCGGGGCCATGGGGAGATGGGGCGCCAGCAGCTGGTCGACCTCCTCATCAGCATCGGCCAGACCGAGTCGGCGGAGCAGCTGGTCCGCGCCCCGCTCATGCTGCCCAACCTGACCTTCTCCGACCGCTTGGTCCTGAAGTTCGGCGCGCCAACGGTGATCCTGGAGCACGTAGGCGGGGCTTCCCCCGGGCAGATCTGGGTGCGCATCCCGGAACACGATGTGGTGTTCGTGGGAGACGCCGTCACGCTGAGCGCTCATCCCAACCTGGGGGAGGCAGACCTGGAGCGGTGGCTGGGTCAACTCGAGCAGCTGCGTGCCGGCCGGGTGGCCGCCCGCATCGTGCCCGGGCGGGGCCCCCTGGCTTCGCCCGCTGACCTCGCCCCCCTCCTGGATTACCTGAAAGCGCTGATGCGACGGATCCGGGCTCTGGCGGCCTCCTCGCGCAAACCCGAGCTCGGCGCCCTGATCAACGAGTTCATGGCCTACTTCCCAGTCCCCGAATATGAGCGGGAGCGGGTCCAGCGCCGCATCCGCTCCGCGCTGGAGCGGCTGCTGGAGCTCTACGCCGCCGGCAAGAAAGCCCAAAAAGAAAAGTACAGGGAGAAGGCCGGGGTGGCCAAACTCCGCAAAAAAGGCAGCGCCTCCCGGTGAGATGCGGCGGGCTCCTCGAGCGCTCGCCGATCTCGAGCAAAAGGCCACGCGTGGACGCGCCATAGGTTATTGCGGATCCCCCCCGTGATGTGTTAGGATGGACGGGAACAGCAATCTCGTCGCGAGGTGAGCGGATGGCCTCTCCGACCCGTGAGCCCTTCCCCGTGGAGGCGACGCCGGACGCGCCCACCCGCCCGGCGCGGCGCCCCGAATGGCTGAAAGTTCGGGCCCCTCAGGGCGAGACCTATGAGTCCGTGCTCCGGCTGATGCGGAGCAAGCGGTTGCACACCGTCTGCGAGGAAGCCCGTTGCCCCAACATCGGGGAGTGCTGGGGGCACGGCACTGCGACCTTTATGATTCTGGGGGATGTGTGCACGCGCTCCTGCCGCTTCTGCGCCGTCCGGACCGGCCGCCCCCTCTCCATTGACTGGGACGAGCCCAACCGGGTGGCCGAGGCCGTGCGGGCGATGGGCCTCGCCCACGCGGTGGTCACCTCGGTGAACCGCGACGAGCTGCCGGACGGCGGGGCCGCCCTCTTCGCCATGACCATCCGCCGCATCCGGGAGCGGGTCCCCGATTGCACCGTGGAGGTTCTCACCCCGGACTTCAAGGGCTCCATCGAGGCCCTGCGGATCGTCATCGAGGCGCGGCCGGACATCTTCAACCACAACGTGGAGACCGTGCCGCGCCTCTTCAAGAAGGTCCAGCCTCAGGATCGTTATGAATGGGCTATGGCGACCCTTTCGAACGCCAAGAAACTGTGGCCGGAGTGCGTCACCAAGTCCGGCATCATGGTCGGGCTGGGCGAGACCTGGGAGGAGATCATCGATGTGATGAAGGACCTGCGGGCGGTGGGGGTGGACATCCTCACCATCGGCCAGTATCTCCAGCCCTCCCGGAACCATCTCCCCGTGGAGCGGTTCTACCGACCCGCGGAGTTCGAGGCCCTCAAGCGGATCGGATATGAGCTGGGGTTCCGCTGGGTGGAGAGCGGCCCCCTGGTCCGCAGCAGCTATCGGGCAGAGGCCCAGGCCCGGGCCCTCTCTCGGGTTCCCCGCCCCTGAGGGACGGGCCCGAATCAAAAAAGTGGAGCGCCGGGGGCTGCCATCCCCGGCGCTCGGCTAAAAGGAGGAGAAGAGGTTCCGCCCGCTGCTCACCCACAATATACAGGCTCCCTCCCCTTCGATCTGGACGCTTGCTCAACGTTTGCCTGACGCTTACCCAACGCCGGAAATGGCCTCCTCTTGCGACCCGGAGGGCCTCAGACTCCGTCCCCCCTTTTATCTTTCGTATTCTTCCGTAGGAGGGGCTGTAGCCCCGATTTTTCTTTACGATCCCATTACAAATCGCGGCCGACAGGGTTCGGTTCCTTGCGCCATTGATTGCGGGCAGAAGGCTGAAGCACAATTCGCGGCGAAAGCCGCTCCGATGGGTGGAGAGCGGCCCCCTGGTCCGCAGCAGCTATCGGGCAGAGGCCCAGGCCCGGGCCCTCTCTCGGGTTCCCCGCCCCTGAGGGACGGGCCCGAATCAAAAAAGTGGAGCGCCGGGGGCTGCCATCCCCGGCGCTCGGCTAAAAGGAGGAGAAGAGGTTCCGCCCGCTGCTCACCCACAATATACAGGCTCCCTCCCCTTCGATCTGGACGCTTGCTCAACGTTTGCCTGACGCTTACCCAACGCCGGAAATGGCCTCCTCTTGCGACCCGGAGGGCCTCAGACTCCGTCCCCCCTTTTATCTTTCGTATTCTTCCGTAGGAGGGGCTGTAGCCCCGATTTTTCTTTACGATCCCATTACAAATCGCGGCCGACAGGGTTCGGTTCCTTGCGCCATTGGTTGCGGGCAGAAGGCTGAAGCACAATTCGCGGCGAAAGCCGCTCCGACGAGATCGGCTCCGGGGTGGACACGGGTCACCATCGGCTCGGGGGGCCGTCCCCTCCGCTGCGGGCATTATGAATGGGGTAGCCATCCAGGTCATCGTAGAAACGGTTCGGATGCCCCCACTTCCCGCGGCGGATGAACGGATTCGGCGGGAGCACGCCGATCCGCAAGAGGATCCACACCATGGTTTGAAGTAAACTAAAGCGGAGGTGGAAGCGGTCACCCTGGAGGACCCGTATCCCGAAGCCGGAGAGGTATCCAGGCGATGGAAGATCGAGCGGTTCCAGCGGTGCGCACCGAGCGCCTGACCCGGGTTTACCGGGTCACCCACTGGCGAGGGCAGCCTCCTCGGGAGCGGGTGGCCCTGCATGAGGTCGATCTGGAGATCCCCTCGGGGGAGCTGTTCGGGCTGCTGGGCCCCAACGGGGCGGGGAAGACCACCCTGATCAAGATCCTCACCACCCTGCTCCTGCCGACTTCCGGGCGGGCGTGGGTCGCCGGCCACGACGTCGTGGCCCAGCCCGAGGCGATCCGCCGCCGCATCAACATGGTGGCTGGCGGGGAGTCATGCGGCTATGGGCTGCTGACCGTGCGGGAGAACCTGTGGATGTTCTCCCAGTTCTACGGCCTGGACAACCGGACCGCCCGCCGGCGCATCGAAGAGCTCCTGGAGCGGTTCGGCCTGCGGGACCGGGGGGATTCTAAGATGTCGGATCTCTCCACCGGGCTGCGGCAGAAGGTCAACCTCATCCGGGGGTTCCTGACCGACCCGCAGATCCTGTTCCTGGACGAGCCGACCCTGGGGTTGGACGTCAACGCCGCCCGACAGATCCGCTCCTTCATCCGGGAGTGGGTCCGGGAGCGGCCCGGGCGGACGATCCTGCTGACCACCCACTACATGCTGGAGGCCGACGAGCTCTGTGACCGGGTGGCCATCATCGACCGGGGGCGCATCCTGGCGTGCGACACCCCTGGGAACCTGAAGCGCCAGCTCCAGCGCGACGCGGTCTTCTCCCTGGAGATCGACGGCCTCGAAGGATGGTTCCCCTCGCTTCAGGGGATCCCGGGCGTGCGGCAGGCGTATTACCGGCCTCGGGACGGACAGGCGGAAGTGGATCTCATCCTCGAAGAGGAGGGGGCGATCGGGCCGGTCATCTCCGCCCTGACCGCCCACAGCGCTCACATCCTGGCCCTGCGTAAGCGCGAGCCCACCTTGGAGGATGTGTTCGTCTGCCTGGTGGGCCGCGGGCTCTCCGAAGCCGAGGAGGAGGAACCGGCATGAGCCGGGAGGCTGTTGTCCTCTTCCTGCGGACGATGATTGCGCGGGCGTATCCGCGGATCGTCGGCCAGAACCGGGAGCCCAGCTGGGTGCTCGTTGACGTGGGGTTGCCGCTCCTGGGCACCTCCGCCTACGTGTTCATCTACCGGGCCCTCCAGGCCCCCGAGGCCTATATCGGGTTCGTGATCCTGGGCGGGGCCATGACCGCCTTCTGGCTCAACGTCCTGTGGTCCATGTCCGCCCAGCTCTACTGGGAGAAAGAATCCGGGAACCTCCCCCTCTTCATTATCGCGCCGGGCCCGATGATGGGGATCCTGGCCGGCATGGCCCTGGGGGGGATGCTGGCCACCACCCTCCGGGCCTCAGTGATCGTGCTGGCGGGATCCCTCCTCTTCGGCGTGCGGTACGCGCCGGCGGACCCCCTGGCCTTGATCGGGACGTTCCTCCTCACCCTTCTGGCCCTCTACGGGCTGGGGATGCTGCTGGCCTCCCTTTTCCTGATATGGGGTCGGGAGGCCTGGCATCTCTCCAACCTGCTCCAGGAGCCGATCTATCTGCTCTCCGGGTTCTACTTCCCCGTCCGAGCTTTAGGGTTCTGGGTGGGCGCCCTGGCTTCCCTGATCCCCCTCACCTTGGGCCTGGACGCCATGCGGCAGCTGCTTTTCCCGCAGGCCGCCAGCGGCCTGTTCCCGGTCGGCGTGGAGATCGCCGGCCTGGCGGCCCTTAGCGGGATCTTCCTCCTCGCCGCCCACCGGGCCCTGAACGCCATGGAACGGCTGGCCCGCCGCGAGGGCCGGCTCACCGAACGGAGGCGCTGAATGCGAACTCTCTGGCGGACCCTTCGCACGGCGGCGTGGCTGGGCTGGCAGATCGAGTCGAATTGGACGGACCCCTTTCTGTTCACAATTTACTCCATCGCCAAGCCCATCGCTAGCGTCCTCATTCTGATCCTGATGTATATAGTGGTGGCCCGAGCGGATTTCGGGCACCCGATGTTTGCCTATCTCTATCTCGGGAACGCCTTCTATATTTACGTGGGAGCAGTCCTCACGGGGATCAGCCAGGTCCTGATCATCGACCGGGAGGAATACGGGGTCCTCAAGTACTTCTACATCGCCCCGATCCCGCCGGAGGCGTATCTGGTAGGGCGGGGAATGGCGCGGATGGCCACCGGGACCATCGCCGTGGCGATCACTCTACTGTTCGGGGTCCTGGCCTTTGGGCTCCCCCTTCGGCCCTCGGTCGCTGGCGCGGGGGTTTTCCTCCTCGCGATGGTTCTGGGGATGCTGGCGATGATCGGGCTGGGGGTGGGCCTGGCCGGGGCGACCCTGCTGGCCGCCCGCCATGTCTGGGTGATCGGCGAGGCGGTGGCCGGAGCGCTGTATCTCTTCTGCGGCGCGGTGTTCCCTCTGGAGGTACTCCCGTCTTTCCTTCGGCCGCTGGGCTATGGCCTGCCTCTCACCTACTGGCTGGAGAGCGTCCGCCGGGCGTTGCTGGGCCCCTCCGCCTTCCGCTTCTCCACTTTCGCGGGATGGTCCGACGCCCAGCTGCTGGGGGCCCTTGGCGGGATGGCCCTCCTCTCCCTGATCCTCGGCTTCGGCTTCTACCGTTTCGCGGAGGGCCGAGCCCGGCAGCATGGAGCCATCGATCGGGAGACCGGTTATTAGCCCAGTCGGGGCCTGCGGGCTTCTCCCGGATCACCGTCGCGCGGACGGCCGGGGCGGCGTGGGGAGGCTGGCGGAGAACCCCAGAAGGGCCCCCAGAAGGAGAGCGGCCAAAGCCTCCCACAAGGGCAGGGAGATGCCGGAGACCAAGGAGAACAACCACGCCACCGCCAGGCCTAGCAGGGCCCCACTGAGGATCAGCGCAGGGCGAACCCATCGCCCCGGCGTAGATTCTGGAGCCGGTTCGGGCGAGCGCGCCATCGGAATGGATCCTGTCCTACGAGAGGGTTAAACAAAAACGGCGTGGGAGAGACCTTCCCCACACCGGCCAGATGGCGCCCCCGGCGCGACTCGAACGCGCAACCACTGGATCCGAAGTCCAGCGCTCTATCCAATTGAGCTACGGGGGCCCTCCGAGGAGGGCGACGGGGATCGAACCCGCGACCTCCTGATCCACAGTCAGGCGCTCTAACCACTGAGCTACGCCCTCCGCGCGCTTTATATTCTACCGTGCTTTACCCCGCGTAGCAATTCCCCTCCCGTTCCAGCTTTGCCTCCGCCCTTGGAAAAGGGGAGAATCCGAAGCGGAGAGGGATCCCCTCTCTCATCCGGAAAGCTACACCGGAGGAAGGAGTCTTGGAGTGGGATCCGGAGGAAATGCGACAGCTCACCGAGGAGATCCCCTGGATCCAGGATCTCTACTTGTATCCGGAGGTCGGGTCCACCAACGATGTGGCCCGGGACCTGGGGGACATGGGCGCGCCGGAGGGGGTGGCCGTGCTGGCGGACGCCCAGACCCGAGGTCGGGGACGGGCCGGGCGGTCCTGGTGGACCCCTCCAGGGCGCGCCATCGCCCTGTCGATCCTGGTCCGCCCGCGCCGGCCCGTGGCGGACTGGCCCCAGCTCGCGATGGTCGCCGGGCTGGCGGCGGTGGAAGCTGTGCAGGGGATCGGCTGCCCGGCCGGCCTGAAATGGCCCAACGACCTGATGATCCCTCCCCTCATTGACGAGTTGCCTTCCTTGGCGGCCTGGCGGAAGGCCGGCGGCATCTTGGTCGAATCGTTCCCTCCGGCCTTTGGGGTGATCGGGATCGGGATCAACGTTAACATCTCGCCGGAGGAGATCCCCTTAGACCTGCGGGAGATCGTGGGGAGCCTGTCCCAGACCCTCGGCCGTCCGATCCCCCGGCTCGCCGTCCTCAAGGGCCTGCTGCGCGCCTTTGCGTCCCTGTATCCGGAATGGAACGCAGGGGCTCATATGGTGGAGCGTTGGGCTGCCGCGCTGATCATGCTGGGGCGCCCGGTGCGGATCCTCACCCCAGAGGGAGCCTATGAAGGGATCGCTGAAGGCATGGACGAGGGGGGCGGGCTACGGGTGCGCCTTCCGGATGGGCGCGAGCGGCGCTTCCAGGCCGGCGAGGTCTCTCTGCGCGGATGGACTGGCCCAGCCAAAGAGGCCATGCCTCGCTCTCCTTAGGATTTACGCAGTTGCCTGCGTGTTCTTGCCGTGGCCTCAGGCTTTTCACTCGAAGTCCTACTTCTAAAAGAACCTTTGCCGATTCCCACCCTCCTCGCTATAATGGGGGCAAGCCTTTCCCGGGCCTTATGGGATTTGACCCTGCGGTCAGGAGTTATGCGGGATGAGCGAAGAGATCTGGCAGGATCGCCCCGAAAACGTCAACGCCATGGCCGAGATGGGCGAATGGCTAGAGCTGTCTCCCCCCTCGCTCCGGCGCGGCGACATCGTGCGCGGCACCATCGTCCGGATCACCCCCATGGAGATCCTGGTGGACATCGGCATGAAGGCTGAGGGGGTGATCACCGGCCGCGAGCTGGAGCGGATGCCGAAGGAGATCCGCGAGGTGCTCCGCGAGGGGGATGTGATCCAGGTCCAGGTGGTGAACCCCGAGGATCGCAGCGGGAACATCCTCCTCTCCCTCCAGCGGGCGCTGATGGAGGAGGACTGGCAGCGCGCCCGGCAGCTGATGGAGGCCGGGGAGATCCTAGAGCTCGCGGTCAGCGGTTCCAACAAGGGTGGGTTGGTGGTGAGGGTCGGGCGGCTGCGGGGGTTCATCCCTGCCTCCCAGGTCCTCCCTCAGGAGCCCGGCGAGGAGCAGCTGCCGGTAGAGCAGCGCCTCAAGCGGCGGGCGGGTCAGAAGATCTGGGCTCGCATCATTGAGGTGGACCCGGAGGCCAACCGGCTGATCCTCTCGGAGCGGGAAGCCCAGAAGGAGCTTCACAAACGACGGAAGGAGGAGATCCTGGCGCGCCTGGAGCCCGGGATGCGGATGAAGGGCCGGGTGATCAGCTTGGCCGACTTCGGCGCTTTCGTGGACTTGGGCGGGGTGGATGGCCTGATCCATATCAGCGAGCTCTCCTGGCGTCGAGTCCGCCACCCTCGGGACGTGCTCTCTGTGGGCCAGGAGATCGAAGTGGAAGTCATCGGGGTGGATCGGGAGCGCAAGCGGGTCGCCCTAAGCCGCAAACGGGCGGAGGCCGATCCCTGGCAGGAGGCGATCTCCCGACTGCGGGAGGGCCAGCTGGTGGAGGTGGCGATCACGCGCCTGACGAACTTCGGGGCCTTCGCCGCCCTGAAGGAGTTCCCGGCGGTAGAGGGCCTGATCCATATCTCGGAGCTGGCGGAGCACCGGGTGAACCATCCCAAGGAGGTGGTGCGGGAAGGGGAGGAGCTGGTGGTGCGGTTGATCCGGATCGACGCGGAGAACCGGCGGCTGGCTCTCAGCCTGCGCCGGGTGGCTTCCCCCGAATATGCCATGCTGGACTGGGAGATGGCTCAGGCGCGCTTCCGGGCTGGTGAGCAAACCGGCTCGGAGGAGGCTTCCTGAAATCCCCCTCCGACCGGAGGAAGGGCCTGACCCGAGCTGCCTGCACCACAGGAACTCCGCTCCGCCGCTTGCAGCGCGGTTTGGCATCGCCCTTCCGTGCCTACCGCATTGCTTAAAGCGTTATGTATAGATCAAAGAAAGCAATTTCCTGTTATTGCGCTATACGGCAAGGCAGGGATTGAAATTGATCCGAGCAGCAGAAATCTGTTTTCTGGGATTAACTGGTGAAGGGGCGGCGTGTTATACTTAGGGAGTGAAACCGGTTGCAGGTTCGCCGGGCACATTCAGCGGTCAGCGGGAAGGAGGACGCGGTGGCAAGCAAGTTGGATCGGTTCACCCAGCGGGCCAGGCGGGTGCTGGCGCTGGCCCAGGAAGAGGCTGAACGCCTGAACCACACTTACATCGGCACCGAGCATCTGCTCCTGGGCCTGGTGAAGGAAGAGAACGGCATCGCCGGCCAGGTGCTCCGACGCCTGGGGGTGACCCCTCAGAAAGTGGAGGAGATGATCCTCCGCATGTCGGGGCCTGGCCGTCGCACCCCTCACAGCAAGCCGGACCTCACCCCCCGGATCCGTCGGGTGATCGAGCTGGCCGTCGATGAGGCCCGGCGGATGGGACACCACTACATTGGCACCGAACACCTCCTCATCGGGCTGGTCCGCCTGGGGGATGGGATGGCGGTGGACATCCTGAAGAGCCTCGGGCTGTCTCTGGAGCAGATCCGTCGGGAGACCAATCGGATGATCCAAGAGACGACCGCGGCCGCCCGGCCCCGGCGGGAGCGCCCGAAGACCCCGCTGCTGGACCAGTTGGCCATTGATCTAACGGCTTTGGCGGAGGAGGGGAAGCTGGATCCAGTGGTCGGGCGGGAGCAGGAGATCGAGCGGGTCATCCAAATCCTCTCCCGCCGGACCAAGAACAACCCCGCCCTGATTGGGGAGCCTGGGGTGGGCAAGACCGCTATCGTCGAGGGCCTGACCCAGCGCATCGCGGCCGGCGAGGTTCCCGAACCCCTCCTCAGCAAACGGGTCCTCCAGCTGGATGTCGCCTCGCTGGTGGCGGGGACGATGTATCGGGGCCAGTTCGAGGAACGGTTGAAACGGGTGCTGGAGGAGCTCAAGAGCGCTGACTGCATCCTGTTCATCGACGAGATGCATATGCTGGTGGGCGCGGGGGCGGCTGGCAGCGCCGTGGACGCCGCCAACATCCTCAAGCCGGCCCTGGCCCGGGGCGAGATCCAGTGCATCGGGGCTACCACGTTCGATGAGTATCGCAAATACATCGAGAGCGACGCCGCCCTGGAGCGCCGCTTCCAGCCGGTGGTGGTGGAGGAGCCTACCATCGAGGAGACCATCGAGATCCTGCGGGGCATTCGCCACCGCTACGAGGAGCATCACAAGCTGACCATCACCGACGAGGCCCTCGAGGCCGCCGCCCGCCTTTCTGCACGCTACATCCCCGAGCGCTATCTCCCAGACAAGGCCATCGACTTGATCGATGAGGCCGCCGCCCGGGTGCGGATGTACAAAGCCACCCGCTGGCCCAGCCTCCAGAAGGTCTACACCGAGCTGCGGACGGTGCAGCGGGAGCGAGAGGAGGCCCTGGCCGAGCGCCGCTACGAGGACATCGCCGACCTCAAGGCTCGGGAAGAGGAGCTCCAGGCCCAGCTGCAACGGCTGCGCATGCGGAGCGAGATCGATGAAGGGCCGAAGGTAACCCCCGAGGACATCGCCGAAGTGGTCTCGATGTGGACCGGCATCCCGGTCAGCCGCATCGCCGGGGACGAATCCCAGCGCCTGCTCCAGATGGAGGAGGAGCTGAAGAAGCGCATCGTGGGGCAGGACGAGGCCATCAGCGCGATCTCTCGGGCGGTGCGACGGGCCCGCGCCGGCCTTAAGGATCCCCGCCGGCCCATCGGCTCCTTCATCTTCCTCGGGCCCACCGGGGTGGGCAAGACGGAGCTCACCAAGGTGCTGGCGGAGTTCCTCTTCGGCTCCGAGGACGCCTTGCTCCAGCTGGACATGTCCGAGTTCATGGAGCGCCACAACGTCTCCCGCCTGGTGGGCGCGCCCCCTGGCTACGTCGGCTATGAGGACGCTGGCCAGCTCACGGAATACATCCGTCGCCGGCCTTATTGCATCGTGGTCTTCGACGAAGTCGAGAAGGCTCATCCGGATGTGTTCAACATGCTCCTCCAGATCATGGAGGAGGGCCGGCTGACAGACGCCCGAGGCCGCAAGGTCGATTTCCGCAACACCATTGTCATCATGACCTCCAACATTGGCGCCGAGACCATCCGCAGGGCCCACTTGGGCTTCCCTACCCAGAAGCAGGAGGATGCCGACCTGGAGCGGCACTATCGCGAGATGCGGGAGAAGCTCCTCAACGAGCTGCGTAAGGTCTTCCGGCCGGAGTTCCTCAACCGGGTGGACCAAGTGGTGGTCTTCCGGCCGCTGAGCCGGGAGGACATCCTCAAGATCGTGGACCTGGAGCTGGGAAAGGTGGCTGCCCGCCTGAAGGAGCACCGCCTGAGCATTGAGGCCACGCCGGTGGCCAAGGCCTTCCTGGCCGACAAGGGCTATGACCCCAAATACGGGGCGCGGCCGTTGCGCCGGGTGATCCAGAACCTGGTGGAGGACGCCCTCTCAGAAGGGATGCTGGCCGGCCGCTTCAGCGCCGGCGACATCGTGGTGATCGATGTAGAGGGGGACCAGCTGACCTTCCGGGCGAAGGGGATCGAGGAGCTGACTCCGTCGCCGGCTATAGTGGTGGAAGGATAAGCGATGGCACCCGGGGGCGCAGGACGCGCCCCCGGTTTTCCATACGGCCTCGCCCGACCTCGAAGGGGGCCGACTACGAATCTCAGCACGAATACACGAATCTAGCCCCAGAGTCCTCGCGCGCCCATCTGTGCCCCCATTCGGGGACGGCCCTCCACTCGTTGCCTCCTACGTCAATACTTCCTCCCCTCGCAGCGCCGCCTGGAAAACCTGGGCCAGGAAGCGACGGGCATCGAGGATCTCCAAGAGCACCAGCCCCCCATCCGCAGTGAAATGGGCGATCAGAGAGCCCGCATGCTCCGCATGATCGATCACGCCCTGGGGGAGCCACTCAATCACCAGGATATCTGCATCCCGATCATATCGCACCTTCATACCGTTCCTTCCTTCCCGGATAAAAGGTGATGACGATGAGGCCCTCCCCCTCTTCTCCGTAGATGATACGCGACACTTGTCGTTCGCCGATGCGCTTTTTGGCAATCAATCGATCCTCCCGGGGGATAGCGACATCTAGACCCAGCAAGGCATCAACAACCTGCTCTTCATGAATCGGAAACCCATGCCGAGCCAAGAGGTCGAATTTATAGCGGGCATGAACAGTATAGCGAATCGCCATCGCCCTCCCCTTGGGATTAAGCCTCCCCTCGAGGATTATATGCCCATGGCGAGCCCCCATCGACCCCCTGATTGTAGGCCGGATGAGATCTCTCCGAGAGAGGAAGAGAAGGCAAAGGGCACGGAGAACGCTCGTGCCCCTTCATGTGAGCCCGTATTCCTCCCATCGCCGGTCCACCAGGGCCCGGATCTCCGGGCTCATCTCGATGCGCTCTGGCCAGCCCATGGAATGTCCTTCCTCCGGACCCTTGGCCGCGGCGTCAAGGCCGATCTTGCGCCCATATGCCTGCGGCGGTGCCGCTTGATCCAGATGATCCACCGGCACCTCCAGAGTCACCACATCCCGCCTCCAGTCCACGTTCCTCAGGGCCTGCCAGGCCACCTCGGAGAGGTTATCGACATCCACCCACTCATCCACCACCGCGAGGCCCTTGGACAGGCCGAGCAGCCCCGGGCCCCACAGGCTGAAGATCACCTTGCGGGCGCGACCGGGGAACCGCTTGCGAACGCTCACGATCACCAGCTCAACGGGCTGGCCCCAGATCCGGCCAGCAGGTATTCGTCAATGTCTGGAGGCAAGGGCGCGCTGGCCGCCCAGATACAGGCCGGATCCCCGCCCAGGGCCACGGCGATGGGGATGCGCTCCGCCTCCTGGAGCATTGTTCCCCCATTGTGTATCGAAAATTCCCTCACCTTAGCCCTATCTGCTTTAGAGAAAGCCAATAGTGAGGCTGTGGCTATAATGGAGGCAAACCCTAAGCTGGGAGGTTGCAATGCCGATCGTGCGCAAAGTGCAGGGGGTGCTGTGTCCGGTGCAGGATCTCGCACGGGCCAAGGCCTTCTATGGGGACACCCTGGGGCTGCCCCTCCGAAGGGAAGATCCGGAAGGGCGATGGGCGGAGTTCGGCCCTCCCCGAGGCCTAGGGATTCTGCTCCATCAGGGAGCAGCGGGCTCCGGGGGCGGGGCGATGTTCCCGGTGCGGAACGCCCAGCGCGCCCTCCGGCGCCTGAAGCGCTTGGGGGTTCAGGTCGGGGACCTGGTGGAGGTTCCCGGGGTGATGGTTATCGGAACGTTCTATGATCCCGACGGGAATCCTCATCATCTGGTGCAACCGCTGCTCCCGAAGGCCCCGCGACGCCGTCGGGCTCCTGAGGGCGGGGAGGTTGCTCCCCCTGAAGCCCAGCCGTAACGACCGCCCGGAAGCCTGAAAACCCCATCCCGGTGGGGCGCATGGGGCCGGGGCTCCTCCGGTCCCCGGCCCCTGTGGATCGGGCGGAGTAGAATTATCCTCAGCGGAGGGAGATCCAGAATGCGACGGGCTGTGATCGTGGACTTCGGCGGCGTGCTGGTGCGGACGGAGGACCTCTCCCATCGGGAGCGGCTGGCCCGGGAACTGGGGATGAGCCGGGAAGAGCTGGAGGCGCTGATCTTCGCCAGCGATCTCTCCCTACGCGCCCAGCGGGGGGAGATCCTGGAGCCAGCCTTCTGGCGGGCCCTCGGGGAGCGCCTGGGGATCACCGACCCGGAGGCCCTCCGCCAGCTGCGCGGGCGTTTCTTCGCCGGGGAGCGCCTGAACGAGCCCCTGGTGGAGGCCTTGCGACGGTGGAAAGACCGCATCCCTCTCGGCCTGATCAGCAACGCCTGGTCTGGATTGCGAGAGCTGCTGCGCCAGCTGGGTCTGCTGGAGCTCTTCGACGTGGTCGTAATCTCCGCTGAGGTCGGGCTGTTGAAGCCAGATCCCCGGATCTACTGGCGCGCCCTGGAGGGCTTGGGCCTTCCCCCGGAGGCGACGGCTTTCCTGGATGATCTCCCCGAAAACGTGCGGGCCGCCCGGGCCCTGGGCATGCACGGGATCCTGTTCCGCGATCCGGAGGATGCCCTCGCGCGGCTGCAGGAATGGCTCGACGGGGCGCGGTGAGCCGTCCGGAAGGCCCCATCGGTTCCTGAGAACGGAGAGCGGTTATGCCTCTGGAGATCCATCTGGATGATGTGGTGCAGCTGCGAAAGCCGCATCCGTGCGGCGGCACTGAATGGCAGGTAGTCCGCGTAGGGGCGGACATCGGGATCCGTTGCCTCACCTGCGGGCGCCGGGTCTTGATGCCCCGTCGGGAGTTCGAGCGACGGGTCCGGCAGATCGTCCGCCGCTCCCGGCCAAAGCCGCTCTGAAGATCCAGCTCATCCTCCCGCCCTCTATCATAGCGGGATCCGAGGGCCAGACATAGGCCGATCGCCTTTCGTTGCGCATCTCATCTCTAAAGGGGCCATCACGAAGCGTTGGAGAGCTTGGATCGGCGGCGAGCTGGCGCTGCTTCTGGCGGCGCGCTTCCTGATCGCTGCCTTCTGGCCGATTCCCCGTTCGACATTACGCCAACAACGGCATCCTGGCGCCCAGCGCCCGAGGGATCGTGATCCGGGACGTGGTCCCAGAGGACACCGGGATCTACATCGGGCCAATCCCAAAACGGGGTGATCCGCTGTGGGGACGCATCCCCTCGGGGACTGGGATCCTGATCATGGCGGCGGATGAGACCGAGGTGAATGGCAACGAGATCCGAGACAACGCCTCGGTGGGCATCGCCGTGGTAGGCCTGCAGCAGGTCTTCCCCCGGGGGACGGTCTTCGATGTTGGCGCCATCCTGGAGCGTAACTGGATCTGCGACAACATCCTGGTCCACCAAGGATTCAACCCGGATCCGAAGGCGCGAGCGGCTGTGCCGCTAAGGGCGGACATGCTATGGGACGCCATCAGATGGGATAACCTATGGCGGGAGCCGGGGGCCCGGGCCTTCCCGCCTGGGCCGGACTGGCCATGGCCGGTCCGGCGAGCCGACTGGCGGCTGCTCCGGCTGCCGGTGCAGCTCCTCGGAGAGTCGAATCCCAGAGGTCGTGATGCCGGAACAGTCGGTAGGCGAGGACATCATCTATTACGCCGTTCACGCCGATGCGAACGCGCGCCACGTCCTGCTCCTGATCCACGGCGCCGGGGGGTCCCATCTGGTATGGCCCGGGGCGGTGCGGAACCTCCCGGGGGCGACCGTCTACGCGCTGGATCTGCCCGGCCACGGGCGGTCTTGGGGGCGCGGGCGCTCCTCTATCGCGGACTATGCGCGGGTGGTGGTCGAGTGGATGGCCACCTCGGGGGTGCCGCCGGCGATCTGGGTAGGTCACTCTATGGGCGGCGCCATCGCCCAGTGGGCGGCCCTCCACTATCCGGAGTGCGTGGCCGGGCTGATCCTGGTCGCCACCGGAGCCCGCCTCCGGGTGAGCCCTCAGATCCTCGAGGGCCTTCGGTCCAATTTTCACTGCACGGTCGAGCTCATCACCGAATGGAGCTGGGGGGTGGATCCACCTGCCCGACTGGTAGAGGCAGGACGCCGCATGCTCCTCTCGGCGGATCCCCAGGTGATGGAAGGGGATTACCGGGCGTGTGACGCCTTCGACGTGATGGACCGCCTGGGGGAGATCCGGGCCCCTGCCCTGGTGATCGGCGGAACCGCTGACCGGATGACGCCCATCAAATACGCGGAATATCTGACGGCCCATATCCTGGACGCGCGACTGGTGCGGATCGAGAGGGCGGGCCATATGGTGATGCTGGAGCAGCCTGAAGCTGTCGCCGAGGCGATGCGGTCTTTCCTGACGGAGCTTGCCTCGCGCACAGGTCCAGGTGTCTGAAACCCTTCCCGGAGCCACAGCGCGTGGATGATTGCCATTGGGATGGACATCCTGGAGATCAAGCGGATGGAACGGGCCATCGCCCGCTTTGGGGATCGCCTGCTGGGGCGGATCTTCACGCCAGCCGAACGGCAGGCATGCCGCGGGCGGGTGGTTGAATATGCGGCCCGCTTTGCGGCCAAGGAGGCCGTCGCCAAGGCTCTGGGGGTAGGCCTGCGGATCATGGCCCGTGAAGGCATCGGCTTTCACGACGTGGAGATCCTCCCAGATCACCGAGGGCAGCCCCACGTGCACCTGCGGGGCTGGGCCGCGGAGCGCGCCCGGGCGCTGGGCCTGAAGAAGTGGGCGGTGAGCATAACCCACGACGGTGGGTTCGCCATCGCCGTTGTGGCCTCCATTGGGGATCTCCCCTCCCTCGATCTCCCTCCCGAGCGCCGCTCATGATGAGCTCCCTCGCACTCCGATAGCTGCGCCCTCCCGAGCGCTCATCTGTCCCCCTGGATCCCCGGGACGTGCGGATCGCGGACCTGCTGCAGACGGACCTAGCCGGGGCGCATGTAGCGGTGATCGGCCAACAGGACGCGCGGGAAGACTCCGCCGCTATCCGCCGCGCCCTCGATCGGATGACGGCCTTCGATCTGGAGAGCGGGGTGGATCTGGCAGAGGGCCTCCGGCTGGTGGATCCGGGAGATGTGGCCGTGGTGCACACGGACATCCAAGAGACCCACAAGCGGGTGACGGCGATGCTGCGGGAGGTGACCCGCCAGGGCTTGTGTTCCACGGTCTCGGGCGGAGATCACAGCCTCTCCGATGCTATCCCGCGGGGGTGATTGAAGGGCTGGGGAAGCCTCTGGGAGCGATCCAGTTTGATGTCCATCATGACCCGCGGCAGCCCCTCGAGGGGGGCTCACGAGCGGAACCCCTTTCTGACGCATGCTGGAGGAGGGACTGGTCAAGGGACGATACCTGGTGCAAATCGTGCGGCTATGGGGACGCAACCACCGAGCCCACTATGAGGCGGCACGCCAGCGTGGCGTCCACATGATCCTGGCAGCCCGGATCCATCGCAAAGATCCAGAAGCTCTGATCATGCAGATCTCGGGGGTGGTCAAAGCAGAAACCGGCAGGTTTCGCATCTGTTTCGACATGGGTGTATTTGAGGCCGCCTGCGCTCCGGGAGCTTCGGCCCCAAGCACTAAAGGCTTGTTGTCCATCCGGCATGCTGGGGGATGGATCGGATGGAGACGGCTCCACCCATGGACCCTGACCGGACGGACTGCAGAGCTCGCGGCGACGGTCGCGTGGGCCTTTCGGATCGGGCGGGGGATGGCCGGGATGAGATCCAAATCTGGGATTGACGCAGGTCCGCCCTCCGTGTCATAATCATCCCAGACGGGAGGCATACGATGGCGCTGACAGCGGAAGACCTGCGGGATCTGGTGGTTCTCTTAGAGGCCCACCCAGAGTGGCGGAAGGCCCTCTGGGCCCTACTGGCCTCGGAGGACGTCCTCCGCATGCCCGCCGAGCTGGCGGATATCCGGGAGGAGCTGGTTGAGCTCCGCGCGGAGACCGACCGCCGCTTTGCGGAGCTGGCGGAAGCCGTTCGCCGCCTGAGCGAGCTCTTCATCGCCCACCGCCAGGAGTTCCTGGCCTATCGGGAGGAAACTGACCGCCGCTTTGCGGAGCTGGCGGAAGCCGTTCGCCGCCTGAGCGAGCTCTTCATCGCCCACCGCCAGGAGTTCCTGGCTCAACAGGCTCACACTGACGCTCGCCTCATTGAGCTGACTGAGACCGTTCGCCGCCGCTTTGCGGAGCTGGCGGAAGCCGTTCGCCGTCTGAGCGAGCTCTTCATCGCCCACCGCCAGGAGTTCCTGGCCTATCGAGAGGAAACCGACCGCCGCTTCGCGGAGCTGGCTGAAGCCGTTCGCCGTCTGAGCGAGCTCTTCATCGCCCATCGCCAGGAGTTCCGGGCCTATCGAGAGGAAACCGACCGCCGCTTCGCGGAGCTGGCCGAAGCCCAGCGCCGCACGGAGGAATCCCTCCAGCGCCTGGGCGAAGCCTTCGTCGCCCACCGCCAGGAGTTCCGGGCCTATCGAGAGGAAACCGACCGCCGCTTCGCGGAGCTGGCCGAAGCCCAGCGCCGGCACTACGAGGAGTTCGCCGCCCATCGCCAGGAGTTCCTGGCCTATCGGGCCGAAACCGACCGCCGCTTTGCCGAACTCAGCGCCGAGGTCCGTGCCCTCGCCGAAGCCCAGCGCCGCACCGAGGAGACCCTCCGGCAGGTCCTCCTCCGCCAGGAACAGTTCCAGCGCACCCTGGACCACTTCGGCCAGATCATCGGCCCCATCACCGAAGAGCACATGGTCCAGG
>Ga0272447_1000254_pt1 | contig 41576 bp, 48 predicted proteins | sample YNPCB0133_FD_194589 | JGI IMG/M metagenome (GOLD analysis project Ga0272447, IMG submission 194589) | Hot spring microbial mat communities from Yellowstone National Park, WY, United States - YNP-CB-013-3 | ecosystem: Environmental > Aquatic > Thermal springs > Hot (42-90C) > Sediment | place... | reverse complement strand
CATTTATAACGCCTCCGGATGCATTCACGCCCCAGAGGGTTGAGTTGAGACCCTTTATTACCTCCACCCTTTCAATGAGGGATGTATCCACAAAGTCAAGACTTGTAAGGCTGTCTGGGTAGGTGATAGGGACACCGTTAAGCAATATCATGATCTCCCTTATGCCGAAGGGTGCCTTTAATCCCGCACCCCTTATTATCAACCTTGTGTCGTAGCCTTGATTTCTTGGGGTAATATTTACACCGGGCACTCCCTGCAGTGCATCGTAGAGGTTCAGCATGGGTTTGTCTTGGATCTTTTCTTTTCCTATCACGCTTACGCTTGCTGGCACAGCCTCTGTCTTTCTTTCGGTCCTTGTGGCAGTTACGCTCACCTCCTTGAGTTCCACATCCTTACCAAAGGAGACCGCCCCAAGCAAAAGCAACGGATAGACTACCCTTTTCATACTCTTTACCTCCTGATGTTAAATTTAAATTATAAAAAAGAATTTCAATGTCAATATAAAGTAAACAAGTAAAGATTTGTTATAATTAACCCATGCACCTTCTCAAAGAGCTCGTTGATTACGGCATCATAGGGCTACTCTTGCTGCTGAGCTTTTTTGCCATAACCATAGCCCTTGAGCGGTGGAGTTTTTACAGAAAGGTTGATGTGGAAAGGTTCAAGACTAAGCAGGAGTTAGAGATGGAGCTAACAAAGGGTTTGACCTTTATAGCGTCCGTTGCGTCCAACGCACCCTACATAGGGCTCTTGGGCACAGTTCTTGGCATAATGCTGACCTTTTACACCATAGGGCAGGAGGGCTTTGTGGATACAAAAAAGGTGATGGTGGGCTTGGCGTTAGCCCTCAAGGCTACTGCAGTAGGTCTGTTGGTGGCTATTCCTTCCTCGGTCCTTTACAACCTGCTTTTTAAAAAGGTAAAAAACCTTTTGCTTTTGTGGGAGGTAAAGAATGGAAGATAAGGAATTCAGTTCCATAAATGTGATCCCTTTGGTGGATATAATGCTCGTGCTTCTTACCATTGTGCTCATCACCGCCACCTTTGTGGTGCAAGGAAGCATCCCAGTCCAGCTACCCCAAGCAAAGGCAAGCCACGAGGAAAATCTAAAGGGACTTTTTATAACCATAACTCAAGAAGGGAAGATATTTTTTGAAAACAGGATAGTCTCCCTCTCGGAACTTGAGAGGGAGCTTGAAAAATATCAGAGGGACAGCCAAGTGCAGGTGATGGCAGACAGGAGGGCAACAGTTCAGAGCTTGGTGGATGTTTTAGACCTTCTCAAAAGGCTTGGCTTTAAAAAGGTTTCCATAAAAACAGAGGTAAAGGGATGAGAGAAATTTTCAAGGCATACAGTCTGTCCTTTTTGATCCATTCCCTTTTACTCTTTGGCTTTTTCCTTCTAACCCAAAGGCTCGTTCCCTCCGAAAAAAGGCTCATTGAAATAGACCTATCCCTTGAAAATGTGCAAAGACAACCCTCCGCAGACCTTTCCCAAAAAGCCCAACCCTTGCCCGCAAGACCGCCTCAAACCCAACCAGTCCCACAAGCAACAATTCCTCCTACGAAGGAGGAAATAAAAAGCTCAACCGCAAAACAAACAAAGGAAGAAGAAAGGTTAATCCAAGCTACAAACCCGCCAAAGCCCGCAGAGGCGGAAATTAGAGAAATTCAAACCCCTCAAGCTCAAACCAACCCACAGCCTAAAGAAGAGGCAAAGGGACAAACTGTAGAACACCCAGGGCAAGGAGAAAGACTTCTCCAAGCCAAAGAGATTTCCCAAAAGCCTGCAAGTCAAGAGAGAGAAGGGAAAGATCTTCAGGCTCAAACTAACAAAAGCGTGGAGAGTCCTTCAAGACCCACATCCTTACTTACAGACGAAAGTGGAAGGGTAGCCTTAGAGGAAAGCTTTCTCAGGGAAAGGCTCTCGGTCATATCAAACATAGTCCAAAGGCATATAAACTATCCACCCATAGCCAGAAGGATGGGATGGGAGGGAAAAGTCCTTGTCAGCTTTGTTTTGGAACCAAACGGAGATATAAGAGACCTAAAGGTTTTAAAAGGATCTGGATACGAAGTTTTAGACAAAGAGGCTTTGGACGCAATAAGGAGAAGCTACAAAGATTTTCCCAAACCTCCGGTTAGCGTAGTGGTGAAACTACCAATTGCTTTTAGGCTTGAATAAAGGCAGGGCAAGAGCCCTACCCAAAGAATTTACTTCACGACATCTATCACCTTCCTTCCGACCTCGCCCGCAAGCTCTTTCATTCCACTTTTGAACTGGTATGCATTGTTAAAGCCCACAGCCCTCACCAGTGACTACTGCCCATGCCCTTTCTCCGGAGTGGCACACTACTACTACTTTCTTGTCTTTAGGTATTTTGCTTAGGTTTTCTGGTTTAAAAACTTCATGCATGGGAATATTTAATGTGTTCTTCCAAGTGCTTCCCACAATGCTTTGCTCCTGCGGAGTTCTAACATCAAGGATTACAAAGTCCTCCTTTTTCTTGATCATTTCAAAGAGCTGTTTTGCGTCAACCTGACAAGGTCAAGAGCATAAACAATGCAAGGAATGAGCTGAGAACAATATTTAAAAGACATCCGTCCGCAGAGGCAAAAGCTCAGGAAAAGGAAAATATACAAATCACATGGGAACTAGCGGTCTATAGGTTGATTGACTGGTTTGAAGAACCTCAAAATCATAACCTTGCTAAAAAATACTTTGGAAAGCTTTCCTCAGAAAAAGATTTTCCAAAAGAATGTCCCTATACCTTTCAGCAGGTTATGGAATACAAACCGTGGGTTGAGAAGTGAGATTGCCGATCTGGTTAATGAATGTGTTTGATTGTCTTATCCTACAATGCAAAATGTAGGGTAAGACAGAAGTTAGAAGCCATATATTTCACGCCCAAGAAGTTGAAGCTTTGAAAATAAAGGAGTTTAATACATCAGCCTCTGGAGTGCTTGATATTACATAACTTGGGCGTAGTGTTGGGCAAGTGAGTATTCTACATATCCTAAAATGAAATTTGAAGGGGGTACCAAGATGTGTGTAATCATCTATAAGCCAGAGGGTGCTATTGTGAGCAACGAGCTATTTGACCAGTGTTGGAAGCTGTTTAATCATGGTGGTGGCTATGCGGTTTGGGATAATGGGAGATGGGTATACGAGAAGGGCTTTATGGAAAAGGAAGAGTTCTATAAGGCGGTCAAGGAATTCATGCACTCAGAACACACAAGATTAGTTCTACACTTTAGATTGGCTACGAGGGATGCAGAGGGAAAGAGAAACATTCTTCCAGAATTCACACCCCTTATGAGATCCAACTACAGGATACAAAAGCCTTCATATTTGCCGACGGGCGGTTCAATAAGCAGTATAAAGGCATTGTGGGGGCTCCAAAAATAAAGCGGTTTGTAGAGGATATAAACCAACTAAAGCTTACAAGATGGTAATATGAAAAGCTTTTAGCGGAAAACGGGCTCCTTGAAAGTTTATTTCGGTATGGAACAGAAAGGGCAAGACTTCTAACACTTTTTGAAGAAGACAAGGAACCCTTCTTTAGTCCTAAGTGGACGAAGGGATGGCTAAAACACAATGGACTGTTGCTTTCAAGGTGTATCTTCAGTTCATAGATTGTCAGAAAATGCTGAAAAGGTGAGTTATAGTATAATAATATATACATCGGTTAAGAAATTACCCCCATGCTTAAGACTTCCTGAAAAAGCTATAGCCTATAGCAAGGTAGGCAAGTAAGGTAATCCCTTTCCTTCACCACCTGCCTTATAGCCTTTTGTTCTTCGCTTTCGCAAATCTTTACATACTCACACCCTCTGCATCTCATATTTCCCATAAGCCCAAAACTATCCACTAAACTGGAGGTCATAGACTTTTGGAGGTCTGCCTGCATAAGAGGCTCCCGGCTTCTCTGAATTTCTGACCCGTTCCCGAAAATATGACACAATACAACAAAATCTTACATCTTCCTTACAAAACCTTGTAAGGTTTCAGCCAAAAAGCACAAAGGCTAAAAGACATGAAAGCTTTGATATATCTAAGTTTTAGCGTTATTACCCTACTTGGCACGATTTTTGCAAGAATTAGAGTTAGAAAAACCTTTAAAGGAGGTGCAGACATGAGACAGATTGCCATTTACGGCAAGGGTGGCATAGGAAAGTCCACCACCACCCAGAACACGGTTGCAGCCCTTGCTGAAGCCGGAAGAAAGTGCTTCATTGTTGGCTGCGACCCTAAGGCAGACTCCACAAGACTTATTCTCCACATCAAAGCTCAGGCTACGGTTATGCACTTAGCCGCTGAAAAAGGCTCTGTAGAGGATTTGGATCTGGACGAAGTTATGCTTGTTGGATTCGGTGGCATCAAGTGTGTAGAGTCCGGTGGTCCGGAACCTGGTGTGGGATGCGCAGGTAGGGGTGTTATTACCGCTATCAATTTCCTTGAAGAAAACGGAGCTTTTGATGATGACCTTGATTATGTGTTTTACGATGTTCTGGGTGACGTTGTATGTGGTGGCTTTGCTATGCCAATTAGAGAAGGTAAGGCTCAGGAGATTTATATAGTTACTTCGGGAGAAATGATGGCTATGTATGCAGCTAACAACATATCAAAGGGAATCTTAAAGTACGCGCACAGCGGTGGAGTTAGGCTTGGAGGACTCATATGTAATAGCAGAAATGTGGCTAATGAAAGGGAACTAATAGAAGCTTTAGCAGACAGGCTGGGAACCCAGATGATGCACTTTTTACCTAGGGATAACATAGTTCAAGAAGCGGAGCTAAGAAGAATGACAGTAATAGAGTATGCACCAGATCATCCCATGGCTGATGAATACAGAACGCTTGCCAAAAAAATAGGGGAAAACAGAAAACTCGCCATTCCAACACCATTAACTATGGAAGAATTGGAAAACCTTCTTGTTGAATACGGCATCATGAAGCCAGAAGAGGTAGCCTAAGAAGGAGGTAAGATACCATGGGTGTAATTGTGGATAAAGAAACAGCTTTAAAGTTTATAGAAGAAATACTTAGTCGGTATCCAACTAAGGCAAGAAAAGATAGAGCTAAACACATGGTTGTAGATGAGCCGGGAGACGATAAATGTATTCCCAAATCAAACGTAAAGAGCAGACCTGGCGTAATGACAATTAGAGGATGTGCATATGCAGGTTCTAAAGGAGTTGTCTGGGGTCCTATAAAGGATATGATCCACATATCCCATGGACCCGTAGGATGTGGATATTACTCAAGGGCAGGAAGAAGAAACTACTACATAGGAACCACTGGCGTTGATACTTTTGTTACACCGCACTTTACCACAGACTTTCAGGAAAGGGACATTGTCTTTGGTGGTGATAAAAAGCTTGAAAAAGCTATTCAGGAATTAAATCAACTATTTCCTTTAGTCAAGGGTATTACTATCCAATCAGAATGTCCTATTGGTTTGATAGGTGATGATATTGAAGCTGTTGCAAGAAAAACATCAAAGGAGATAGGTAAAGTAGTTGTTCCTGTGAGATGTGAAGGTTTCAGAGGAGTTTCTCAATCTCTCGGTCATCATATAGCTAATGACAGTATGAGGGATTGGGTATACGAAAAAGGCGTGAAAGGTCGAGAGATAGAGCCTTCACCATACGATATAGCTATATGGGGAGACTACAACATAGGTGGTGATGCCTGGGCTTCAAGGAAGATACTGGAAGAAATGGGGCTTAGGGTTGTTACCCAATGGTCTGGAGACGGTACATTAAGCGAGGTTGCAAACGCAGTGAAGGCTAAATACATATTAGTTCATTGCTATAGGTCTTCCAATTATCTGGCACGATACTTTGAAGAGAGGTTCGGTATTCCATGGATAGAATACAACTTCTTTGGACCAACACAGATATTTGCGTCTATGAGAAAGATAGCAAGCCTCTTTGATGAAAAGATACAGGCAAGAACCGAGGAGTTAATAGAAAAGGTCTATAAACCAAGATTGGACAGGGTTATAGAGAAATACAGACCAAGACTTGAAGGCAAGACTGTGCTTCTTTACGTTGGTGGTCTAAGACCAAGGCATATCATCACAGCCTTTGAAGACTTAGGAATGAATGTTGTAGCTACAGGATATGAATTTGCCCATCAAGATGACTACCAAAGAACCCTTCATTACATAGATAAGAACGCTACGATAATCGTAGATGATGCAACCGCCTGGGAGATAGAAGAACTTACAAGAAAGCTAAGACCAGATCTGGTAGCTTCGGGCATAAAGGAAAAGTACCAATCACAAAAAATGGGTGTTCCTTTTAGACAAATGCACAGTTGGGACTACAGCGGACCTTACCATGGTATAGAAGGATTTGAAATATTTGCAAGAGATGCGGATATGGCGGTTAATGGCAATGTTTGGAAGTTTATAAAAGCTCCCTGGCAACAATAAAAAAGGAGGTAAAAGCCATGGGTATACATCACGAACTAAACATCAAGGATCACCTTGAATGTTTCAGAAACGACGAGTTTAAAAAGATGATAGAAAACAAAAGGAAGCAGTTTGAAGACTGGGTGGGAGAAGAAAAAGTCAAAGAAGTAGCAGAATGGACAAAGACCTGGGAGTATAGAGAGCTAAACTTTAAGAGAGAGGCGATCTCTATAAATCCTGCCAAAGCATGTCAGCCTTTAGGGGCACTACTTTGTGCCCTGGGCTTTGAAAAAACCCTTCCCTTTTCTCACGGCTCCCAAGGGTGCGTAGCTTATTTCAGAACACATATGGCAAGACACTTTAAAGAACCTGTGCCTATGGTGTCCTCGTCAATGACTGAAGATGCCGCAGTTTTTGGCGGTCAGAACAATCTACACGAAGGGCTCCAAAATGCTATAGCCCTATACAGACCTAAAATGATCGCCATGAATACAACTTGTATGGCAGAGGTAATAGGAGATGACCTTAACAGTTTTATTAACAATGCAAAGGAGAAAGGGTTAATTCCTGCAGACTTTCCCGTGCCTTTTGCTCATACACCTTCCTTCGTTGGATCCCACATTACTGGCTATGATAACCAGATGAAGGGGATCCTTCAGCACATGACCGATTACTTTGAGAAGTATGGCGTAGACAACATAGATAAGTTTGACCCAGAAGGTGGAGATTTTTACGAGCAGGGCGGGCTTCTTGCGTGGCTTGAAAAAAATGGAGGTAAATAAAACAAAATGGAGGTAAGTAAGATGAGCACTATAAACTTTATATTAGGATTCCACACTTACTTGGAAGATTATAAAGAGGTAAGAAGGATAGTTAGCGAGTTTGGAGCAGAAAGCATAGTTCTCTCGGACCCATCAGATAACCTTGATTCAGGGCTAAAAGGTGAGTACAGCCTGTACAACGGAGGAACACCGTTAAAAGACATATACAGGGCTAAGTTTTCTCTGGCTACTATATCCTTCCAAAAGTATTCCACGGAAAAAACAAGAGAATACATAGAGAAAGCATGGAAGCAACCTACTTATGTAGTCAGACCTTATGGAATACAAGGAACAGACGAATTTCTCCAACTTCTTTCAAAGCTTACAGGCAAACCAGTACCTGAAAGTCTAACCAAAGAAAGAGAAAAGCTCCTTGACGCCATTGCAGACTCTTACTATTGGATACATGGTAAAAGATTTGCCCTATGGGGAGACCCAGACTTTGTTTATGGCATCACATCCTTTCTCCTTGAACTCGGTGCTGAACCAGTCCATATACTATGCACTAACGGAAACGACGAATGGGCAGAAGAAATAAAGGAACTATGCTCCAAGTTTGATAATGGAAAATACGCTCAGCTCTTTCCGGGCAAAGACCTATGGCATATGAGAAGCCTTCTCTTTACCGAACCTGTAGATTACATGATAGGTACATCTTATGGAAAGTACCTTTGGAGAGACACTGGAACACCTTTAATAAGGATCGGATATCCAATTTTTGATAGACATCATCTCCACAGGTACGGCATACTTTTCTACAAAGGTGCATTGAACCTTCTCGTTTGGATAGTAAATGCCATATTGGATGAAGTGGACAGAAAGACTATAGATATAGCGAAAACCGATTATAGCTTTGACCTCATAAGGTAAAAACCATGGATGTGCTGGAAAGGTTAAAAGAGTATCTACCAAAAGGGTATGTGAAGGAACAAAGATACCTCCCAAGGGAAAGGGTTCGGTCAAAGAATCTTCCCATAGGTATTTATATATTGTCTGATGGCGTTGCTGAACTTTGTGTAAAAGCTAAAGCCATGAAAAGAACTCTCGATATAATGCTTCCGGGTGATACTTTTGGGGTTTTGTCAAACACCAATACCGCAAAAGAGTTCATGATTCACGCTCTTACACCAGTTAGTTTCTTTCACATAGATGCAGACAATATAGAAAGACTCGGTTATGAGGATCCCGAGCTCATCCTTGATATTTTCTCCTTGGTAATATCAAAACAAGCCCATATATACAAAGTCTTAACAAATTTATGCTTTTTAAAAGCTGAAAACAAAATAAGGAACGTTCTAAACCTTTTGTCAAAGGCGGCGGAAGAGAGGAAAACATATCTTGTAATTAAGAAGAAACACATTGCAGGTATAACAGGGCTTAGCTACGAAAACGTGGTGAGAACAATAAGCAAGATGGAAAATTTAAAAAGTAGGAGGGTCAGGCTATGGTAGTAGAAGAAGGGCTATCCAAGGACCTTCTCAAAAACATTGTAAGCCAGCTTAGGGCTTACGATACTTATGGCACATGGGATAAAAGGAGCGACGAAGACCTACTGAAAGAGTTTTTGAAAAAAGAAGAAAAGACACATAGCAATATAAACTTAACTGGACATTGTGCAGTTGATCCGAAAACCATGCTAAAAATATATGCTTATTTCAAAGCATTGGGGGTCACAATAGAAAAACTTAGTGGTATGCTAACTTCGGTAGTTATAAACATAGACGATGAGGGTAATGGAAATGTGCTTATTTACTCGGGGAGGCTTATACTTCTAAATAAGACCATAAGAGATGCGAACAAGTTTTCATTTAAATCTATTGAGGATATGCTAAAACAAGGTTTGAAAGTTATAAATGGGGCAATGCAGCACCTTGAAAAGTACGAGGAGGTTGCACGGCAATGATTATCTCTTTTAAACCCTATGGGTACTCTAAGGGTGATATGGTTTCTGCCGTAGAAGCGATGGGTTATCCTTACTTCTTTTCTGGTTTAAAGAGGCGAGAACTTGAGGATTTCTTCTGTCAAAAATTGGATCGGAAATACTCTTTAGCGGTCAACGACCTTACAAGCACCTTGCTTATATTGTTAGATTACATAGGACTTTCAAAACATTCAAAGATCGTGCTTTCTCCACTTTCATACTTCAAACATTTTTCACCATACCTGAGGATTTCTGGATACGAATATGTTTATGCAGACGTAGAAAGATGGTATCTCAATTTAGATGTTAAAAGGCTTACGCAAATGCTAACCGATGATGTAAAGGTGCTCATAGTAAACAATGTTTTAGGAATACCAGCTAATTGGGATGCGATAGTGGAAATGGTAAAGGATAAAGATATATTCTTAATAGAAGATTCAAGGGAAACCATATTTACTGAATACAAAGGGAAACCAGCGGGATCTTTTGGGTATGTTTCCTTGCTTGGCTTTTCAGATAGCTCAATAATAACTGGACATGGAGGAATTATTCTAACAGATGACAAGCTTATTTATGAAAGGCTGAGGGAGTATGTGGAGCCAATGGACGATATAACATCAGCTTTGATTCTTTCACAAATTAAACATATTGATGAAAAAAGAAGAATAAGAGAGGATTTAGTAAACCTATATTCGCAACTTCTTGTAGGTATAGAAGGTTTGAAAGCACAGTTTTGCCCTAACTACGTTTCAAAAATGCACTGGTCGTATTTTTGTATACATCTTGGAAAAAGATATTCCCAAGAGGCAAAAATGTTAATAAAAGATCTATTGATACACGATGGTATAGAAGTGAGGGAGTATCCAATCCCTCAGGATATGAAAGAGGGGAAAAAGCTCAATCATCTTCATATAGCCCATGAGGTAGGACCTAGAATACTTCTTTTGCCTCTTCATGAAGATATTACAGAAGAAGATGTTTACTTTGTGTGTGAGAGATTAAAGGAACATGTAGTGCAGATTGGTGCAGGTAGTGTAGATCATTAGGAGGTTTACCATGAGAAACCTTGAAGAGTTTTTTTCAGAACCAGCTTGCGGTATCAATTTAGAAAAGGGTGAAAAGGAAAGGAAAAAAGGGTGCTCAAAACCTCAACCGGGGAGTGCCTCCGGCGGCTGTGCTTTTGATGGTGCGCAGATAACCTTACTTCCTATAGCGGATGCAGTGCATATAGTCCATGGTCCGATAGCGTGCGCTGGAAATTCTTGGGATAACAGAGGCACACGATCCTCGATATCCGATTACTATAGGATGGGTTTTACGACGGATATGAAGGCAATGGATGTAATACATGGAGGAGAAAGAAAGCTTTACAATGCTATAATTGAAGCGGTAAAGAAATATAACCCGCCAGCAGTGTTTGTGTACCAAACTTGTGTTCCCGCCATGATAGGTGATGATATAGTAAGCGTATGTGAAAGGGCTTCTGAAGAGCTTGGTTTGCCAGTTGTCCCAGTGGAATCGCCGGGTTTTGTGGGGAGTAAGAATTTAGGCAACAAGTTGGCAGGTGATGCTCTTTTTAAATATGTTATAGGCACAAAAGAACCAGAATATACTACTCCTTATGATATTAACCTTTTAGGTGAGTACAATATAGCTGGAGAGCTATGGCAGGTTATCCCACTATTTCGGGAGCTTGGTATAAGAGTGCTTGCTTGTATAACTGGCGATGCCAACTTCTATAGTGTAGCAACTGCTCACAGAGCAAAAGTAAATATGGTGGTGTGTTCGAAAGCCCTCCTGAGCCTTGCAAGAAAAATGGAGGAAAAGTATGGTATACCTTACTTTGAGGGATCCTTTTATGGGATAAAAGACACAAGCGATGCCCTCAGAAACATTGCTAAGCTTTTGGGCGATCAGGAATTAATAGAAAAAACTGAGAGACTAATAGCCCAAAAAGAGGAGGAAACAAGGCGAAAGCTTGAACCATACATAGAGAAACTTAGAGGTAAAAGGGTTCTTATTAATACCGGTGGAGTGAAAAGCTGGTCAATGGTTTCTCAAGTGCAGGAACTCGGAATGGTAGTTGTTGGAACTAGTTCTAAGAAAAGTACGAAGGAAGATAAAGAAAGAATGCTTAGTCTTTTGGGAGATGAAGGGAAGCTTATAGATGACCCTAATCCAAAGGAGTTAGTTAAGCTTTTTAGAGAATTGAAAGTGGATGTCCTTATGGCAGGCGGAAGAAGTAAGTTTGTTGCTATTAAAGAGGGCATTCCTTTTCTTGATACAAATCAAGAGAGGATAAAACCTTATGCCGGATACGATGGAATGATCATCTTAGCTCAGGAGCTTGTGAGAACCATTTATAGTCCTGTGTTTGAGTTATATAAGGAGGCTCCACCATGGCAATATTAAAAGAGTCAAACAAAGCGTGTTCGGTTTATCCTTTAAAGCTTAGTCAGCCATTGGGTGCTATTTACTTTTTATTAGGGATAAAAGGTTGTATGCCTTTAATGCATGGGTCGCAGGGCTGTGCAGCTTTTGCAAAAACCCTTTTAACAAGGACTTTTCTGGAGAATATACCCATACAAACCACAGCCTTATCTGAAATAGCAACCGTTATAGGAAGTGATGACAACTTACACACAGCCATAGAAAACATAGTGAAGAAAAACGATCCAGATATTGTTGGCATAGTATCAACCGGTGCAAGTGAAACAAGAGGAGACGATGTTGAAGGTTCAATAAAGAGATATAAAGAGTTATATAAGGATCGTGCTCATAAAAAATTTGTTTTCGTTTCCACGCCGGACTATGAAGGTTCATTTCACGATGGCTATAAAAAAGCCATGTTATCTACGGTAAAAACCTTGGCAAAGGAAACATATGAGAAAGTACCAAAACAGATAAACTTGCTTTTAAGCTATACTTTTACCGCAAAAGATGTAGATATAATCAAAGAAACCTTGAATAGCTTTGGGTTGAAACCTATTGTGCTTCCTGATATCTCTTCATTAGACGGAGGTTGTAAAGGCTTTCACAGTATAACAACAGGTGGAACTGATATCAAGGAAATAGAACTTATGTCCGCTTCAATGGCTACAATAGCTATAGGAGAAAGCACAAAAGAAGCCGGAGAATACTTAGAAAAAAAGTTTATGATCCCTAGCTTTTATTTTGAAAGTATTTATGGGCTTAAAAACTTTGACAGATTTATAAGGTTGTTAATGAATTTAAGCGGAAACGAACCTGATGAAAAGATAAAAAAATGGAGAGATAGATTACTTGATATAATAACGGATTCTCATTTTTTCCTGACAGGTAGGAAAGTAGCGATCGCTGGAGAACCAGATACCTTATATGGCATTTCTGATTTTCTAATAAGGGAAATAGGTATGGAGATTTCTATAGCTGTTTCTTCAACGCAGGCAGAAAATTTAAGACAGCTACCTTTGGATGAGGTTATTATAGGCGACCTCGAAGATATTCTGTTATTCGACGAGAAAGAAAAAGTGGATATAGCAATAGGCAATACAAACATGAGGCATATAGCAAAAAAACTTGATATTCCTCATTTCAGAATAGGCATCTCAATAGTAGATAAAATAGGACATCACTTGAAAGGTTTTATAGGATATGAGGGATGTGCAAATTTTGTATCTGAGTTGGCAAACCTGATTATGGAGAGAGAAGAAGAAATCTCCTATCTGGTTCCTGATTATATAAAAAGGGGGAATGTATCATGAAGGTAGCCTTTTCTACAAAAAGTTTAGATAAAGTAGATGACCATTTTGGACATGCAAAGACTTTGGCTATATATGATGTCGATGAAACAGGCTATAGGTTTTTAGAATACAGACACTTTGAAGACGTTCCTGATGAGGAGTATGATAAAATAAACCATAAAGTAGAAAGAATAAAAGATTGTGCTATAGTATATGTAATCGCCATAGGTGCAACTGCAGCGGCCAGAGTAGTAAAAGCAAAAATACATCCTGTCAAGGTAAATGAGCCTACACCCATAGAGGATATACTCCAGAAACTTGTACACACGCTAAAAACGAACCCTCCCCCTTGGTTGAAAAAAGCCCTTTTAGACAGTAAAGAAAAGATGTGAAATGCACAGAGACAAGAGCTTTTGAATGGGGTGGAAGCGACCACAAATTTTGTTATAATTTGACAAGAAAACGGGACACCCCACTCCTCTGGAATTTTTGATTTTCAAAGCCATGAAAGGGATCCCGTCAAACAATGTCTCGCCTCAAAAAAAGAACGCTTTTATGGATCTGTGAAGGCATTAGAACCTGCAAACCTGCAAGAGCCCTTTAAATCGGCTCCCTCACCAAAGCATCTAATGTCTTGTAAAAAAAGTAACAATCTATGACTTCTTTTTGTCATTTTCCTTGCATTTTCTTGCCAAAATCTCAGGCTTTTTATTGGCACTTTTTTTGCACATATAAAATGTAGAAAACAAATGCTGTAGGAGGTGATGAACATGAAACTTGTAAGAGCTTTTATTAGGCCTGAGAAAGAGCAGGAGGTAGTACTAGCACTAGAAGGTGCTGGTTTTCCAGCACTTACCAAAATGTCAGCTATGGGTAGGGGTAAGCAGAAAGGATTAAAAGTAGGGGACATAGTTTACGAAGAACTGCCAAAGACATTGCTGCTGATAGCAGTAAAAGATGAAGAAGTTGATAAAGTTGTAAGCATCATAATGGAGAGGGCAAGAACTGGAAACATAGGAGATGGAAAGATCTTTATAAGCCCTATTGAAAAAGCTATAACTGTAAGAACGGGCGAGGTAGAGCTATGAAGGAGATATGGGCTATTATCCGGAGAGAAAAATATGCAGAAACAAAGAGGGCATTGGATGCCATTGACTGTGGTGCAATGAGCATACACTCTGTATGGGGTAGGGGTAAACAGGGAGGTTTCATTATGTCTGATGCAGAAAGTGAGATTCCTTCGTACTCAACCAGCGCACCAAGACTTGTACCTACACCATCTACCCTTGCCTTGGAGGGAGCAACTCTCACAAAACCCGTAGTTTATGTGCCAAAAAAACTACTGGTAATGGTTGTTCCTGATGAAAAGGTTGACAAAGTTATAGAAACCATAATACAGGTAAACAGAACGGGAAACTACGGCGATGGAAAGATATTCGTAATGCCAGTGGAAGAAGCAATAACCGTAAGGACTGGAAAAAGGGAGCTTTAGGAGGTTTAGCCATGAAAGCCACTTTCAGAAAGACTCCCGATGGAAAACTTGAGGTCTATATACCCAAAAAAGACTTAGAAGCTATGGTTTTAGAAGTTGAAAAGGAAGGGGAGTGGGGTGGTATATTTAAACTTTCTAACGGCTGGGTGCTAAAAGTACCACCTCTTGATGCGGAACCTAAATTCCCAATAACTTTAGAAGTTAAAAAGATGTAGTAAGGAGGTTGTGTCATGAGTGGATGCCATTCAAAGCGGTGTGGGATCGGAAATGATGAGTTGGATTTTCTACCAGAAAATATAAGAAAGAAGGTAGAAAACCATCCATGTTATTCCCAAGAAGCACATCACTTTTACGCCAGAATGCATGTTGCGGTAGCACCAGCGTGCAACATTCAGTGTCATTACTGCAACAGAAAATACGACTGTGCCAACGAATCAAGACCGGGGGTCGTAAGCGAACTTTTAACTCCTGAAGAAGCGGTGAAAAAAGTTTTAGCGGTTGCTATGACTATACCCCAGATGACCGTTGTGGGAATTGCAGGACCTGGAGACCCTCTGGCAAACCCAGATAGAACCTTCAGAACCTTTGAGCTTATAAAGGAAAGCGCACCAGACATAAAACTGTGTCTTTCTACAAATGGACTTAAACTAATTGATTACATAAAAAAGATAAAAGAACTTGATGTAGACCATGTGACTATAACTATAAATGCTGTAAGTCCAGAAACAGCCTCTAAGATATACCCTTGGATCTTTTATAACCACAAAAGGTATAGAGGTTTAGAGGCGGCAAAAATACTTCTTGAACGCCAGTATGAAGGATTGCAAGCCTGTGTAGAGAATGGTATTCTTGTAAAAGTTAATACAGTTTTTGTGCCCGAGATAAACGGAGAAGAAATAGAGGAGCTGTCAAAAAAGGTTAGAAAATTAGGTGCATTTCTTCATAACATAATGCCTTACGTTGAGGGTGATGGAACAGCTTTTCAAAAGATGGGTATAAAGCCCCCTACACCGCAGCAGTTAAAAGAAGTGCAAGAAAAGAGCGAAAGTCATATGTCTTTAATGAGACATTGCAGACAATGTAGGGCGGATGCGGTAGGTCTTTTGGGTGAGGATAGAGGTCAAGAATTTACAAAAGATAAAATAAGCAAGCTTGAAATAAGGTATGACCCTGAGTTTAGAAGAGCTGTGCATGAAAGCATAGAAAAGGAAAGAGAAAAGCTTAAAAAAGCTAAGGCATTACTCTTTACTAATACTAAAGAAGAAAATGATATTACGGTGTTGGTAGCGGTTGCAAGTAAAGGTGGTATGTTAGTAAATGAACATTTTGGAACAGCAAAAGAGTTCCTAATATACGAGGTTTCTTCGGCAGGTATAAAATTTATACATCATAGAAAGGTTACCCCCTACTGTCATGGTTCCATATCTTGCCTTGATGGAAGCGACATACTCGAGGATACTATATCAAAGCTTTCCGACTGTAAAGCCATAATCGCAGCAAAGATCGGTTTTGAACCAAGGGACGTTTTGGAGCCAAAGGGTATTCAGTGTGTTGATGAGTTTGCTTACTTACCCATACCCGAAGCTTTAGCAAAATACTACGAAAAATATGTTTTAAATAAAGAAACAGTAGGAGTCTAAACATGGCTATGTATATAAATCAAGAGCTGTGCATATCATGTTATGCTTGCGAACAAGAGTGCCCCACCAAAGCTATTAAATTTTCTAATAGAAAGTTTGAAATAGACCTCAGATTATGCGTGGAATGTGAAGGGTTTTATGAGGAACAACAGTGTGTTGCAATATGTCCTATAGACGGATGCATATTGAAACTGGAGGAACTACAATTAGTGTTTTGGAAGATTTACAGAAATTAAAGGACGCGGAAGATTTCTTAAACTATTTTAAAATAGAATACGATGATAAAGTAGTTAAACCTTACAGATTACATATACTAAAGAAGTTTAGTTTATATGTCAAAGAAGTTATAGAAAACTACGAACATTTAGATGATGAAAAGCTTTACGATTTACTAAGGGAAGGTTTAATGAAAGCTTACGAGACATTTTTACATTCAGACCCTATAAAGGAAAGGCTTTTTAGTGTTCACAAAAACGCTGTTTCCTTCATAAACTTAGAGATAAAAAACCATGACAGAAAGGAAATTTAACGTAGGTGATGTGGTAAGAACAAAGAAAAAAATAAAAAATGACGGCACTTTCCCTGGTATTCCTTGGGGTGAATTGATTGTTGGTGTCGGAGAAGAGGGTGTCATTGTAGACGTAGGTTTATTTTTACTTACAAAGACCATTTACACGGTCTATTTTCCGAGATTAGAAATTTTCGTAGGATGTCTTGAAAACGAATTGGAGGTAGTGGGTGAGCAAAAAGCAAGCATTATTTAAAGGGATAATTACAGAGCTTGACGTAGGAGAGTTTTTCGCTGATGTTTCTGTAAAATTCCGAAACATAGAAGTTCGAATGGTTATACCAAGAACCACAGTAGATGAATGGGGTTTAAAATTAGGCGATAAAGTTTTTGTGCTTATGGAAGAAAAAGGCGGAGTTTATATATTTAAAAGGTAGAGCTGGTTTTTTTATTCCTCTAACGTTATTGAACCACTTGGACATTCCTCTATAACTTCTAAAAGTGCATCTTTATAGGATGCTTCGGGATTGGGGTTCAAAACTACAGCAATACCTTTTTTGATAGCGAAGATCTCTGGTAGCTTTTCAGAACAAATCTCACATCCAGTGCATGTTTCTTCATTCACTACCACTTTCATGATCAAACCTCCGTAATCATAACCCTTTACTTCTTTCCTCAAGTATTTTCTTTGCTTTGTGATATAGTTCATGGATCCTGTAGGCTTCTTCGGAAACTTTTGGTATATCTTGCCATCTATGGGGCAATCCTTCCTCAGCCAAGTCATGAAGCATGGTAGCAGCCTTTACTGCAAGCATTCTCAATTTTTTTACTTCTTCTCTTAGTTCCTCAAGGCTCATAGCCATAAACCTCTCCTCTTCTGAATGGCACACGCTCTTATTGTCTGTGCCAGCTTCTTTACAGGCTCCCACGCAAGTGTTTTCAATCATTACCCTTTGCTCACACATGCTCAACACCTCCTAGGTTAATTCTATGCAATTTTTGTGCCAGCATTTTACTGGAACTTTTGTAAGGTTCATTACAGATTTTTGTTTAAATCGCTACATTTTTGTCTATTTGCTGACCTAGAATATATGCCGAAAGCAATAGAAGCCTCTGCTCCTATAACTTCAGGATTAAAAGGTAAATAAGTTCTTATTGATTTAGTTAGCCCGTCTATGTGTATGCTAGACTTATTTACAAAAGCATTTTTACCTATTAACGGTTTATTTTCTGGTATATGTATATTCGTCAAATTTACAAAGCTTTTTATAATGTTATACAGTTCCTTAACATTAATTCCTGCATCCACATTAAGCATGAGATTAAGGTAGGATACTACTTCCTCAGTGGGTGTTATTCCGCATCTTTCACCTAATCCAAGCAAGGATGCATTTATATACTTTGCTCCAGAAAGAAAAGCGGTGATTGAGTTTGCAGTTGCCATACCAAAATCGTTGTGAAAATGTACTTCTACATCTAAAAAAGAAGAAGCCATACGCACCAATTGAGAAACTTGTAATGGATTTAGGACACCTACTGTATCTGAAAGTCTAACTCTGTCAGCGCCCTCTCTTTTGATAATATCAAGAAGCTTTAAAATGAAATTTATATCAGCACGTGATACATCTTCAAAGCCTATGGATACATACAATTTCTTAGATTTAACATAAGATAATATTTCCTTTACGAGCTTTAAAATGTATTCCCTATCTTTTTTTAATTTTTCTTTTATCATTATATCCGAAGTGGGAACCGCTATCTCCAATTTCTTAACACCACACGCGAGGGACGCCTCTATATCCCGTATATTCGCCCTGTTCCAAACAATTACTTTATCCGCATATTGGGTATTAACCAGCTCTTTTATATAATCCTTCTCTTCCCCACTGTGAGCAGGGACACCTACCTCCAACTCATGAATTCCTACAGAAGCCAGAAGAAAAAACAATTCCTTTCGTTTTTCATACGAAAGTTCCAACGATGCTGATTGTAGACCTTCCCTTAGGGTTGTGTCTGTTATGAACACGTCCATTTTACACGCTCCATAATACTTTGCACATAATCTATAAAAGACTCTATTTCACTTAGGGAAGTGAAAGGCAGTATCCTAAAGGATAAGACGTCATCGAAACCGGTTTTCTGCTTTAGTTTAGTCTTTATTCCACTTGCAATACACGGAGAAGGATAACCTAAAAAAACACCACTCTTATCCAAAAGAGTTATGATCATTTCTACATCTACTTCATTAATACCATAGGAAAATAGTCCCGGTGCTTTCATCTCTGAGTTAAATAAAGGTGATAAAAACATTTTGTCTTTTATATAATTGTCGCAAAGGCTTGTGTTGTTTTCTATTGCCTTGCGCCATTCTGACAATAATTTTATAGATTGAGCTAAAGCGTATATGCCAAAGAGATTTTCTTCGCCAGCCCTTAATCCTCTTTCTTGGGCCCCACCTTCTATAATAGGCTTTAGTCTGATACCTCTTTTTACATAAAGAAAGCCAATTCCCTGTGGTCCGAGAAGAGATGGTCCATCAAAACTCGCCATATCGAGGTCTGACAGGTCTACTACTTGGTCTGGATAGTAAATACCCCAAAAGTCAAAATGACACACTGTATTTGGATTTACTTCTTTAACAATCTTTATTATTTTCCTTACATCTCTAATGGTAGCTGTTTCTCTACATACTGCCCCCATATTGACCAACAGTGTATCCTCTTTTACATATTCTTTTACCAACTCTGGATCAATCCAACCATACCTGTCTGTAGGTAGATATAAAACATTAAAACCTTCTCTTTCTAATGTTCTCAATGGGTGAGTTATGGAAGGATGTTCAAAATCTGTTGTTATAACGCTTCCTTTTTTTCCGAATAGGTAGCCTTTTATGGCAAGATTATTGCTTTCTGTAGAACTCGATGTGAAAATAATCTCTGAGTTGTGAACTTTTAGAAATTCGGCGATTATCCCTCTTGATCTTACTAACAATTCTTTTGCTTTGGTAGAAAGCGTGTTTAAACCTGATGGATTCATATAGAAGTAAGGTAAATATGTAGATAGCTCATTTATTACCTGAGGAGGCGGTTTAGAAGAAACTGGATCAAAGAGCATTAACGAATTCCTCCATTGACAGTTTTACAAGGGTTTCTTTTTTAGGTTTGCCTTCTTTGTCCCAACCAAAAGCTTCGTAGAACTCATCTAACATTTCGTCTAACTCATTTTGAGTAGTTATGCAACCTCGCTCCGAAGGTTCTTGTTTTATTCTCTTAGGTAGTGTGTCGTCCTTTCTGGAAAAACCCTCTCTTACATTGAAAAGTCTTTCTAGGGTGTAGATCCTTTCTCCTATCTCGTGTAGCTCCTCCATACTTATGTCCCAATCCATTACTGCGTTTACCATATCCAAAATACTTTTGTTAAGTTTTAGTCCAACCACTCTCTCTGCACTCAAGCAGTATATAATGCTATTGACTACGCTAGTCCAAACAGCAAGTTCTTTGCTTATCTTTCCTTTATCTTTTGGACTTGCAAAGGGAATTACGTTGTTCTCTTCTATACCGGGTCTTATATCACAGTGGGATGGTCCTCTGTGGGCAACTGCGTAACCAATAGCTTGTGTTTTTACAGCCCTGGGAGAATGTCCTGCAATTTCCATGCCTTTTACCGTCATGAGAAAGTCCTTACCTACACCAAGAATTTGGGATGCCCTTTCGGATCCTTCCGCCAAAATATCTCCTATGCCTTCTCTGAAAGCTATCTTCTTGAGTAGTTCTTTTACAGCCTGCACGTTTCCAAAAGAAAGATCAAGCCCATCAAGGTGGTCTTTGCTCAAAAGTCCCTTCTCGTAGCATTCCATAACCCACGCTACAACACCGCCAGCTTGGATCTGTCCCAACCCAAGCTCATCCGTTAATCTATCAAGGGTTATAAGCTCATCCAAGTTTCCGTTTCCTATTATGGTACCCATAGCAAATATGCCTTCGTACTCCGGACCTATAGTAAATGTGTCTTTACTGACGGAATACTTACCGCATGGGACTATGCAGCCGAAACATGATACATCCTTAATGACCTTGCTTCTCAGCGCTTCACCACTTATATTCTCAGCAAGTTCAAAGGTTTCCTTTTGCCAGTTATAAGAAGGTAAGGCACCAAGATACTGAAGATGCATAACGCCCGCCGCGGTCCCAAATTTTATAAGGTTCTTAACCCCAGGATGTCCATAAACCGATTTTTCGAATGCTTTAATAAAATTTATAAGCCTTTCTCGATTTTTAGGTTTTAATACTTGGCTACCCCTAACCGTTATAGCCTTTACCTTTTTTGAACCCATAACCGCTCCCATACCTCCGCCACCCACAGCCCTAAGGTCTGATATAAGACATGCATATTTGACAAGGCTTTCTCCTGCGGGTCCTATAACCAAGTTTTTTACATCATTCCCAAACCTTTCTTTGAGTTTGTACTGTGTAAGACTTGTCGGGGATCCCTTTAAATACTCTGCATCCAAAAAATAAACCTTAGAGTCTTCTATGTGTATGTGTGTCCACTCTTCACAAGAACCAGTAATAATTATCCCGTCCCATCCCGCAAACTTTAGCTCCTGCCCAAACTCACCACCACAAAAACCTTTTGTGAAACCGTTAGTTTGTGGAGATTTAGAAAGTGCACAAAATTTAGAAGCCATAGGAACGAGAGTTCCGTTCGCAGGTCCTGTATTTATAATCAATAAATTTTCTTCAGATAGGGGGTTCACGCCCCTTTTACACAGACTGTATAAAATATACGCACCTATACCATTCCCCCCTAAGTATTTTCTTACAATACTTTCGGGCATACAATATTCATCCCATTTCTTTTCTGTGAGATTTATATAAAGATACCTTCCCCACAAGCTCATATACAGGCCTCCAACGCACCAAACATACAAAAGTCAAGACAATAAAGATCCTTACAGTCCGTGCAAGATTTGATATTGTAGGCTATTGGTTTGTTTCCCATGTCAGTTATTATTTCTATAGAGGAGAATCTTGGATTAAACCCTCCTACCTTATGTAAAGAGCAAGTCAGCATACATCTCTTACAACCAGAGCACAGATCAATGTTTACTTTAATCACACCTATCCTCCTGCTGTTGGTAATGTTATTACCAGTTCATCTCCTTCTTTAACGGGTTCTTCCAAATTTTCAACTAATTTTCCGTTTAATATCAGAATAATACTCTCAGAATTGTTGCGTAGTATTTCATCAATACCTTTATGCATACTTAGAAGTTTATCGATAACATCTTTTACTGAGTTAACTCCGTTAATTTCTACGGTTTGGCTTCCTACTATATATCCAAGATATCCCAGTAGCCTAACCCTCATGGCAATTACAATATATGCAATTTACGTGCCTGCTTTTTAATGCTCACTTTGTAATGTTTATAACAATCTTTGTAATGATTATTACAATACGGTTTCACACTCGGCATTCCGAGGAAACCTTTGCTGACCGTGAACCAGTCCAGTCTATAAACGCCAAAAGTGGACGTTGGCACGCAAATTGCATATTATTATAATGAGATGGACAAGGTTTCAGCTTTAGAAAGGTTTATAAAGAGTGAGATTAGCTTTTTCTATAACTTATCGAAAGCACTTGTGGAAATGGATACGCACCCTGAACGCCTTATATCTGAAGTAGTAAGAATGCTTAGCAATATAGAGGGTGTAAAGAGGGTAGCCTTTTATATAGCTGAAAGCAACAACTCAGAGATACGCTTAGTTTCAAGTGCAGGCGTGGAAGATAAAAACATAAAGCTTAATAAAAATGAAGGTATAGTTGGATTTATTTTCAGAAGAGGTTATCCGGTGGTACTTAAAAACTTAGCAGAAGAGCCCTTGTTTCTTAACAAAATTAAAAGGACGGATTTGAATGATGTGAGCTTTATAGGCGTTCCTATAAAATATGAAGATAAGGTTGAAGGGGTGATCACTGTGGACATGAATAAAGGTGCGGTTTCTACTGTGTATTTACTTGATATTTTGGTTATAGTATCTAATCTTATTGGAAAATACATGCATACATATATAAAACTGAAAGAAAAAGAAGAAGCTTTTAGAGAGGAGATAATTACACTTAAAAGCGAGTTAATGAAAAAATTTAAATTGGAAGGATTCGTAGGCACAAGCAAAATTCATTATAGTATAGTAAAGCAAATTTTGAAAGTATCCCAGCTGGATGTAACAGTTATGCTAAGGGGGGAATCTGGTACTGGAAAAAGCACAATAGCTAAAATCATACACTATCTTTCGCCAAGAAGACACAAACCTTTTATAGAAGTTAATTGTTCCGCTATACCTGAATCCCTTTTTGAAGCAGAACTTTTCGGATACGAGAAAGGTGCTTTTACTGGTGCTTATACCACTAAGATAGGTAAGATAGAAGCGGCAAATGGAGGTACACTATTCCTTGATGAGGTGGGGGATCTGAACCTGACAGTTCAAGCTAAGCTTTTAAGGTTCTTACAGACAAAGGAATTTGAAAGATTAGGAAGTACTAAGACTATTAAGTCCGACGTGAGAATAATAGTAGCTACCAACAAAGACCTTGAAGAAATGGTAAGAAAAGGTGAATTTAGAGAGGATCTTTACTACAGAATATGTGTATATCCAATATATGTGCCACCATTGAGAGAAAGGAAGGAAGATATTCCAGTATTGGTTGAACACTATATAAAGCAAATAAGCAATCTCGTTGGAAAAAAGCTGAAAATAGACAGAGAAGCTTTAAAAATTTTACTTTCTTGCGACTTTCCTGGGAATGTAAGAGAGCTTGTTAACTGTCTTACAAGAGCGGCGATAACTTCAGATAGCGGTATAATACACCCTGAACATTTTTCTTGTATAAGTTCAGGTATGTGTTTTTCTCATATGGCAAAACCTAATGTCTCATTAAAGGTGGATACCAATAAAAATGAAGAGGATAGCAATAAAGAGGGAGCGTATGAAAAACGAGAAATTCCAAAAGACGAAAAACAAAGGATAATTGAAGCCCTTGAAAGTGTTGGATATGTTCAGGCAAAGGCCGCAAGGTTGTTGGGTATGACTGTAAGACAACTAAATTATAGGATAAAAAAGCACGGCATACAGATAAAGAAAATATAACAGGATACAGCAAAATACGTCGGGTGAGAAATCACCCTATGTTTGAAACTTCCTGAAAAAGCTACGAGCCTACAACGTAGCCATAAAGGTAGGCAAGTAAGGTAATCCCTTTCCTTCACCACCTGCCTTATACCCTTACATACTCACAACATCCGCAGACGATCACAATGGGTTTATATTTAAAACTCATGGAACTAAGAGCCCGAAGTTTAAAAGAACTTTACGAAAAAGACTTTTACCTTTGGTTACTGGAAAACCTAAGGCTTTTGAAAAACAAAAACTATGACCTTGTGGACTGGGAGAACCTTGTAGAGGAGATAGAGGATATGGGAAAAAGTCTGTTTAAAAGTGTTAGAAGTCATATATCCACCATAATGGAACGTCTTTACAAGTGGGAGAATTTCAGATACGGGCCAGAAATAGGCTACGATTGGATAGAAACAATCACAAATGCAAGGAGAGAACTGGAGTATATTTTTGAAGATAACCCTTCTCTGAAGGTAAAAGCCCGAGATAGTGAGACTCTGCATTGGGCGTGGAAATCGGCAGTTCGGGCGTTAGTGGACTGGTTTGAAAACCCCAAAAACAGAGCGTTGGTTCTAACCTACTTCAAAGGTAAGCTTCCTACAGAAAAGGATTTCCCACAGGAATGTCCTTATACCTTCCAGCAGGTTATGGAATACAAGCCGTGGGTTGAAAAGTAAAAAGACTTCGTGTTTGTAGAAGTTATCAAAGAGAGGCGTAAGAGAAAAGGGCTCACAAGTAAGCCACTAATCCCTAGCATCAAACAGCCTTTAATTTTGGATCGTTAGGATTAAAGTTTAATTTAATCTTCGGTGCTTGCAAATTGAAGAGTTTCTGGAAAGTGATATAACTTTCCATATGCAAAACCTTCAGAGCTTGCTGGATGCCCGTTGTGGGACCAATGGAAGGAACCCTTGTCCAGCAGGTTCTGAAGGTAGCCCTCCTTTTCCCTGTTCTCGGATTAGCTCCTTTATAGGTTGGAGGGACGTCCTGATGATGGATTTTTGAAAGCATCCTCAGAGTAGGGAATATTTCAATAGCTTATCCTGTGGGATGTGAGGATAAAATATTCAGTGGTAAAAAGCATCAATTAAATTCCCTTTCAAGGATCAGCTCCCTCTCCTCGCTATGAGAAAGCCTCCTGTGGATCAGAACCTTTAGGTTTTTGAACTCTTGGGGTAGTTCTACCTCGTAAGGTTTTCCGTGTTCTAAGGCAGTCTTTGCTTGGGCGGAGAGTAGCCTTCTTATGGTTTGCTGTCCTTGAGGGGTATTAACAATAACTGTTATGTAAAGCTTGGGGTTTCCTTGGTCCGCGGTGGGAAGGTTGTGGGGCACGCCCACATTGGTTATGTAGAGTTTTCCGTCCTTTACTTCAAGCAGTAAATCCTCGGGCTTTGCCTTTAGGGCTGGGAATTCATGGGAATGTCTTGGCTTTGCCAAATGAAATAGATGAAAAGGAAACTTTTGAATCAAGTCCCTTTTGCCAAGGCTTGGCATGTGGCAGTACTGACAGCTCTTTTGGGTTTTTACCATCTGCCACTGTTTGAAGGTTTCTTGGTGGCAACCTGCACAGAAGTTAGAACTGAGGTAGCTAAGGTCCTCCTTTGATGGATGTGGAGGGGACCAAACCTTCAGGGGTCCGTGCATGGCTTTGGTTTCCTCCTTGAAGTGGCAGGCAACACAGCTAACGCCATCCTCTTTGAACTCCACCCTCAGAATTGGTTTTTTATCTGGGTCCGCCTGATGGGGGGCGTGGCAGGAAAGGCATTTGTTCTTTGTGTAGTTTTCCGACTCTAAACGAAATTGCTCGCTGACCCATGCCTTTGCATGCCGGCTCTTTTCCCACTCTTTAAAGATCTCTGCATGGCAGTCCGCACACCTTTTTGCCTGCGGTCTTTCTAATAGATCCTCCTCCCTTGCCAACTCCTCAAATTTTCCACACCCAAAGAGAAGAAATGAAAAAAGCACAAGCAGGATCATTTTCTAAAGGCTTCTTGCACCATGGCAGGGATCAAGTGTAGATTGTGGCATCTATTACAGGATTGCCCTACTACGCTCATAGCCTTGAAGATGGCATCCCTGTTGGGTTGAGGTTCCTTCAAAAGCCTTTGAATGGACGCAAGGGCTTGGTCGTGGTCCTTTCCGTGTATTCTATCCACAACTGTTTTGTCTGTATGACACTTGGAACATATAGCCTCTGTTCCCTTGACCCTTTCCACTAACTGCTCTCCCGCCTCCCTTGCCTTTTGAACATCACCCTGCAGGAGGAAAATTCTCAGGGCTTTCATGGAATCCGAGAGCTTTCTCATGTATTCCTTGGGGCTAAGCTGGGCAAACTCTATAGGGTCCTCCATCTTTAAGGTGGCAAATGGTGGGTAATGATAGACGAGCTTTACCGCTATTTGATTCTCTGCGTGGCACTTGGTGCAGGTTTCTCCCAGTTCTCTGGATGCCTTTATCACTTGGTCTGGGTTCTTTGCCCTCACTGCGTTTATGAACTGGTCTGCCAAGGCGGGCTTGAAGTAATCCTTCCATTCTGGCACCATGTTTTGTGCCCTCGTGTAGGCATCCTTTAGCCGGTTAGCCCAATCTAAAGCCCTGTCCCATCTTCCTTCGTTTATGTTTAGCCTCACTCCATAAAAGGCAGTGCTCATCTCGTGCATAACAGACACATACTCAAACCTGTTGGACTGAGGAGGATAATACTTTCCCAAAGAAGCGGGAGGCTTTTTTAGGATCACTTGGTCCGCACCAAAGCTCAAGCCAAGGGTAGCAAAAAAGACCAAAGCCCTTTTCATGACCTTCCCTCCTTTGAATAAATCTTATTCTTTGGGTTTTAAGAAGGCAAGCTTATAATGGTTGTAGAATATATTTATGAACTTAAAGGACTTTGACTACTACCTTCCGCCAGAACTAATTGCCAAATATCCAGCAGTTCCACGCCACAGTGCAAGGCTTATGGTTCTAAATAGAAAAGAAAAAAGCATAAAGCACGATGTTTTTTGGAACCTTCCCCAATACTTGGAGGAGGGAGACCTCTTGGTCTTTAACAACTCAAAGGTTTTGCCCGCAAGACTTTATGGCAAAAAACCTACCGGTGGCAAGGTAGAGATTTTGCTAACAGATTACATAGGCAAACACACTTGGGACGCCCTAATAGGGGGAAAGGGCATAAGGGAGGGCACCAAAATATTGGTGGCAGAAGATTTTGAAGTGGAAGTTTTGGAACACATAGAAGGTGGCAAATTCAGAGTAAAGCTCCTCACAGAGGACCCCGCAAAGGCTTTGGACAGATACGGAAAGATCCCAATCCCTCCTTATCTTGAGAGGGAAGAGGAGGAAGTAGACAGGGTATATTACCAGACAGTATTTGCCAAGGAGGAGGGTTCCGTTGCTGCACCCACTGCATCTTTGCACTTTTCCGAGGAGCTACTTCAAAGGCTGAAGGACTTTGGCATAAAAACCGCCTTTATAACCTTGCATGTGTCTTATGGCACCTTCAAGCCGGTAAAAGTGGAAAGGATAGAGGAACATCGCGTAGACCCTGAATACATAAAAATTCCCAAGGAGACGGTGGATCTAATAGTGGAGACTAAACAGAAGGGCAAAAGGGTAATAGCGGTTGGCACTACGGTGGTAAGAGCCCTCGAGACTAAGCCCTCCGAACCCTTTGAGGGATGGACAGACCTTTACATTTATCCGGGCTATCAGTTTAAAGTGGTGGATGGGCTGATAACAAATTTTCACCTTCCAAGGTCTTCCTTACTCTTTTTGGTTTGTGCCTTTGGCGGAAAGGACTTTATACTCTCCGCTTACAAGGAGGCTGTAGAAAAGGGATACAGATTTTACAGCTACGGAGATGGTATGCTCATCCTGTAGCTTTTTTATAAAAATGTGATAAATTTATAGCCTTAGGAGGGGAAAATGCCCGTAGATTATCAGGGTATTTATGTGCTCTCAAGCGGTATGCTTTTGCAGGAGAGAAAGTTGGAGGTTATCACCAACAACTTGGCTAATGTGGATACGCCCGCCTTTAAGATGGATGTAGGGCTTGTAAGCCTGTGGGATACACCCAACGGACAGAGGGAGCCGGATAACTCCCCCGAGAACCCCACCAACAACTTTGTGTATCCTTTGATGGAAAGGGTGGTTACTCTAACGCTTCAGGGTCCCATAAGGGAAACGGGTAACCCCTTGGACTTGGCTATAGAAGGAGACGGCTTCTTTGCGGTAAGGTCAGAGGGTCAGATTTTTTACACAAGGAAGGGAAACTTTCGCATAGACAGGGAGGGATACTTGGTCAACGAACTGGGTATGAGGGTGTTGGACGAAGAAGGCAGGGATATAAGAGTGGTTGGTAGCTTGAAGGTGGCACCCGATGGCTCCCTCTTTACAGAAGAAGGTCCTGTGGGAAAGCTTGGTGTATACACCTTAGACCAGCCTCAAAAGGTGGGAAGGGACCTATTTACCGGTCAGCCCCAGAGAGCTCAGAACTTCAAGGTAATGCAGGGCTTTTTGGAGGGCTCCAATGTAAATCCTATACTTGAAATGGCAAAGCTCATTGAAACCCACAGGGCTCACGAGGTTTATTCCAACCTAATAAGGGCACTGGACCAAGCCCACGAGAGGGCAATTAACAACTTAGTTTAGAACAGGCTTTTCTGTGCAAAGATCTTATCCAAGTCCTTTATTATGCTCTTCATCTCAAGTCCTTCGAGCTTTTTTCTCAGTGCGGACAAATTCGGTTCTTTTCTCTTTAGTTCTCCGATATCTATGTTTAGTTCCTCGGGCGGTTTTAACTTTACCAACCAGTAGGACAGCTCCAAGCTGTTTTTTTCCGCCTGAGGGAACAGCCTTTTGAAATCATCCCAGCGGGCTAGAATGTTTTCCACAGAGCCAAAGGTGTTAAGAAGGTTTATGGCGGTTTTTGGTCCAACTCCCTTCACACCCTCTATGTTGTCCGTCTTGTCTCCCACCAGGGCGAGATAATCTGCAAGCTTTTGGGGAGGAACTCCAAACTTTTCTATAACCTTGTTCTCGTCAAAGACCTCCTCGGAGATAGGGTTTATCACCACCACTTGGCTTCCTTCCACCAACTGCAAAACATCCTTGTCTGGAGAGTATATCTTTACCTTAAAGCCTTCCTTTTTAGCCTTTTGTGTAAGGTAGGCAATCAGGTCGTCCGCTTCGTAGCCGGGCATTTCCAAAAGCTTTATACCAAGCAGGTTTATTAACTCCTTTATGACGTGTATTTGAACCTTCAGAGGGTCTGGAGTGGGTGGCCTTTTACTTTTGTACTCAGAATAGGCGAGCTTTCTTTGGGTTGGTGCGGGCAGGTCAAAGGCAATTGCCATGTAGTTGGGTTTTTCCGTTTTTAGGACAGCCAAAATAGACCTCAAAAAGCCGTATATGGCTCCTGTGGGAAAGCCCGAGCTCGTGGTTAAAGGTGGCAGGGCAAAAAAGCTCCTGTAAAGGAAGGCAGACCCGTCAAAAAGATAGAGCACTTTCATACAGAGTGGAGCTTTTCTCTGTAGTAGCTCCTGCAGGCAGAAACCAATTCCTCCGTAGCCTTTTTTACATCCTCAAAGCCAAGAATGGCAGAAACCACCGCGATGCCCTTGACACCCGCCGAGAGAACCTCTTTAACCCTGTAGTGTGTTATGCCCCCTATGGCTACGATGGGCTTTGAGGTCATCTTTACCGCCTGGCGGAGGGCTTCTATGCCCACCAACTTGTAATCCTTCTTTGTGGAGGTTTCGTAAACAGAACCAAAGCCTATGTAGTCTATGGGAAGGTGTTCCACCTCCCTGAGCTTTTCCAAACTGTTGACTGAGTAGCCTATGTACATCTTATCACCCACCAGCTTTCGGACCACATCCGGTGGCAAGTCATTCTCTCCCACATGAACGCCATCTGCAGAAACCGCCAAGGCCAAATCTACCCTGTCATTTACCACAAGCTCCACATTGTAGCGCTTGGTCAGTTCCCTGAGGACCAAAAGCTCCTCATACATCTGCCTTGAAGTTTTGTTTTTGAACCTATACTGCAGTGCGGTTATGCCCCCCTGTATGGCTTGCTCTATGGTGCTTACAAGGTCCCTGTCCTTGAAAAAGGCATCGTCCGTTACCAAATATATGCTCAGGTTCATGGTTCAATTAAAGATAGCCAGCTTCTACGCCAATGCAAGCGTTCCAAACTATTTTTATCTTATCTTTATACTTTTCTATCACTTCCATGTTTTCACAACCTGGCTGGAGCCATACGCACTTGGCACCCACCTTTAGGGCTTCCTCAAAGATGGGCTCTATGTGGGCTGGGTTTCGAAAGACATCAACTATATCAATGGGCTCTGGCACCTCCTCCAAAGAGGAAAGCACCTTGATCCCCAAGATCTCCTGCTCCGCATACTTGGGATTGACAAAATAGACCCTGTGCATTCCCTTATTTATCAACCTTTCGCTAACATAGTAGGAAGGTCTTTCTGGGTCGGGAGATATGCCCACCACTGCGACAGTTTTGGCGTTCTTTAAAACCTCAAGGGCGTCATCTTGATGTGGATGATGAAGTTCCTTCATGGGAGATATTATACCGCAACACTTCCACAAGCCGGTCCATCTCCTCCCTCGTTCTCTTTTCGGTGATGGCTACCAAAAGCAGACCCTTGTAGCCAAACCTATCAAGCCTTATACCAAAGAGAAAGCCATCCTCTATGAGTTTTTTGTGGAGTTCTTGGGCTTTTGGATGTTTTACGGGAAACTCCCAGAGGTGTTTTCCGCTAAAGGGTATTTCAAAGCCAAGGCTCAAAAGTTTTTCCTTTAGATACATCGCCTTGGAAAGGCTCTGGATGGCTACTTCCCTCATTCCTTCCCTTCCAAGTAGGACCATGTATAGCAAATTTGCCAAAGCTATTAGGTTCTGATTGGTGCATATGTTGGAGGTTGCCCTCTCCCTTCTTATGTGCTGTTCTCGGGTCTGCAACACCAGGGTAAATGCCCTCTTTCCCTCAATGTCCTCCGCCAAGCCCACTAACCTACCGGGCATCTTTCTTACATACTCCATTTTAGTGGCAAAAAAGCCCACATAGGGACCCCCAAAGTTCAAAAAGGCACCCATCTGCTGACCTTCTCCAACCACTATGTCTGCACCAAAGGAGCCCGGTGGCTTTAGTACGCTGAGGGCTATGGGGTCTGCCACCACCACAAGGGGAACTTCATATTTCTTTGCCAGATGGGAAATTTCCTTTAGGGGCTCCAAAAAGCCAAAGAAGTTAGGCTGTTGCACTGCCAAGGCGTGACATTCTCCGTCCTTGAGTAGCCCCTCCAACCTATCAAGGTCTGTGGTGCCCTCCTCCGTAAGGCTTACCACTCGGATTTCATCCTTGTAGCCAAAAAGGTATGTTTGGACCACCTGCCTGTAGAGGGGATTTATACCCTCCGCCAGCATCACCCTTTTTCCTCTTCCTTTTATTGCCCTTGCCATAAGAACCGCTTCCGCCAGGGCAGAGCCCCCATCATACATGCTTGCGTTGGCACAGTCCATACCGGTTAGCTCGCATATTAGGGTCTGGTATTCAAAGAGCGCCTGCAGGGTTCCCTGAGATGCTTCCGCTTGGTATGGAGTATAGGCGGTCAAAAACTCTCCCCTGCTTAAAATCTGCCATATAGCTGAGGGGATTATTCGGTCATAGGCACCACCACCCGCAAAGCATACGAGGGGTCTGTTGAGGCTTGCAAGATCCTTGAAATATCTTCTCAGCTCTTCCTCCGACTTGGGCTCCGGTAGGTTTTTGGGAGGCTCCAAAAGGGAAGGGTCAATGTGGGAAAAGAGGTCTTCCAAAGAAGAAAGACCGAGCCTTTGAAGTATTTCATTAACTTCTTTGTCTGAATGGGGTAAGAACATTTACCTTTCCTTTTCCTTGTATCTTATCTCCTCTTCGGATAGGGACTCCAAGGATTCCTCTATAATTCCCGTTTCTTCCTCCGGTAGGCTCAGGCTCACCCTTTCACCTTTTTCTTCTATTACAACCTCCGCAAGGATCTCCGCATATTCCTTTGGAGACAAAAGGTCCTCCACCTCAGAGGGATCTTTAAGCTCCAAAACCACCATCCAACCATCCTCATAGGGAGATTCGTTAATGAGGGCGGGCTCATCGCCCAGGGCTTCATTTACCTCCACCACGCTACCGGATAGGGGGGCATAGACGGGGGATACGCTCTTTACCGATTCCACATTGGCTAAAGTATCTCCGATTTCAAACTCCTCACCCACAGAAGGAAGGTCCACATAAACTATGTCTCCCAGTTCCCTTTGGGCGTAATCGGTTATGCCCACCCAAGCCCTATTTCCCTTTACTAAAGCCCATTCGTGATCTTTGGTGTAATATCTGTCTGCCTTTACCAAATACTTTCCCACCCGTATATCTTCCATGGCGACCTCCTTAAAGTATTTCGTATTTTATACCGTATTCTTTATAAACCTCCTCAAGGATCTCCTCCATGCTACCCTCCCTTTCCCTGTATTTTTCCACGGTCCTTATAACATAGTCAAGGTCCATAAGCCTGAGCAATGCCCAGCCTTTGGAAAGAACGTTCTTCTTTCCTGCACTTAAAACCTGTGCCAATTTTTCCCTCGTTAGCCTTTCCACCGGGTCCAGAACAAGGACATGGTTTCCTCTCAGCTTTCTGAGACCCTTATAAAGCCCATAGAGAAAGCTACCCCTGTCGTTTCTTATGAAAACCAGCTCGGGAAAACGGTCAAAGAGCCCCTTCATCTCAGATGGGATAACCGCGTATATGCTATCCGGACCTATTACCTTGCTAAGCAAATTAAGCTCTTCCTCTAACTTCTTCAACAGGTCTTCCCTGTTTGACAGAGCCTTATGGAGCACCAGCAAAACCTTCATCATGAGACAGACTATTAATATGATAACTCAAAGGAAGGACTTAGCTAATAAAAACACTTCAGCTTAGACAGCAGGATAATTTTGACACATCCTTTACAAAAGATTGAGCCACAAGCCTTATTGGATTCGGAAAGCGTTGGATATACATCGGTAGTGTCTATCTTAACAATCAATTGTGTAGCCAAAGCACATATGGTGCAGGATAACCTTAGCCCTTATAATACCCTGTAATGACACAGCTACCGCCAGAACTGATAAAGGAAGCCCTCAAGAAGAACAAAGTAAAGATAGAAAACTACAAGGAAGTGGAATACCTAAGATTTGTGGACGACTTTAAAGACGTGCCAAGGGGCACTGCCCTTTTTAAGTCCTTTACCCTTTGGGGTTATCCCCACATAGGCAGGATCTTTCAGCTGAGCACAGGGCTAAAGGAACAATTCACACATCCTTTCTTTGTGGAAGAAAAGGTGGATGGATACAATGCGCGGGTCTTTCTCCACGAGGACCAGATTTTAGCCCTTAGTAGAGGAGGTTATGTGTGCCCCTTTACCACCGAGAGGGTTGCAGACTTTATAAACCCCAAGTTTTTTGAAGACCATCCTAACCTCGTTTTATGTGCAGAGGTGGCGGGACCCGAAAACCCCTATGTGGATGAGCATCCCCCTTACATCAAAGAGGATGTCCAGTTCTTTGTCTTTGACATAATGGAGAAAGACTCCCAGAGGTTCCTTCCATACAGGGAAAAAGAGAAGCTTATAGAAAAGTATGGGCTCCCTTCGGTGGAAAGGTATGGGCTCTTTAGTGTGGAGGATGTGGATAAGCTAAAAAGATTGATGATAAAGCTAAACGAGGAGGGTAGAGAGGGAGTAGTAATGAAAGAAGACTCGGAAAGGGACAAAAGGGTAAAGTATGTTACCCTTTATTCAAGCCTAAAGGACATAGAAATAACCTCCATAAATCTTCTTGGTTTGCCACCTGATTACTTTACCAACAGGCTTTTAAGGTTAGCCCTCTTTATGGAAGAGGAAGGCATAAAGGCAGACCAAGAGCTCTTTTTAAAAGTAGGGAAAGCCTTTTTGGAAGGACTTCTTAAGGCAATGGAAATGTCCAAAAAGGATGGGCGTGTTTATAGGACATTCCGGTGCAGGTTTAAAACAAGGGAAAATGCCCTACTCTTTCTTGAAAACATAAGGCATGCGTCCTCACAAGTGCAAATACTACAAAGGCGGTTGGAAAAAGAGGAAAACTTTTGGGTGCTGGAATTTGACCGGGTTTATCTCAACATGACTGGTTTATTGGGGCATCTGCTGGCGGGTGGGTCCATTTTTGATTGAGGATTAATATTTATATCATGGAGCTTCCTGAACATCCCACCGACGAGTTAGCAGAGAGGGCGGTTTTGGGTGCCATGATCAAGGACCCAGACAACATACCCACCGTCCTTGAATACCTCCGTGAGGAAGACTTTTACTTTGAAACTCACAGGCTTTTGTTTGCCCTGCTCTGCAAGGTGTGGGAGGATAAAGGGAAGGATTGGGATGACATTGTTCTAAGGAATTACCTGATAAAGTCTGGACTGCAGGACAGGGTCAGCATGGATTTGGTCTATGCCTTAGCCCAAGAGGCGGCGGAGGGACCACTGCTTTTTGAGGCAATAAACAGCGTAAAGGAAAAGGCAGGGTTAAGGAGACTAATGGACCTATCCATTGAGATCCTGAAGAATGTCCAAGAATCTCCCGACCTTAGTCTTTTGGTGGAAAGAACAACCCAAAAGCTCTATGAAATATCCGAAAAACACCAAATAAGCCATTATTATCACATAAAAGAGGTAGCCAACGAAGTTTTGGAGATCATTGAAAAGAGAAAAAACGAAGAGAAGGTGATCACTGGCACACCCTCGGGCTTTATAGACCTTGATATGCTAACCACGGGCTTTCATCCTTCAGACTTGTGCGTGGTTGCCGCAAGACCTGGGATGGGCAAAAGTAGTTTTATGCTCTCTATGGTTCTTAACCTTGCCTTTGAGGAAAAGGCGCCCTTGGCGATATTTTCCTTGGAGATGAGTAAAGAACAGCTTGTGATGAGAATGCTTTCTATGCTTTCGGGCGTAGGGCTTCAGAACATAAGGAAGGGTTTTATATCCGAGGAGGATTGGAGAAAACTGCTCAATTCAGCCTTGGAACTTTCCTCAAGGGATATATACATAGACGACACTCCTACCCTTTCCACCACTGAGTTAAGGATCAAAAGCAGAAAGTTAAAGAAGGAAAAGAATGTGGGAATAATCTTTGTGGATTACCTGCAACTTCTTAGAGCACCCCACAGGAGAAGCTCCCGCCAAGAGGAGGTTGCGGAAATATCAAGGAACCTAAAAGCCCTTGCCAAAGAAATTCAGGTGCCAGTGATAGCCCTCGCCCAGCTTTCCCGTCAGGTTGAGCACAGAAGCGACAAGCGCCCACAGTTGGCAGACCTAAGAGAAAGCGGACAGATTGAACAGGATGCGGACTTGATACTTTTTATCCACAGACCCGAGTATTACAAAAAGAACCCATCTCCAGAGGAGGAGGGCATAGCGGAAATAATTGTGGCAAAACAGCGCCAAGGTCCCACGGGCATAGTAAAGCTTGCCTTTATGAAGGACACAACCATGTTTAAGTCCCTTTCTTCCACCTACTCTGGCACAAAGACGGTGGAACCCTACGAGCCAGCAGAAGAAGAGGAATTTTCTCCCGATGACTACGATTTAGATTTTTAGCATGCGGGTAAAGTTCCGGATTGTTATACACAGGGATGGGAAAAAACTAAGCAAAGGAGACCTTTTGGGAGAAAAAGACCCCTTTTGGGTGGGAGTTAGGTATATAACCGAGTTTAGATATTTAGAAGCTACCAAGTGGCTCATGCTCGCCCAAGATTGCTACGAAAAATATCTTTTGCTTGCATTAACAAACTTAGCCTTGGGGCAGGAAAGCCAAGCCCAAGAGTTTTACCAAGAAGCCCCGAGCTACAAACCCTGCCATGCTTTGGAAATTTTTTTGGAGATGCCGGAAAAGGGAGAGAGGGTTCGGGTTAAAGAGGGTTGCAATCTTAGGGAGTTAATTTATACTAATCTCCATGAGGAGCGACAAGGTTAAAAAAGGCATAGAAAGGTCTCCACATAGGGCTCTGCTCAGGGCTTGCGGGCTCACCGATGAGGATTTTGACAAGCCACTCATTGGCATAGCAAACTCATACATAGACATAATCCCCGGTCATGTGCATCTTAGGGAGTTTGTGGAACCCATCAAGGAAGAGGTGCGAAAGGCGGGCGGTGTGCCCATAGAGTTCAACGTGATCGGGGTGGATGATGGCATTGCTATGGGGCACTATGGCATGCACTACTCCTTGCCCTCAAGGGAACTGATCGCAGACTCGGTGGAAACGGTGGTGGAAGCCCATCAGCTTGACGCATTAATATGCATACCCAACTGCGACAAGATCGTCCCCGGAATGCTTATGGCCGCTGCGAGGTTAAACATTCCCACCATCTTCATAAGCGGTGGTCCTATGCTGGCGGGCGAGGTCAACGGCAAAAAGGTAGACCTAATAAGCGTCTTTGAGGGTATAGGACAGCTAAAAGCCGGAAAGATTGACGAGGGACAGTTGAAACTCATAGAGCAATCTGCGTGCCCTACCTGTGGTAGCTGTTCGGGGATGTTTACCGCTAACTCTATGAACTGCATAACTGAGGTTTTGGGTCTTGGATTGCCCGGCAACGGCACCATTCCTGCGGTAGACCCAAGGAGAGAACTGTTGGCAAGGACTGCTGCAAGGAAGATAATGGAGCTATTGGAAAAGGACTTAAAACCAAGGGATATTCTTACCATAGAAGCCTTTGATAATGCCTTTGCGGTGGATATAGCCATGGGCGGTTCCACCAACACAGTTTTGCACCTTTTGGCAATAGCCAACGAAGCAGGCATAGACTACGACATGAACCGCATAAACGAAATATCCAAGAGAACGCCCAATTTGTGCAAAATATCCCCAGCTTCCAACTATCACATCCAAGACTTAGACAATGTGGGTGGTATTCCTGCCCTTCTTAAGGAGATGATCAGGGGCGGGTATTTGCCCCATCCGGACCAGATGACGGTGAGCGGAAAGACCCTCGGGGAGATCGCAGAATCTGCACCGGACGCGGACGGAGAGGTAATAAGAAGGATAGAGAACCCATACTCCAAAGAGGGTGGGCTTGCGATCATCTTTGGCAATCTGGCACCGGAGGGCGCGGTGGTGAAAACTGCGGGCGTGGTGGAAAGTATGCTCGTCTTTAAAGGAAAAGCCATATGCTTTGACTCGGAGGAGTCCGCCATAGAGGGTATCATGTCCGGCAAGGTCAAACCGGGGCATGTGGTGGTTATAAGGTATGAGGGTCCAAAGGGTGGTCCGGGTATGAGGGAGATGCTCTCTCCTACCTCCGCCATCATGGGTATGGGCTTGGGGGACAAGGTTGCCCTGATCACCGACGGAAGGTTCTCCGGCGGTACGCGTGGTGCCTGTGTGGGACACATATCCCCAGAGGCGGCTGCGGGCGGTCCCATAGGCATAGTCAAGGATGGCGACGAAATTCTTATAGACATACCGGGCAGAAGGATAGAGTTGCTGATCCCAGAGGAAGAATTCCAAGAGAGGCTCAAAAACTTTGTGCCCAAGCAGAAAGAGATAAAGAGCCTGTGGCTCAGAAGGTATGTGAAGTTCGTCCAAAGTGCGTCAAAGGGTGCTGTCCTTTCCGCTTAATGTTTTACTCTCCCATAACTGACTACGATATATACCTCTTTAAGGAGGGTAGCCACACAAGGCTTTATAGAAAGCTTGGGGCTCATTTGATAGAGGGTGGGTGCCATTTTGCAGTCTGGGCACCCCACGCAAGGGAGGTTTATGTTTTTGGAGACTTCAACGGTTGGGACAAGTTCTCCCATCCAATGAAAAAGCGCCCAGATCCATCCGGCATATGGGAGCTCTTTGTTCCCGGTGTTTGGAAGGGCTGTAAATACAAATACTTTGTGGTGGGTGCCGACGGAGTGGGCAGGGAAAAATCAGACCCTTTTGCCTTCTTCTGCGAGCAACCCCCCGGCAATGCGTCCATTGTGTGGGACCTTAGCTATAACTGGCAGGATGATGGGTGGATGAGGGAGAGAGGAAGGCACATTGACTATCATGCACCGGTTAGCATTTACGAAGTGCATTTGGGCTCTTGGAGAAGGGTGCCCGAGGACCAAAACCGGTCTTTGCACTATTGGGAGCTTGCCCATTGGCTAAGTGAGTATGTGAAGGAGATGGGCTTTAGCCATGTGGAATTTTTGCCCATTATGGAACATCCCTTTTATGGCTCCTGGGGTTATCAGATTACCAACTACTTTGCACCCACCTCTCGGTACGGAACACCTCAGGACCTGATGTATCTTATAGACAGCCTCCACCAAAGGGGTATTGGAGTGATCCTTGATTGGGTGCCCTCCCACTTTCCTACCGACTGGCACGGCTTGGCTTTTTTTGACGGCACACACCTTTATGAGTATGAAGACTGGAGGAAAAGATGGCATCCCGATTGGAAAAGTTTTGTCTTTGATTACTCAAAGGGAGAGGTTAGGTCCTTTCTGCTCAGCAGTGCCCACTTTTGGATAGATGTATATCATGCAGATGGGCTAAGGGTGGATGCGGTAGCTTCCATGCTGTATTTGGATTATTCCCGCACCGAGTGGGTCCCCAACATTTACGGTGGAAAGGAAAACTTAGAAGCCATAGAGTTTTTGAGAAAGCTAAACGAAACTCTATACAGGGACTTTCCGGGCATTCACACCATCGCAGAAGAATCCACCGCATGGCCCATGGTTAGCAGACCCACATACCTGGGAGGGCTTGGTTTTGGCTACAAGTGGAACATGGGCTGGATGAACGACACCCTCTTTTACTTTTCCAAGGACCCCATATACAGAAAATACCATCACGACAAGCTAACCTTTAGCGTCTGGTATGCCTTTTCTGAAAACTTTGTCCTGCCCCTTTCCCACGATGAGGTAGTCCATGGCAAGGGCTCCCTTCTGGGAAAGATGCCCAAGGATGACTGGCAAAAGTTTGCCAACCTTCGGCTTTTGTTCTCTTACATGTATGCCTTTCCGGGAAAGAAACTGCTCTTTATGGGTGGAGAGTTTGGACAGTGGAGGGAGTGGGACCACAATCAGAGCTTAGATTGGCACCTTTTGGAATACTTCCCCCACAGAGGAGTGCAAAGGCTCGTGAAGGATTTAAACGAGCTTTACCGAAAAGAAAGAGCCCTTCATGAGTTGGACTGCGACCCGGCAGGCTTTGAGTGGGTGGATTTTTCTGATTATGAGCAGAGTGTGATCTCCTTTTTGAGAAGGTCAAGGTCTGGAGAGATGGTTCTGGTGGTTTTGAACTTCACACCCATGCCAAGATATAACTACCGTGTGGGTGTGCCAAAGGGTGGGCTCTGGCTGGAGATCTTCAACTCAGACTCGGAGCTATACGGCGGTGCCAACATAGGAAACATGGGCAGGGTAATGGCAGAGGATGTTCCCTTTCACGGAAGACCATATTCCCTCTCTTTGACCCTTCCACCCTTGGGTGCGGTCTTTTTAAAGCCTGCTTATGATATATCCTGAGGAAAGGGATTAACACGGTGGTAATTTCCCACCCTAAGGATTTGCTTTTTTATAATTTTATCTCAACAACTAAGGGGAGGTTTAGCCGTGCGAAAAAGGGTGCTTTTAGCCCTTGTGCTTATTGTGGGTTTGCTGTCTTTAGTTTGGCTTGCAAGTAGCCAATCAACCGCCTCAAAAAGCCTAACAAAGGCAGAACCTTCAACCACTCCTTCAATGCCCTCTAAGGAAGCTGTCTCTGCCAAGCTTGCCATCTTGGAGCGTGGATGGGTTAAAAACGAAGGGCAGTGGGATGAAAGGGCACTCTTTTCTGCCCCAGGATACTTTGGCAACACATGGGTGACTAAGGACGGCGAACTCTTGCATGTTGCAGTCAAGCAAGAAGAGTGCAAGGATAAGACAGAAAAAGCCCAAGCATGTCCTTCCAAAAGCTGGGTGATTTCTGAACGCTGGGTGGGAGGCAAAGTCCAAGCCATAACGCCAGAAGAAGAACTGCCCACTAAGGTAAGCTTCTTCGTAGGCAACGACCCTTCCAAGCACAGGTCTAATCTTTCCACCTACAGGTATGTCTCTTTAGGAGAGGTATGGTCTGGGATAGAGGTAAAGCTAAAAGCCACCCAAAAGACAGTGGAAAAGCTGTTTTATGTTAAGCCCGGTGCAGACCCTTCTAAGATTCAGGTGCAGGTGGATGGTGCAAAGGGTTTGAAGCTTTCCAAGAACGGAGAGATAATCATTCAAACTGGTTTGGGAGATTTGAAGCTTTCTAAGCCCATAGCATGGCAGGAAAAGGACGGCAAAAAACTTCCAGTGGAAGTCTCTTACAAGCTAATTGGCAAAAACCGCTACAGCTTTGTGGTAGCCAAAGCAGACCCAAGCTTGCCTATTGTGATAGACCCAATTTTGCAATCCACCTACCTGGGAGGAAGCGGTAGCGACGAGGCCTACGCCCTTGTCATTCATCCTAAAACGGGAGATGTTTACGTGGCGGGAGCTACCAATTCCACCGACTTTCCTGGCACTTCTGGCGGGGCGCAGGCAAGCAAAGGAGGCCGGTATGACGCCTTTGTGACAAGGCTGAACTCAAGCCTTACCCAAATTCTGCAATCCACCTACCTGGGAGGAAGCGATAGCGATTATGCCTACGACCTTGCTATTCATCCTACAACAGGCGAGGTCTATGTGGCGGGACGGACCCTTTCCACCGACTTTCCTCGCACTTCAGGCGGGGCGCAGGTAAGTTACAGAGGAGGACTCAGTGACGCCTTTGTGGCAAGGCTGAACTCAAGCCTTACCCAGATTCTCCAATCCACCTACCTAGGAGGAAGCAGTGGCGATTATGCCAGCGCCCTTGCCGTTCATCCCAAGACGGGCGAGGTTTATGTGGCGGGATATACTACTTCCACCGGCTTTCCTGGCACTTCAGGCGGGGCGCAGGCAAGTTGCAGTAGCTGTAGAATCTTATACCCTGACACCTTTTTGGCAAGGCTGAACTCAGGCCTTACCCAAATTCTGCAATCCACCTACCTAGGAGAAAGCGGTTGGGACGAGGGTAAAGCCCTTGCCATTCATCCCACAACGGGCGAGGTATACTTGGCAGGACGGACAAGGTCCACAGACTTTCCTGACATTTTTGGCGGGGCGCAAACAAGCTACGGCGGAGGTCGGTCTGACACCTTTGTGGCAAGGCTGAACTCAGGCCTTACCCAAATTCTGCAATCCACCTACCTGGGAGGAAGCGGTGACGATGATGCCTACGCCCTTGCTATTCATCCCACAACGGGCGAGGTCTATGTGGCGGGAGTTACCAATTCCACCAACTTTCCTCGCACTTCAGGCGGGGCGCAAACAAGCTACGGCGGAGGTCGGTCTGACACCTTTGTGGCAAGGCTGAACTCGGGCCTTACCCAAATTCTGCAATCCACCTACCTAGGAGGAAGCAGTGGCGATTATGCCAGAGCCCTTGCCATTCACCCCACAACGGGTGATGTCTATGTGGCGGGAGTTACCGATTCCACCAACTTTCCTAACACTACCGGCGGGGCGCAGGTAAGCAAAGGAGGCTGGGATGACGCCTTCGTGGCAAGGCTGAACTCAAGCCTTACCCAGATTCTCCAATCCACCTACCTAGGAGGAAGCAGTGACGATGATGCCTACGCCCTTGCTATTCATCCTACAACGGGCGAGGTCTATGTGGCGGGATATACATATTCCGACAACTTTCCTCACACTTCAGGCAGGGCGCAGGTAAGCAATAGAGGAGGCACTGACGCCTTCGTGGCAAGGCTGACTGCTAATTTAGCGGCTACTGGAGGTTCTGAG
>Ga0272447_1000253_pt1 | contig 41676 bp, 43 predicted proteins | sample YNPCB0133_FD_194589 | JGI IMG/M metagenome (GOLD analysis project Ga0272447, IMG submission 194589) | Hot spring microbial mat communities from Yellowstone National Park, WY, United States - YNP-CB-013-3 | ecosystem: Environmental > Aquatic > Thermal springs > Hot (42-90C) > Sediment | place... | reverse complement strand
CCTTCCTCCCCAACCTGGCCATGAGCCTCAACAACCTGGGCATCCGGCTTTCCGCCCTGGGCCGGCGGGCGGAGGCCCTGCAAGCCACGCAGGAGGCGGTGGACCTCTACCGCCGCCTGGCCGCCCAACACCCCGACGCCTTCCTCCCCAACCTGGCCATGAGCCTCAACAACCTGGGCATCCGGCTTTCCGCCCTGGGCCGGCGGGCGGAGGCCCTGCAAGCCACGCAGGAGGCGGTGGACCTCTACCGCCGCCTGGCCGCCCAGCGCCCCGACGCCTTCCTCCCCAACCTGGCGAGGAGCCTCAACAACCTGGGCATCCGGCTTTCCGAAATGGGCCGGCGGGCGGAGGCCCTGCAAGCCACGCAGGAGGCGGTGGACCTCTGCCGCCGCCTGGCCGCCCAGCACCCCGACGCCTTCCTCCCCAACCTGGCCATGAGCCTCACCAACCTAAGCAACGTGCTTTTCGCGTTAGACCGGTGGGAGGAGGCCCTGCAGGCCGCTCAGGAAGCGGTGGAGATCCGCCGCCAGCTGGCCCGGCAGTATCCGGAGGCTTTCCTCCCCGATCTGGCCGAAAGCCTGGGCGCCTATGGGAAGGCGCTGCTGGGCCTGGGGCGGGCGCCGGAGGCCCGGGAGGCTTTCGCGGAGGGCCTGCGGATCCTCCTGCCTTTTGTTCAGGAGATCCCGGCCGCCTTCCGCGAGCAGGCTGATGAGCTGCTGCAGGGCTATCTTCGCGCCTGCGCGGCGGCGGGGGAGGCGCCCGATGAGGCGCTGGTGGCGCAGGCGCGCCGGGCGATCGAGTAGGGAGGAGCTTTTCCCTTTTGGGATTGGTAGGGCCGGAGATGAGTCGGCGGGTGGGGGAGGCCCGGTTGGAGGCCGACGCGTGGCGTGGGGGGTGTCGAATGAATTCGACCGGGGGGGCCTGTGGCTGGCGGTCGGCATGCGTGCCGAATGAATTCGGCCTCCAGGGGCCTTCGGCCAACGGTCGGCCTGCGCCGACCGGAAAAGCGCTCTTTGCGTCGGCGAAGGCCGACGCCCGGCGCGAGAGTGCCTAAGAAGGCCGATTTCCAATTCGGCGCGAAAGCCTACGGTCGGGGGTTGGCCTGCGCGCCGAATGAATTCGGCCTCCAGGGGCCTTCGGCCAACGGTCGGCCTGCGCCGACCGGGAGGTGCCTTTTGCGTCGGCGGAGGCCGACGCGTGGCGCGGAGCGCCTCAGAAGGCCGATTTCCAATCGGCGTGAAAGCCTGCGCCGACCGGGAGGGTGTCTTTTGCGTCGGCGAAGGCCGACGCCCGGCGCGCAGCGCCCTGGAAGGCCGATTTCCAATCGGCGTGAAAGCCTGCGCCGACCGGGGAGGCGTCTCTTGCGTCGGCGGAGGCCGACGCCCGGCGCGCAGCGCCCTGGAAGGCCGATTTCAATCGGCAGGAGCGGCTTCAGCCGCGACCACGGCGGGATCGAGAAGACAGGGGTTGCGGTGCGGAAAGCCCTTCCCCCAGAAATGATCGCCGTTGCCATCGGGACCCCCTCCCCGGAGCGAAGGCGCAGGGCGCAAGAAGGCGCCGCGAGGGGCCGAAAGGGATCCCGGCCGGCTGCCCCCGGCAAGCCCCCGATGGGGCCGAGCCGCCTCATCCGCGTGTTCGCGCCCGATCCGGGGACGGGATGCCCCTCAAAGGATCCCCACCTGGCTGTAGTCCCCCAGGGTGAACTTATAGGCCCGAGGCTTCATCGGGGAGTGGGCGATCACCGCCCGCCGGCCGATCAGGCTGTCGGCGATGCGTGGGATGTCCTCGATGCGGCAGTGCTCCAGGATGATGCTGTGCTCGATCTCGCTGTTGAGGATCTCGCAGTGATGATAGATGCTGGTGAAGGGACCGATGTAGCTGTTGATGATGCGGGTGTGCTCGCCGATGATGGCCGGCCCGCGGATGCGGCTGTTGATGATCTCTGCCCCCCGCTCGATCACCACCTTCCCCTCCAGCACGGAATCCCGATCCACGTAGCCGTCCACCCGCGGCTCCAGCTCCTCCAGCACCAGGCTGTTGGCCGCCAGCATGTCGATGGGCTTGCCCGTGTCGATCCACCATCCCGTGTGGATATACGGATAGACCTTGTAGCCCTTCTCCACCAGATACTGGATGGCGTCGGTGATCTCCAGCTCACCCCGCCAGCTGGGGCGGATGGCCTCGACGGCCTCAAAGATCGGCGGCCGGAAGAGATAGATCCCCACCAGGGCCAGGTTGCTGCGGGGCTCGCGGGGCTTCTCCACCAGCCGAAGGATGCGACCGTCTGCCAGTTCCGCCACGCCGTAGTGCTGCGGGTCCGGAATCTCCTTCAGGACGATCTGGGCGTCATAGTCGCTCTCCAGGAACATCCGCACCAGGCCGCGGATCCCGCCCTGGATGACGTTGTCGCCCAGGAACATCACGAAGGCGGTCTGGCCCAGGTAATCCCGGGAGATCTTCACTGCGTGGGCCAAGCCGAGGGGGGCCTCCTGGCGGATGTAGGTCACCTTCACTCCCCAGCGGCGCCCATCCCCCACCGCCGCCATCACCTCGGGGGCGGTGTCCCCCACCACGATCCCGAGGTCGGTGATCCCGGCGTCTCTCACCGTCTCAATCACCCGGAAGAGCACCGGCTGGTTGGCGATAGGGATCAGCTGCTTGGCGCTGGTGAAGGTCAGCGGGTAAAGGCGGGTCCCCTTCCCCCCGCTCAGGATCAGCGCTTTGATCCCAGTCATCCTGTTCCCTCCCTGTTGAGACGATCTTCAAAACCGCTCAGCGCCACAGGATCACACCCAGCAAGGGGGCATGGATCCGTTCCAGAGCCTCCCGGGCACGGAGCAGGTCGGCCCGATGGGTGCGGCGCGCGCGGACGACCAGGAGGGCCCCGTCACAGTGCTCCGCCAGGGCCAGGGTCCGGCTGGAGCGCTGGGGCGCGGGGGCACAGATCAGGATGCGCTCAGCCCGCTGTCGGAGGGCCTGAACGAGCTCCCCGGCCCGCTGGGCCGTCAGGGCACCTGGAGGCGGCTCCGCGGCGCCGGCTGGCAACAGCCACAACCCTGGGATCCCTGTGGCCATCAGGCTGGCGTCGATCGATCTGCTGCCCTCGCCGATCAGGGCGGCCAGCCCGGAGGCAGGGGAGAGGCCGAACCTCCGGTGCAGCCCCGAGCGCTCGAAGTCCGCGTCCACCACGAGGGTCTGGCGTCCCGCCTCGGTGAAGGCCACGGCCAGATGGGCCGCGACGGCGTCGGCAGCCTCCCCCGGGGAAGCGGGAGCCAGGAGCAGGGCCTGTAGCGGACGCTCCGGCCGCAGGGCTTCTAAGTTCATCTGCAGGATGCGATACGCCTCGGCAACGGGTTGCGGTAGCGACCGTTCCACGCAGGAGCCTCCCCTATGGGCGGGGGGTTGGGCCGGGGATCGGCCCGGGGAGGCGGGCGGCCGCCGGGGCCGCCATCCGCCGGCGCAGGTTCTCTACGCTCTCCTGGAAGAACATCACCCCCAGCCCGAGGGCGAGCCCCAACAGCCCCCCGATGGCGACGTTCACCCGCGTCTGGGGCCGAAACCGGGTGTAGATCGGCTCATCCACCAGCAAGGCGTCGATGCGGTCCTCCTGGCGGAGCTTCTTGTTCTCGCTCCGCCGCCACTCCACGAACTGCTCCGCCCACCGCTTGGCGATCCGCTTCGCCAGCTCGCCGTCCGGCGCGCGAATCTCCAGGCGGATCACCATGCTGCGCTCGTCCAGGGAGAGGGACATGTTCCGCTGCAGCGCCTCGGGCGCCATCGTCAGCCCCAGCTCCTGGATCACCCGGCGCGCCGAGGGCTGATTGGGATGATCGCCTCCGTAGACGCTGGAGAGGATCGCCAGGTAGCTGTTCAGCAGGGTTTTGGCCGCCTGGCTCTGGCCGAAGTCCGGCCGGGCCGGCTGCACGGCGATCGTCGCCACCGCCCGATACATCGGCGTCTGTATCCGGCTGAAGACGAAAGCGGCCCCAGCAGCTAGCAGAGGAAAGGCCACAAGGGCCCAGCCCCATCGGCGCAGCAGCCGGCGGTAGTGCTGGAGGAGCAACCATTGCGCGGAGGCCCGGGCGGCCCCCAGCTCCAGCCATCCGGCCAGCAGGGCCAGGGCCCCGCCCAGCACCAGCCCCAGCATGGCTCCGGCCGCCACATTGAACGTCGTCTGCGGGCGGAACCGGCCGGCAGCGGGCTGATCCACCAGCAGAGCGTCGATCTGATCCCCCTGGCGCAGCCGCTGGTTCTCCGTCCGTCTCCATTCCACGAACAGCTCCGCCCACGTGCGGGCGATCTGCTGAGCCACCTCCGGGGCATATGAGCGAACCTCCAGCTCGATGAGCAGGTTGCGCTCGTCAGCGGAGAAGATAGTGTTCCGCTTCAGCTGCTCGGGCGTCATGTCCAGCTGCAGGGTCTGGATCACGCGGCTGGCGGAGGGCTGGTGGAGATCCCCTCCGCCGTAGGTGCTGGACATGATCTGCACGTAGCTGCTGAGCAGGGTTTTGGCCGCTTGGCTCTGGCCGAAGTCCGGCCGGGCCGGCTGCACCGCAATCGTCGCCACCGCCCGGTAAACCGGCGTCTGCAGTCGGCTGAAGACAAAGGCGCTCAGGGCGGTGGCCCCGGCCAGGACCGGGATCAACCAGCCCCATCGACGCAGGATGTAGACCAGATCCCACAGGCTCATCGATCCACCGCCTTTATGTCTGGGATTCCGTCCCGGCCGCTTGCGCCAGCCCGGCATCGGCCGAGACGACCACGGCGTTGATTTTTCGGCTAGGAGGGGCTTTTGCCCCAAACGGTTGCCCGATGGCAACAACAGTGATTGCTGAGGGAAGGGCCTTCAGTCTGTAACCCCTCTTTTCTTCGATCCCACGAGGGATCACATTGAAATCCGCTCCCCCAGCCCGAACCTCCATCTTCTCGATCCCGCAATGGTCGCGGCAGAAGCCACTCCTACAGAGGATTGATTTTTCAGTGGGAGGGGCTTCAGCCCCGAACAGATGTCCCGATAACAACAGCAATCATTTCTGAGGAAGAGCTTTCAGCCCGCAATCCCTGTCTTTTTCAATCCCACGCTGATCGCAAAGGAAGTCGCCCCTGCAGGGATCGGCCTTCTTCATCGATCCCGAGGATGGAGGCCGAAATTCGTTTCGGCCTACAAGCAAGGATGCCTTTTCAGTCGGCGCAGGCCGACCGCGGTCCAAAGGCTTCTCCGAGGCCGAATTCATTCGGCGCCCCGATCCTCTCCCTTCGGGATCTCGCCGAGGACCCGCAAGCCCATGCGCTCCACGTCCCGGCGATCCCAGATCCGCGGATCCGTGAAGTCCGCCAGGAAAGCCAGGGTCAGCCCCAGCAGGAGCCCTAAGGCGATCCGGAAGAGCCCCTCCAGGCGGGCGCGCAGGGAAGGAGCCGTCGGCGAGGCCACCGGGACATCCAGTGGCGTGAGGGTCCCCGTCCCTACGGCCTGGGGCCATACCTGGGCCACCTCCTCCCGGGCCACCCGGGCCGCCGCCTGCGTGATGGCCTCTGCCGTCTGAGGATCCGGGGCGGTGACATACAGGACCACCACGGAGCGCTGGTAATCCGCGGCGATCGCTCCCTGGACGGCCGGCGGCGGGAGGACAGGGCCTTGCGCCGCAAGGGCCGCGGCCACCCGTTCCGCGAAATCCCGGCTGCGCATCCAGGTCGAGGCAGCGGCGGCCAGGTATTCGCTGGATAGCCAGCGATAGTAGCCGTCGTAATCATAATCGGCCGGCTGTCCTGGCCGAACCCCCACGGCAAAGCGGATGGACGTCTGATACGCCGACGGGGCGGGCCGGGCCAACGCCGCAGCCAGAACCCCCATCGCCATCGGGATCAGGGCCAGCCATCCCCAGCGCCTCAGGACACGGGCCAGATCCTCCAGGGTCATCCCACAGGGCTCCAAAGCGCAACGGCGAGATCCTGAAACCGGTTCAGCAGAGTAACCTCCACCTCCTGGCCCCGGCGCGCGGCTTCCCACGCTGCTTCCACGATTTCCTTTATTTTTTCCTGGAACCTCCGCCTGTCAAACCACTCGGCGTGACGGCGGATGACCCACGGGTCGAAGTGGAGCTGCTCTAGGCGCCAGACCGCCTCGGCCAAGCTCTCGGGCGTGGGCTCCCGGAAGAACACCCCGGTCACCCCCTCCACCACCGTGTCCAGGGCGCCGCCGGCGGCGAAGGCGACCACTGGCCGTCCCGCCGCCATGGCCTCCACCGGGGCGATCCCGAAGTCCTCCACTCCCGGGAAGATGAACGCGCGGCACCGGGCGTAGAGCTCCGCCAGCTCCGCATCGGAGACGCGCCCCCGGAAGGTGACGGTCGGGCCTGCCATCGCCTCCAGCCGGGGCCGATCCCGCCCGTCCCCGACGATCACCAGGGGTCGTCCCAGCCGGTTGAAGGCCTGGATGGCCAGGTCGACTCGCTTGTAAGGGACCAGCCGGGAGACGATCAGGTAGTAGTCCTCAGCCCGAGAGGCAAGCGAGAAGCGCGCCACATCCACCGGGGGATGCAGGAGGAGAGACGGGCGTCGGTAAAACTTTCGGATGCGCCGGGCCACTTCCGTGGAGATGGCAATGAAGAGATCCACCCGATCGGCGGCCAAGCGATCCCAGAGCCGCAGGGCGGCGATCAGCGGCCGCAACCCGTCCCGGAGGAAACGGGGCAACCGTTCCCCGGCCACGTATTCCTCGTAGTGCCACACGTAACGGGTGGGAGTCAGGCAATAGCACACATGAACAGTGGACGGGCCGGTGACCACCCCATGGCAGAACCCGCTCTTGTTGGAGAGCACCACGTCGTACTCCGAGAGATTCAAGGCATCGAAGGCCAGGGGATAAAGGGGAAGGTAGAGCTGATGATGGCGGTGGATCCAGGGGAGGGCGTCCAGCCAGGCGGGGCGGATCTCCCATTCGAGGTAGCGGGCGGGCATGCGACGGCGATCGTAGATGCTGGTATAGATGGGGGCCTCGGGGAAGACCTCCTTTAGGGCCTCCAGCACCATCTCCGCCCCGCCCATCTGATTCAGCCAGTCGTGGACCAGCGCGACGCGCATCGTCTGATCACCCGCTTTCAAATTTCCCCATGGCCGGGTGGTCTCTCCTCTTCCGCGAAGAGGAGGCCCTGGACCGGGGCGAAGGTCCGGCGGTGGATGGGGCTGAGGCCATGGAGGCGAAGGGCGCGTCGGTGCGCCGGGGTGCCATAGCCCTTGTGCCGGGCAAAGCCGTAGGCCGGGTAGAGCCGATCCGCCTCCGCCATCCATCGATCCCGCGTCACCTTGGCCACAACAGAGGCCGCCGCCACCGAGAGGCAGCGCGCGTCCGCCCGGACCAGAACCCGTTGCGGGAGCGAGACCGGCAAGGTCAGGGCGTCCACGATCAGGGCCTCCGCAGGGATCAGAAGGGCCCGCAGCGCCCGCTCCATCGCCAGACAGGTCGCCGGGACGATGCCCATGGCGTCGATCTCCTCCGGCCCGGCCATCCCTACCCCCACCGCGAGGGCCACCTGCAGGATCTCGGGGAAGAGCGCCTCCCGCTCCGCTGGCGTCAGCGCCTTGGAGTCCCGCACTGGGGCCAAATCCCGGCGCAGCCGGGCAGGCTCCGGCGGGAGGATCAGCGCGGCCGCCACCACCGGCCCCGCCCACGCGCCCCGGCCCGCCTCATCCAGGCCGGCGACGCTTCGATAGCCCTGCCGCCAGAAGGCCCTCTCCTCAACCAGGGTCGGACGCAGAAGGGAGGCGGATTTCCGGCCGGGCATAGCGGCCTTTCCAGGCGTTCCAGCGGATCCGGAAGAGATCGCGGAGCATGTTCAGGCTGTCCCGGAACAGCCGAACCCGGCTCTCCGGATTGAAGTGCCAGGTCACGGGGACCTCTACAATGCGATAGCCCCGCTGCCAAGCGATGAAGAGCACCTCCACATCGAAGCTCATGCCATCCAACTGCTGGACCCGGAAGAGATCCTCCGCCACCTCCGCCCGGAACATCTTGAATCCGCACTGAGTGTCCTGGAAATCTGGGAGGGCCAGGAGGCGGACGATGGCGTTGAAAACCCGTCCGATCACGTGACGGTAGAGGGGCTCGCCGATGCGACGGGCGCCGGGGGCCTCCCGGCTCCCGATGGCGATGTCGAAGCCATCCAGCTGCGGGGGGAGGAACTTCACCACCTCCTCGATGGGCGTGGAGAGATCGGCGTCGCAGATATAGCGATAACGGCCTCGAGCGGCCCGCATCCCCCAGCGGACGGCCAAGCCCTTCCCCCGGCGAGGCTCCCGGATCAGACGGACGTAGAGGTGATCCCGAGCGAAGGCCTCGGCGATCTCCGCTGTGCGATCCGTGCTGCCGTTCTCCACCACGATGACCTCAGCGGAGCGGTCCCACGTCCGCAGGAAGCGATCGATTTGTTCCAGGGCCCACGGGAGCCGGCGCTCCTCGTTGTGGGCGGGGATGATGATCGAAAGAAACGGCTCGCTCATCCGGCCTCCCCGATGGCTCTCACCGGGAGCTCAGGATACCATGGGCAAACGCGGGGCGCAATGAGGAGGTTCGGCGCTCACGAGGGGGCAGCGCGCGCCGCGATGGCTTCCAGGGCCTCGAGGGACGGCTCCCGCTCCGCGCGGACGATGAGCCCCAGACCCAGCACTACCTCCCCCGCATACATCACCGCGGCCTGCCCGGGCGTGAGGTCCCGCATAGGCTCGTCGAAGATCACCCGCGCCCGACGGTCAGGCATGGGGAGGATCCAGGCGGGGACCTCCCGGGCCCGATACCGGATCTTGACGGTGGCGCGTAAGGGCTCGGAAGGGATCTCCCCGCTGACGAAATGGAGACCCTCCAGCAGAGCGACGCGGCGGCCCAGCTCCTCCGCTGTCCCTACGATCACCGCGTTGCGCTCCGGATCCAGGTCCACGACGTAGAGAGGAACCCCAGCGGCGATCCCGAGGCCACGCCGCTGGCCGATGGTGTAGAAGGCCAGCCCCTGATGCTCCCCCAGAACCCGACCTTGGGTGTCCAGGATCGGGCCCGGCCGGAGGGCCTCCGGGGCGTGGCGGCGGAGGAAGGCTCGGTAATCTCCATCCGGGAGGAAACAAAGGTCCTGGCTCTCGGGTTTCTCGGCCACCGGAAGCCCGAAGCGGCGGGCCAGCTCCCGGACCTCATCTTTGGTGTATCCGCCTACAGGGAACATGGCGTGGCGCAGCTCCGCCTGCCCCAGCACGGCGAGCACGTAGGACTGATCCTTTCGCGGATCCACACCCCGCAGGAGCTGATAGCGCCCATCGATCTGGCGGACCCGAGCGTAGTGGCCGGTGGCCAGGAACTCCGCCTCCAGGGCCCGGGCCCGCCGCAACAGCCAGTCGAAGCGGACGAAACGGTTGCACCGGAGGCAGGGGTTCGGCGTGCGGCCGGCCAGATATTCGGCGATGAAGAAATCCACCACCGTCTTCTTGAAGAAATCGGCCACGTTGAGCACGTAGAAGGGGATGCCGAGGTGGTCGGCCACCCGGTAGGCCAGCTCCATGTCCTCCAGGGTGCAGCAACGGTTGGTCGAGGCGCTGGCGCTCTCGCCCTCGCCCCACAAGCGCAACATGATGCCGATCACCTCGTAGCCCTGCTCCACCAGCAGGGCAGCGGCGACGCTGCTGTCCACGCCGCCGCTCATCGCCAACACCACCCGGGTCATCCCACTCCTTTCCAGGCCGCCCGCACTTCATCCAGCGTGGGCAACTCGCGGCTGCTTCCCAGGCTCGACCAGCCGCAGCCACTCCCCCTCCGCGCGCAGGTCCAGGCCCAGGAGCTGGCCGCGCAGGGTCGGCAACTCCGCCCTCCGCGGCGGGATAGGGCGGTAGCCTTCGGCAATCAGGCGGAACCCCGTAGGGGCGGATCTAGGTAGTCCCTCAGGGGATCGAACAGGAAACGCTCCTGCACCCCCAGGGCCTCTATGGAGCCCTTGCTGGACTCCAGATCCTGCCAGCGGGCAGAGGCCGAGGTCCGCTCGATCCCCACATCGGGCCCCTTGCCCTCCTCCCGTGCCATATCGATCTGACAGGGCCGGCGCGGGATCTCCAAGACGACGAAGCGGTGCGGCGCTACCACAGCCGGCGGGTTCCCTTCCATAACAGATCAGCAGATTGCTGCTGGCGACTACATCCGGCTGATGCTCAGAAAAGTGGTGCATGGCGAAGAGGAGGTTGAACAGTTCATCCCGATGGATCTCTGTCTCCGCTGCGGGACGTCCATCTCCCTACGGGCAATGGACGTCTTCCAGCGCCTCCGGAATCCGCCCCGCGCGCATCGGTCCTCCCCTGGAGGAAGCTCCTTCGGCGCGCGTGAAGGATGGTGTAACCGATCACACGTCCCCTGCGATAACGAACGATGATGTCTTCATCCGTCGGCTCGCTCTCGGTGGCCGGAAGAGGATCGCCGAAACTCACATACAAGACACACGCCTCCGCATCGTAGGAGAGCCCAATGGTTTGCAGCGGAATCTGCCGGATTTCGGGCAATCGTTTTGAGATAGACTCCGACGACTTGGACGAGCACCGACGGCCCTCACACCTCTACAGCCTGCATCTCCCGCAGGCGGGCGACGGCCCGAGGCAGCACCGCCAGGACGGTTTCGATGTCCTCCTCGGTGTTGGACTTGCCCAGGGTGAGCCGCAGAGAGCCAACGGCCCACTCGTGGGGCAGGCCCATGGCCAGCAGCACCTCCGAGGGCTCGGGCCGGCCGCTGGTGCAGGCGGAGCCGGTGCTGGCGGCGATCCCCTCCACGTCCAGGGCCAGCATGAGCTCCTCGCCGCTGATCCCCCGGAACGCAAAGCTGGCGTGATGGGGCAGGCGCTCGGTGGGATGGCCGGTCAGGCGGGCCTCCGGCACCCGCTCCAAGATCCCCTGGATCAGGCGGTCGCGCAGCCGCCGCAGCCGGGCGTTCTCGCTCTCCCGGCTCTCCTGAGCCAGGCGCAGGGCCGTGGCCAGCCCCACGATCCCGGCTACATTCACCGTGCCGGCCCGGCGGCCTCGCTCATGCCCGCCGCCAGTAATGGCCGGCAGGTAGGGCGTCCCCTGGCGGATGTAGAGGAGCCCCACCCCCTTCGGGCCGTAAAACTTGTGGGCCGACAGGGTCATCAGATCCACCCTTAGCCGGTTCACGTCCAGGTCCAGCCTCCCGCCGGCCTGGACCGCGTCGGTGTGGAAGGGGATCCCACGGGCCTGGGCGAGGCGGGCGATCTCAGCGATGGGCTGGATGGTGCCCACCTCGTTGTTGGCGTACATCACGCTGATCAGGATGGTGTCCTTGCGGATCGCCCGCCTCACTGCATCGGGGTCCACCATGCCACATTCATCCACCGGCAGGCAGGTGACCTCGAAACCGAAGACCTCCTCCAGCTGGCGGGCGGTGTTGAGCACGGCATGATGCTCCACGGAGGAGACGATGAGATGATTGCCCCGGCCGGCCCGGCGTTGGGCGAAAGCCACCCCCCGCAGGGCCAGGTTGTCGCTCTCGGTCCCCGACCCGGTGAACACGACCTCGGTGGGATGACAACCCAGGATCTCCGCAACCGTCCGGCGGCTCTCCTCCAGGGCCTTGGCCGCCGCCCGGCCGAAGCGGTGGATGGACGCCGAGTTGCCATAGATCTCGGTGAGATAGGGCCCCATCGCCTCCACCACCCGAGGATCCAACGGCGTGGTGGCGGAATGGTCGAGATAGATCCACCGCGCTCCCATGGCCGCTCCCTCCTTCCAGGCCTCGCCCCTAGGCGGAGAGGGAACCCTTCCCGCCGAGCCCATCCAAGGAATAAGTCCAGTCTACTGCGTCATTTTAAATCTTATAGAGAAGGAGCAACAATCTTTCAGACGGGTGAGAAACGAAGCGCCTGGCCCGGGCCTCCACCGGCCCTGCCCGAGGAGCGTTCAGCGGCCGGTCGTCGGGCGCGGGCCGGGCCCCTCAGGACGGTAAGGCAGGGGGATGTATTCCACCGAGGGTCGTCGCGGCGTAGCTTGGGGGAACATGTCCATCAGGTAGTAGATCTCCTCTGGCAGACCCACCCGGACCGGCAGGCCCATGGCCTGGGCCTCCCGCACCGAGATGGGGTAATCGTGGGTCCAGCGACCGCTGCTTAGGGCCTCGGCAATGGCTGCGGCCTGCTCTTCCCCCATGCCGTTCGCCGTGAGCAACTCGATCACGCTGAAGCGGACCTGGGCCATCGCCTTGCGGGCGATGTCCGCCAGGATCAGGGTATGATCGTCGATGTCGGCCAGGGGCTTGGTCTCCACAACCCTCAGGATGGAGGCCGCGGGATATTGACCCAGCTGGGGATCCACCGGCCCCAGGACCGCGTTCTCATCCATCACGATCTCATCAGCGGCCAGGGCGATCAGCGTCCCGCCCGACATGGCATAGTGGGGGATGAAGACGGTGACCTTCGCCGGGCGCCGCACCAGGGCCTGGGCGATCTGCTCAGCGGCCAGAACCAGCCCGCCCGGGGTGTGCAGGATGAGATCGATGGGCATATCCGGAGGGGTCAGGCGGATGGCCCGGAGCACCCGCTCGGAGTCCTCTATGTCGATGTAGCGGGAGATGGGGAGGCCGAAGAACCCGATGGTCTCTTGGCGATGGATCATCGTGATGAGCCGGGTCCCCCGCTGGCGCTCGATCTGACGAATGAGCCGCGCGCGGGCCTCTTCCAGCAGGCGCCGCTGCAGAGCGGGGAACATAGCGGTGAAGATGAGGAAGATCCAGAACAAGTCGAAGACGCCCATGCATCGCCCTCCGACGGAGTCGCATCGATCACACCGGACGCACGGCGGAGACGATCTGGCCGACCAGGCGCCGGACCGCACCGGCCGTGGGCCCGCTGGCGCGGCTGAGGATCAGCGGGGCGCCTTGGACCGGGGCGGTCACCTGGTAGGAATCAAAGGGAATGGTCAGAGCGGGCGGATGGCTCAGCGCCCAATCGATGGCCTGGGGGCTTGAGGTAACCGGGCCGGTGGCGTAATGGAACACCACATGAACCTGCTCCGTGGGGATCCCCGCTCCCTGCAGGGCCGGCATGGTCATCACAGTGATTTGCAGCGCCCCTACCGGGAGGACCAGATCCGGTTGCGGCTGGCGCGTCTTGACGATCCCATCCGCCCCGTGGGGGGTAGCGAGCACCTCAAATCCATCCTGTTCCGGCATCAGACGGGTCATCTGCAACACCTTGAGATCGTCATCGATCACCGGGATCCGGGACATCCTTAGGCCGCCTCTCCGCTGAGGGAGAACAGGCCGGTGAAATCGCAGTTGATGAAGATCAGCTCGCCAGCGAAACGGCTCCCCAGCCGCCCGGTCATCACCGCCTGGGCGTTCAGGATCAGGAGGGAGCGCTCCGCATCGGTGACCATGAGAGTACGGAGATCCGGACGGCTGTGGAACTCCATCTTCCCTTCGATCTCGAAACCCGGCGTCGTGGCGAACACGCCATAAACCTTGCGGGCGCCTTCGGTGGGACGGATGGTCTTCAACGCCAACTCGATTCCCGCGTTCACGATCGCCATCGTGATATGGTTCTTGCTGAGGATGGCCGCTCCAACGCTTTTGAGGATGCGGAGAGGCCCTTCCAGGCGGGATGCGGAACATGGCTTCCAGGGGCACACGGCTTTTCAGCGTCATCTGGGCCAAGATCTGATGGGTGGGCGTTGAGGAAATCCACCGCAATGGTTCTGGATCGAATTCCCAGCCACATCATAAGGGGGACCCCTGTTCCATAGCCCATCCGACCGCCCCCGGCGCTCAAGCCGGAGGGCCCCTACGATCATACCCTGTCATATCTGCAGCAGCCTTCCTCCCGTCCGCCCCTCCCCCGGATCCGACGGGGGGAGGATCACTTCCTGGCGATGCTTGCGGATGGCCAGGGATACACCTGGCAGGGGCAAGCGGGAAACGCCGATACGCTGGCCTCCGCTCCCTCCGGGACTAATGCGGGCACCGGGATCACAATCCAGCGGACCATCCGCCAGAGCGAGAAGGCCGGCTGGAAGCCCAACTCTCGCAACACCCTCACGATCTCCGGGGTCTCCCGGCGCACCCGCACATAAACCGGGTGTTGCCATCGGGGGCCCAGCTTCCGGATGCGACCGGCCAGGGCGGAGAGGGAATCCTCTCGGGTATGCTGCAGCTCCTCTAGCCATGCCCCTCCGGGCCCCCGGCGGAGAGCCCATCGGGAGAAGCCTTCCGAACCTGCGGGGATCCGAAAGGCGTGCTCCACGACCTGGGCTGGGCCGGCCCACACCGGATCGCGCCGCAGGGGCCGGAACCCCACCTGACGCAGAAAGGCCAGCCGGAGCTCATCCCCACCGACCTCTGCGATCAGTCGCCGGGTGCCGCTCCGCGCCGCCCACTCCGCGAGCGCGTGAAACAGCGCTTCCCACGCGGCCATTGCCACCGGATCCAGGGAAGAGGGCACGGGGGCCCCGAACAGCAGGCGCACCTCCTCGCCGTTTCGCCGGTGGCTCAGCTGAAGGAAGCGGGAACCCTCGTCATCGGTCAGCGTCCGCACCGGGATCAAATCAGGGAAGAACAACGAAGCCGTGGCTGCTTCCACTGGTCGGAAGCGGCCTATCCGTGCGGCCCGTTCGTCGAGATAGAAACCTTTATGGAGGACGGCTAAAAACCGTGGCCCATCCCGCAATCGGAAACACCGGATCATCCGCGGGCTGCCTGATGGACCCACTCCAGGAAATACTGATGGAACCGGACGTCCTCGGTCAGCTCCGGATGGAAGGCGGTGGCCAGCAGATGTCCCTGCTGCGCTGCAACGATGGACCCGTCCTCCAGCCGGGCGAGGACCTCCGCCCCAGGCCCCACGGCTTCGATGAGGGGCGCCCGGATGAACACCGCATGGAACGGACGGGGATCGCCCAAGCGGGCCAGGGCCGGGACCTCCAGGTCTACCTCGAAGCTGTCGATCTGCCGGCCGAAGGCGTTCCGCTGCACTTGGATGTCCATGAGCCCCAGGGTGGGCTGGGGCCGCCCCACGTCCTTCGCCAGAAAAATCATGCCCGCGCATGTGCCCCAGATGGGCTTCCCCGCCTCCGCCATCCGGCGGAGGGGATCCATCAATCCATACCGTTCCGCCAGGGCTCCGATGGTCGTGCTCTCCCCGCCCGGGATGATCAGACCATCCACCCCTTCCAGATGCTGGGGGAGGCGCACGTCCACCGTCTCCACCCCCAGGCGGCGGAGCACCTGGTGATGCTCCAGATAATCCCCCTGAAGGCCCAGCACACCGATCTTCACACCCCACCTCCACACCTAGGGATGCAGCTCCCGAAAGCGCGGCCCAGGGTTCACCAGCCCCGTAGGGCCAAGCGCTGGGCCTCGGTCAGCTGTCGGACGTCAATGCCATACATGGGCTCGCCCAAGTTGCGGCTGACCGTGGCCAGGATCTCCGGCTCCTGCCAGTAGGTCACCGCCTCGACGATGGCGCGCGCTCGCTTGTAGGGGTTCTCGCTCTTGAAGATCCCGCTGCCCACAAAGACGCCGTCCATCCCCAGCCACATCATCAGGGCAGCGTCTGCAGGGGTGGCGATCCCCCCGGCGGCGAAGAGCACCACCGGCAGCCGGCCCAAGCGCTTGCTCTCCAGGACCAGCTCATAGGGCGCGCCGATCTCCCGGGCGTAGGCCACCAGCTCCTCATCGCCCATCGCCTGGATGCGCCGGATGGCTCCCACGATGGCGCGGGCGTGGCGCACCGCTTCCACCACGTTGCCGGTCCCGGCCTCCCCCTTGGAGCGGATCATCGCCGCCCCCTCAGCGATCCGCCGCAGCGCCTCCCCGAGATCCCGCGCGCCACAGACAAAGGGGACCTTGAACTCCCACTTGTTGATGTGATACTGCTCATCGGCCGGGGTGAGAACCTCAGACTCATCGATGAAGTCCACCCCCAGGGCCTCGAGGATGCGGGCCTCCATGTGATGGCCAATGCGGCATTTGGCCATCACCGGGATGGTCACGGCCTCCATGATCTCCAGGACCTTCTCGGGGTCCGCCATACGGGCCACCCCACCCTGGGCCCGGATATCCGCGGGGACACGCTCCAGAGCCATGACCGCGACGGCCCCTGCCTCCTCAGCGATCTGTGCTTGCTCTGCGCTGGTCACATCCATGATCACGCCGCCCTTGAGCATCTGGGCCAGCCCCCGCTTCACCGTCACCGTCCCATAAACGCGCTGAGCCTCCTGTGTCATGGCCGCCTCCATTAGGATCTTTGTTTTCTTCGCCGGCCTCTCCCGGGCAGAAGCCTCTGTCCTCCGGATGCTCCACGGGAGAAGCCAGGGGATGATCTACCCCACGGGCGCACTTTTATTTTAACTCAAGCGGCCTCGCAGGGAGCTGCCCCCTTTTCCAAAAGACCGGGAGCCAGGGAAGGCACCGAAGGCGGCCCTCCCTACCCCCCACACCGCATTGGCGGAACCGGCCGCAACATCAGTTAAGATAGTAGCTAGATGCGCGGGGATCACCCCCGGTCGACTCGGCTGGGCGGGCGCGCCTGCTAGGACGCCGGACCTGGGGGATGTTCATCGGGACAGTTTCTAAAGGTTCCCTGCGAAGCAGGAAGGAGCGAAGGGCATGCACGAACAGAGCGCGCTGGGACGGATCGAGGTCCTGCCCTCGGCGATCGCAGCGGTGGTCGCCCATGCCCTGACCCAGTGCTATGGAGTGGTGGGGCTGGCCCCCCATCGAATGGCAGACGCGGTGGCCAACTTCTTCGCGCCCGACGCCCGGCGCAGCATCCAAATCCAGGAACGGCCGGAGGGGCTGGCCATCGACGTGTATCTCATCCTCGCCCAGGGCGTTCGCCTGATCGCCGTCGCCCGCAGCGTCCAACATACCATCAAGTATCACGTGGAGCGAACCGTTGGCCTCCAGGTGGTCGAGGTAAACGTTCACATCCAGGCCCTGCAATCACACCCACCTGCCTCCCGAGGAGGATAAACATCAGGGGAAGTCAGGATATCTGTAGGGGATGAGCAGGAAAGCGCAAGGGAATAAATCCTTCAAGGAGTCAAAGGAAATGGTGGAAGCGGGAGAGATTCGACCGATCCATCATCCGCTGCACGAGGTGGACGGCCAGACTTTCAAGCAGATGATCCGGGCCGGGTTGCTCTGGCTCCGCCGGCATCATCACGGGGTGAACGCCATGAACGTGTTCCCGGTGCCGGACGGGGACACAGGGACGAACATGCTCCTGACCATGGAGGCGGCCTGGCGGGAGATCGCTGGGATGCCGGATCGGGAGATCGGCGCCATCCTCCAGCGGGTGGCCCGCGGGGCCTTGATGGGCGCCCGAGGGAACTCCGGGGTGATCCTCTCTCAAATCTGGCGCGGGATGGCGGAGGCCATGGATCATCGCCCCACGATGACGGCCGAGGATCTGGCACGGGCCCTCCAGGAAGCCACCCGCACCGCCTATCAGGGGGTGATGAAGCCGGTAGAGGGAACCATCCTCACGGTGATCCGCGAGGCCAGCGAGGCCGCCGCGGAGGCCCTCCGACAGGGAGGGGACCTCTTGGAAGTGCTCAAGCAGGTGGTCCAACGCGCTCGCGAGGCCGTGCGCCGCACGCCGGAGCTGCTCCCCATCCTCAAAGCGGCGGGCGTTGTGGACTCGGGAGGACAGGGCCTTTATCTGATCCTGGAAGGGATGTTGCGCAATCTGCGCGGGGAGCCCACGGAGCTGGAGAAGCAGACAGCGGATTCCCTCCTTGGCGGCGCCCAGGCCGTCCAGGCGCTGGAGCCCGGCGCGGAGGGCTACGGCTACGATGTCCAGTTCATCCTGGTCGGCCGGAACTTGGACGTCCAGCAGATCCGCCGCGACCTGGAGGCCATGGGCGACAGCGTCTTGGTCGTGGGGGACGCAAGCGCAGTCAAGGTGCACCTCCACGTCCATGACCCTGGCCAGCCGTTGAGCTATGCCATCCGCTGGGGGAGCCTGCGGGATGTGGTGGTGGAGGATATGCAGGCCCAGTATGAGGAATTCATCCGGGAGCGAGGGCAGGCCCCGGAGCCCCCCGCCGCGCGGGTGGCGCCCGGCCAGGTAGCCACCCTGGCGGTGGTCCCCAGCGCCGGCTGGGGACGGATCTTCGAGAGCCTGGGGTCCAGCGCCGTTCTCCCGGGCGGGCCGACCATGAACCCCAGCGCCCAGCAATTCGTGGAACGCCTGGAAGCGCTCCCAACGGATCGGATCATCGTGCTGCCGAACCATCCGAACGTGATGATGGCCGCCCGGCAGGCGGCCGAACTGATCTCTGGAAAGCAGGTGGAGATCCTGCCGGTCCGCACCCTCCCCCAGGGAGTGGCGGCCATGGTCACCTACCGGCCGGAAGCGGATCTCGAGGACAACCGGCGGGCGATGGAGGACGCCATCGGCCGGGTGCGCAGCGGCGCCCTCACCCGGGCTACTCGAGACGTCGCCCTGGAGGGCGTGACAGCCCGCCACGGGCAGTGGATCGGGCTGGTCGAGGAGCGCCTGGTGGCCGCCGGAGACGACCTAGAAGCGGTGGTCGGGAGGACCCTGGAGGAAATGGACGCGGCCTCCGCCGAGCTGATCACCCTCTATGTCGGCACGGAGGCGGATCCTAACCAGACTGCTTGCCTGGCGGAGGCTATTCGGAAGCGCTATCCCGATTGCCAGATCGAGATCGTGGAAGCTGGGCAACCTCATTATCCTTATATCCTGAGCGCGGAATAGAGCGCTGGTAACTATTCAGACGCTGACTGAGATCAGCCTTCCTGGGCCTGCGACCGATAGTTGGCCTTCGCCGACCTCCAAGGGTTGGCAGAGGCTGACATCTAACACGCAGGCCCCAGAACAGACGATTTCTATGGGCCTGGATTGCTTTCTTGGGCCGCAGGTCAAAGCTTGGTCTGCGCTGCCCTTCTGGTAAAAGCATGTTGGCAGAGGCCGGGGCCCGGCACGAAGCGCCCAAGGAGGACGATTTCCATCGGCCTGAATGGTCACGAGCGCTGATCCTTGAGGGAGGGCTCATCGATGCCGGTGCGGGTGCTGGTGGATAGCGCGGCCCTTCTGAACATCCCTGACGTCTCGGAGGAGCTCCTGATCCGGATCCCCATGACCATCCGGGCGGATCAACGGGCCTTCCGGGAAGGGATCGACGAGATCCCGCCGGACCTGTGGCCGCCGGCGGATCGTTCGATCGGCTTCCGCTTGGAGCCGCCGGGCGAGGAGGCGCTGCGGGAGCTTTACCTCCGGCTGGCCCCCGGCACCTCCGCCATCGTGGCCGTGCTGCACTCCGGCCGGCTCTCGCCGCTGGTGGCGCAGGCCCAGGCGGCCGCCTCAGCGGTGCTGGGACGGTGCCCAGTGCACGTGCTGGACACCCAGACGCTGGGGGCAGGGCAGGGATGGCTGGCGGAGACGGCGTTCCAGCTGGCCCTGAGCGGCCAGCCCGCGGAGGAGATCATCCGACGCCTGCGGGGGATGCTCTCCCGGATCTACACGGTCTTCGTCACCGAGAGCCTGGAGCCCCTGGAGCGGAACCGCTTGCTGAGCAAGACCCAGCGGATCCTGGGAACAATGCTGGGAATCCGCCCTTTCTTGATGATGGAAGAGGGGGCTCTGCTTCCCCTAGAGAAGGCCCGATCCTCGGAGAAGGCCCAGGAGAAACTGCTGGAGTTCGCCGCGGAGTTCTCCCGGGCCGAACAGGTGGCGGTCTTGTATGGCCCGGCGCGCGCTCCCCAGGAGGCCCATGCCTTCGCCCAGCGCCTTCAGGAAGTCCTGCGGACACGGGGGCTTCAGGTGTATCCCTACGGGCCCTCCCTGGCCGCTTGGATCGGCTTCGACGGCTTGGGCATGACCATCCAGGAGTAGGGGCGCAAGCTCCACTTTCCGGGCCGCGCGCGAGCGAGCTGTGCACAGGAAACAATCCAGCACCCGCGCGGGGACGATCGAACACGCGGCGCGCAATTCTGCCACGGAGATCCCGGGTGGCGCCAGACCATTCCGCGCCCCTCCTGCACGGGGTGGGCTGCAGGCGCAGCGTGAACGCAGTAAGAGGGCAGAGGGGATCCTCGCTGATTCGGAATCGTCAGGAGGGAGATCGATGCTTTCCTGGGTGCTGTCGGCGATCGTAGTGATCTCCATGCCGATCGTGTTGCTCCTCCTCAACGTCCGGCTGCTGATGAACGACTGGTTCATCCGGCTGGAATACGCGCGCCCGGATTTCCCGACGGACCTCTATGGGATGAGCCAGGAGGAGCGCCTCTCGCTGGCCCTCACCGGCCTGCGCTCCGTCACTCAGCCGCCCGGGGCCAGCATCCTGCGGGAGGTTCGGTTTGCGGATGGGCGGCCGGCCTTCAACGAGCGGGAAATCCGTCACATGCAGGACGTCTACGTCCTACAAGGCCTCGCCTTCCGGGTCGGCGGGATCCTGGCGCTGGCCCTGCTCGGCGCATGGCTATGCTTGTGGTTCTCCCCGGGAACCCGGACTCTGGCCTGGCGCAGCTTGGGTTGGGGGGGCTGGTTCACCCTGGGGCTGGTGCTGCTGCTCACCCTGGGCTTCGCCCTGGCCTTCGACACCGCCTTCACCCTGTTCCATCGCCTCTTCTTCGAGGGGGACACCTGGCTCTTCCCCCCCAGCGACACCCTGATCCGCCTGTATCCGGAGAAGTTCTGGTTCGACGCGGCCCTCTTCATCGGCGGGCTGACCCTGCTGGAGGCCGCCGTGCTGGTCCTGGTCACACAGGGGCGGCCGGCGTCCTGACGAACGGAGGTCTGATCCCATCCCTCCTGTAGGATGAGATCGACGATTGAGGAAAGCTTGATGCGCATCCTGATCACCGGCGCCGCCGGCTTCATCGGATCCCACCTGTGCGATCGGTTCCTGGCCGAGGGCCACGAGGTCATCGGGGTAGATAACTTCCTCACGGGGAACCCCGACAACATCGCCCATCTCATGGGGCATCCGCGCTTCCGCTTCATCCAGCACGACGTCACCTACTTCCTGTATGTAGAGGGCCCCCTGGACGCGGTGCTGCACTTCGCCTCCCCGGCCAGCCCCGTGGATTACTTGAAGTATCCGATCCAGACCCTCAAGGTGGGGGCCCTGGGCACCCACAACACCCTGGGCCTGGCGCGGGTCAAGGGCGCCCAATACATGCTGGCTTCCACCAGCGAAGTCTACGGCGATCCCCAGATCCACCCCCAGCCGGAGACCTACTGGGGTCACGTCAACCCCATCGGCCCGCGCGGGGTCTACGACGAAGCCAAGCGGTTCGCCGAGGCCCTGGTGATGGCCTACCATCGAGTCCACGGCCTCCGCACCCACATCACGCGCATCTTCAACACCTACGGTCCCCGCATGCGACTGGACGACGGCCGGGTGGTCCCCAACTTCATCGGCCAGGCCCTGCGCCGGGAGCCCCTCACGGTCTACGGGGACGGCCTTCAGACCCGCAGCTTCTGCTACATCGACGACCTGGTGGAGGGGACCGTCCGGCTGCTGGAGGTGGAGGAGCCGGAACCGGTGAACCTGGGGAACCCGGAGGAGGTGAGCATCCGCACGTTTGCGGAGATTATCAACCGGCTGACAGGGAACCCGGCCGGGATCCGCTTCCTGCCCGATCGGCGTATCCCGGGGGATCCGCAGCGCCGATGTCCAGATATCACGAAAGCCTGCCAGCGGCTGGGCTGGAGCCCCCAGGTCCCCCTGGAAGAGGGGCTGCAACGGACTATCCGCTGGTTCGCAGAACGGTTGCAAAGGTAGTTCGAAATTCATTTCGACCGATATCTTGGCAAATCTTGGAATGCAAACGCCTCAGCGGCGGAGTCTCCAGTTCCGGCGGGAGACATTCTGGGGTCTGATGGCCCTTGGAGCGGGCGCGCTGACGCTGCTCGGCCAGGATCTTAGGATCCTCGCGGGGGTCCTCCTTGTGCCCCTCCTGCTCATCGGGATCCTGCGGGTCCCAGAGGCTGGGCTGGGGCTGGCGCTGATCACGGGGCCCTTCGCCCCCCTGGAGAACGAGATCGTCCGCCCTCCCCTCAACAGCGCCCAGATCTTCCTCGGCCTGGCGCTGCTGGCCTGGGCCTGGCGGGGGCTGGCCCGTCGGGAGCTGCGCATCCCCTCCTGGGGATGGGGATGGGCCTACGGGCTCTACCTGGGATACGCCCTCCTCTCCCTGCTGTGGGCTGCCTCCTGGGAGGAAGGGCTGCCGGAGTGGATCAAGTGGGCCCAGGTCGGGCTGGTGGTGGTCCTGGTTCGGACGGCCCCCCCTCCCGTTCAGCGCGGGCTCCTGGGCGCAGCGCTCCTCTCCGGCGCTCTTCAGGCCGGTATTGGGCTCTGGCAAGCGGTCCTGCGGGGAACAGGCCCAGAGCACTTCCGCCTCCCTGGGCTCCCGTTCTATCGGGCCTATGGGACCTTCCAGCAGCCGAACCCCTTCGCTGGGATGATGGGGTTGATCGTCCCGGTGGCCTTGGGGCTGGGATGGAGCCTGTGGCGGGGACCGAAGGTGCAGCGCTTGGGTTGGGCCCAGGCGGCTGGGCTAGGGGCGCTGGGGGTGGGCGGGCTGGCCCTCCTCGGCTTGCTGGCCTCGTGGTCCCGAGGAGCGTGGCTGGGAGCCGGGGTAGCCGGGCTGGTTTTGCTGCTGTTGCTGCCAGCCCGCGCCCGCCACGGGCTGGCTGTCGCGAGCTTCCTGGCGCTTTTGGGCGCGCTGGCGTGGGCGGCTGGGGTGATCCCGGCACCCATCCAAGCCCGGCTGGCTGGCGCGCTAGAGGAGATCCGGGTGATGGATGTGCGAGGAGTGGAAGTGAATCCGGCGAACTTTGCAGTGATCGAGCGGCTGGCCCACTGGCAGGCCGCCATCGGGATGATCCAGGAGCATCCCTGGCTGGGGGTAGGGTTCGGGAACTACGCCGCCGCCTACCCGGCCTACGCGCTGATCCGCTGGCCTAACCCTCTGGGGCACGCCCACAACATCTACCTGAACGCAGCGGCGGAAACCGGCATCGTCGGGCTGGCCCTCTATCTGCTGCTCTGGGCCGCCATCGGGGCCCGAACCTGGGCGGCGTGGCGGCGGAGCGTGGGATGGCGGCGGGGGTTGGCGGCCGGGCTGATGGCGGCCTGGGCGCATTTGCACATTCACCATTTCTTCGATAACTTGTATGTAGCCAACCTGCCTCTGCTCCTCACCCTCTACGGTGCCTGGGTAGAGATCCTGCTATCTGAAGGGAAGATCGAAAAGCGAAGCGAAACATCCTAACTTCATTTCAGAGGAATCCGAGCGTGGAGAGAAAAGCCGTCACCTGGTCCGCAGCGATCGAGTTCCTCCCCATTCCCAGAGCATATAGAAAAGAGGCGCGCCGGTTCCTGAAGTTCTGCGTGGTGGGGACAGTGGGATTCATCGTGGATACCGGGCTCCTGAACGGGTTGATCTTCCTGGGAGGGGTGATCCCGGTGATCGCCAAGGCGATCTCCTTCACCGCTGCGGTGACCAACAATTTCCTCTGGAACCGCTACTGGACCTATCCGGAGTCCCGCTCCAAGCCGGTCTGGTGGCAGGTCTCCCAGTTCTTTGTGGTCAACACCGCCGGGCTGGGGATCAACCTGATGGTGTTCGGGACGGCCTCCGCCTTTCTGATCCCTCGCCTGGGGATGAAATGGGGGGTGAACTTGTCTCAGATCATCGCCGTAGGGGTTGCCCTCTTTTGGAATTTCCTTGTGAACCGCTTCTGGACTTTCAATGACGTCCCCTGATGGCGTGGACGGATCCCGGCCCGAGCGTGCGGGAACCTTTCACGGAAGAGAGAAAGACGCTACGAGTGGAGATAGAGTGTTGTGCGGTCTGAGGGGATCTACTTCGAGCGGTCAGGTTCACCGAGGAGCTGCTGAAGGAGTTTGAGCGACAGGTGGCCTTGTGGACGTTGATCCCTTCCAGTGGGGGCATCTTCAAGGTTCGAGCGAACGGAGAGCTGGTGTTTTCGAAGAAGCATCTGGGGTGCCACGCGGAGATGGAGGAGATCCGCCCAGCGCGGGCCGCCTGGCCGTGCCCGCAACCAGCGGGTAGGCGCTCCGCCCGTTTCCTCTCCTCGTGTCATTGGTATCACCGCGCTGCAGAGATCCAACTCATGGGTCTCTGAATCGGTCCCGATGGCTGAAAAGTTATTCTTTTGGTTCGTTTCGATCCGAAACATGCCGTATTAGTTCCGGGAATCGTCTTGGAGCCGCGGATGGGGATCCCCTCAAACACCCCCATGCGGAGCGGAGACGGGCCTGGTGAGATCAGCGCGGACGTTCATCGGCTTCGATTCCACGGCAGGTCCCAGCTGGGCCTTGGCGACCAGAACCGCTACTGGCGTGGTCAGCTTGGCCGCTGCCGCATGGCCTCCAGGACCTCGAAGCCGCCCATCCCAGGCAGCATCTGGTCGAGGATCACCGGGTCGGGCCGCTCTGGCTCCACAAGCTCCAGCGCTCGGAACCCATCTTTTGCGTAGAGGGGCTTGTAGCGGGCGCGCTGGCGCACAAGCTCGATCAGACGTTGGGCATCCGGCTCATCGTCCACGATGAGCAGGCGAGCCATATCCTTCCCTCCGGTTGGATTCGGGCTACAACAGACGGGGCTGATGGCCAGCCGCGAGGACGTCAGCCCCGCCAGCGGCCAGGTGGGCCAATCGGGTGGGCTCCGGCAGCCGATGGTCCCGCACACAGGCCATCACCGTGGCGATGGCGTTCTCCAGCGAGATCCGGTGGCCGATCGAGACGAACACCGGGGAGGCGCCGGCCTGAGTGCGCAGGACCGCGCCGATCCTCTCCTCTCCATCCCAAAGCGGAGACCATGCGCCGGGCTCATCCGGCGGCATCCTATAGCGCCCCCACAGTTTCGACTTCGCACATCCAATGGAGGGAAGATCCAGATAGACCCCCAGATGTGTAGCGATCCCTATCCGCCGGGGATGGGAGATCCCGTGGCCGTCCACCATCAGCATCTGCGGAGGGAACGGCAGGCGCTCCAGGGCGGCAAGGATGGCGGGAGCCTCCCGGAAGGCCAGCAGGCCCGGGATGTAAGGGAAGGTCACCCGGACCTCCGCCACGGCCTGGGCCAGAGGGGATAGATCGGGGAAGCGAACCGCGACGGCGGCGGCGCAGGCAAGCTCCCCGCGGAAGCCCACGTCGACCCCCACGATCACCGCCCCGGGCTCCGGCATGGGCCCCTCGCGGATCACCTGATCGCGCAGCCGTTGCTGGATCGTCACGGCCTCCTCGGGGGAGACATCCCATGGATGGGGTTGACGGGCTGGCAGGGGCATCGTTCACCTCGTCAGCGCAACCAGACGCCGAGCGAGCTCCCGGAATTGCTCCGCCAATGGGCTCTCCGGCTGCAGCATCACTATCGGCACTCCCTGATCGACGGCCCGATGGGCCAGATCGGGAGCTGGGGAGATGAAGCCGATGAGCTCCAGGGAGAGGGCCTCCTCGATTTGGCGACGGGTCAGGGCGATCCCCGAGACGGCCCGGTTGACCACCACCAGGCCGAGCTGTTGCAGGACCCAGCCGATCTGGAGCAGGATCTGGATCAACTCCCGGGCATGGAGGAGACACAGGGAAGTCGGCTCCATGACCAGGACCAGATACCGCAGCTCCCCCAGCAGGGTTCGCGCCCCATCATCCAAAGTATGTCCCATCTCGAAAAGCACGTAATCGCTGAGGGCGGCCAGATGGCGGGCGATGACTTGGATGTGAGCCGCGGAGAGCATCACCGGCCGGGGCGCGTAAGGGGTCAGCAGCATGCGCAGCCCGCTGACGTGGCGGGTCAGGTGCTTCTCGATCGTCGGAGGATCCAGCTCCCGGGGCGGACGCGCGAGGAGGCCAGGCAACCCCAGGCCTTGGGAGAGGCGGAGCAGATGGGCCAAGCCGCCGTGGGGTGCCAGATCGGCCAGGAGGACCTGGGGGGCTTGGAAATCCGGGGGCGACGTGCGCACGGCAGGGGGCAGATGGCCGCCCCCGAGCGCTAGGGTCGCCGCCGTGTTCAGGGCGACCGTGGAGGTCCCTACCCCTCCCTTCACGCCCAAGAATCCGATGGTGGCCGCGTGGGCCCGCGCCGTGGCCTGCGCCTTCGGGCGGGCGGCTCGCTGGAGCAGGGCCTCAACGCGGGAGATCAGCTCCGCTGGATGCACCGGCTTGGTCAGGTAATCATCTGCGCCGGCTTGGAGGCCAGCGATTTTATCCCCTACTGCCGCCTTCGCCGTGAACATTAGGATGGGGATGGCAGAGAGGCGCGGATTGGCCCGCAAGCGCCGACAGACCTCCAGTCCGTCCAGGTCCGGCATCATCACGTCCAGGATAATCAGATCCGGCTGCTCGGTCTGCGCTTTGGCCAAGGCCTGGACGCCGCTGGTCGCTGGGAGGGTCCGGTAGCCCTTGCGCTGCAACAGGAGGCTGATCAGCTTCACCGTCTGCAGATCATCGTCCACCACCAAGATCGTCTCGCCCATGCCGGGAGGCTCCGAATCGGAATCCTTCAAGATCCTCCGGACCGTTGGGCGAAGAGGGCGTCGGTCTTCGCAGCCATAATGAAGTCGTTCCGATGCAACCCGCGGATCTTATGGGTCCACCAAGTCACGGTGACGGCCCCCCAGCGGGTGACCAGGACAGGGTGATGGCCCTCGGCCTCCGCCAGCTCGCCCACCTGAAGGGTGAACGTCAGGGCTTCCCGGAAGTTTGGGAAGCGGAAGGTCCGCTCCAGCTGAGGGATCCCCTCGCGCACCACCACCTGCCATCCCGGGACACGGGGGAGCCAAGCCGTGATCTCCTCCTCCGTCAACGGAGGCTCCCCGCCTCGGCATGGCACGCACTTCATCTCGGTCAATTCCATGGCCTGGTCTCCCTCGGCTTTCTTGAAAGCTCGGATCCGCCCAGTGGGGAGGGAAAGATGTCTTCACTTTTGTAAATTAGCATTCGGGAAGGGGGCCGTCAAACCCAACGCCTCGCGAGGACCCGAACAGGTAGACCCCACATCCCCCCTCAAGGGTCGCCCGGCCGGATCTTCTGGTCTCATTCAGGACGGCAAAGTTCGGGGCTGAAGCCCCTCCGACAAAAAATCGATTTTCGTAGGAGCGGCTTCAGCCGCGACTATTGCGAGATCGAGGGAAGGGGTTTGGGATGGAAGGCCCCTCCTTCCGAAATAACCGCCGTCATCATTGAGACGCCGGTTCGGGGCTGAAGCCCCTCCTACCACAAGAACGATCCTCGTAGGAGCGGCTTCAGCCGCGACTATTGCGAGATCGAGAGAAAGGCGCTTTGGATTGAAGGATCTCACCTCAGAAATGATCGCCGTGGCCATCGAGACATCGGTTCGGGGCTAAAGCCCCTCCTACCGAAAAAGCGATTCTTGTAGGAGCGGCTTCCGCCGCGACTATTGCGGGATCGAGGAGAAGGGGTTTGGGATGGAAGGCTCTCACCTCAGAGATGACCGCCATGGCCATCGAGACACCGGTTCGGGGCGAAAGTCCCTTCCACAAAAAGATCTATCTTTTGGAGGAGAGTTTCCGCTGCGATCTGTTTGCAAAGGGGAGCATGGGCCGAACTGGATTAAGATTAGGATAAAGACCTATCCTCTCGAAGCGAGGTGGTCAATGCGGCAGCCGATCATCGCTGGGAACTGGAAGATGCACAAGACGGCCGCGGAGGGGCAGGCTCTCGCTCAGGCGATCCGCCATGGCCTTCAAACCGATCGCGTGGAGGTGGTGCTCTGCCCACCTTTCACCGCCCTGCATGCCGTCCACGCAGTCCTCCAGGGTTCCTCCCTCCGGCTGGGAGCCCAGAACATGCACTGGGAGGACGCGGGGGCGTTCACCGGGGAGATCTCCCCGGTGATGTTGAAGGAATGGTGCCGGTATGTCATCCTCGGCCATTCGGAACGGCGGCAGCACTTCCACGAGGATGACGAGATGATCCGCCGCAAGGTGGCCGCCGCCCTGCGCCACGGCCTGGCGCCCATCCTCTGCGTGGGGGAGACGCTGGCCCAGCGGGAAGCGGGGGAGACCGGGGCGGTGGTCGCTGCCCAGACCCGCCGCGCCCTGGAGGGCCTCACTCCGGAACAGGTCGTGGGGATCGTCATCGCGTATGAGCCGGTCTGGGCCATCGGGACCGGGCGGGCGGCCACCGGATCCGACGCCGAGGAGGTGATCCAACGCTGGGTCCGGGGGACCCTGGCGGAGCAGTTCGGCACGGAGGTGGCCCAGCGGGTGCGCGTGCTTTACGGAGGCAGCGTCACCCCAGAGAACATCGCAGAGTTCGTATGCCGCCCCGCTATCGACGGCGCCCTGGTCGGGGGAGCCAGCCTCCGGGCGGAGAGCTTTTTGGGGATCATCCACGAGACCGCGCGGGCCAAAGCGTGAGAGACCCCGGATGCCTCTGGAGGGCATGTCCCCTCAACGGATCTTGATCTTCGGCGCGGGAGCGGTGGGCGGTTACTTGGGGGCGATGCTCCACGCTTTCGGGCACGAAGTGATCCTTCTCGGCCGCCCCCCCATCGTGGAGGCGATCCGGCGGGGCGGGCTCACCCTGCAGCGCCCCGACGGCCTGACCCTCACTGTTCGGCCCCACGCGGTCTCGGAGCTGGAAGCCATCGACAAGGAGGTGGACGTCATCTTCCTCACCGTGAAAGCCTATGACACGGAGGCGGCCATCGCCGCGCTTCGGCGGAAAGGCTGGGGCCGGGCCCTCCTGTTTTGCTGGCAGAACGGCGTGGATGGAGAGATCCAGCTGGCCGAGGCCTTCGGAGCCGAGCGGGTGGTGGCAGGGACGCTGACCCAGCCCGTCTCGGTCATCGCCCCAGGGATCGTCCGTCTGGAGCGGCTCCGGGGCGGGATCGGGCTGGCCCCCATGGATCGGCATCTCGATCTCCGGCAGTGGGCCATGGCCCTGCGCATGGCCGGCTTCGCCACCCGTCTCTATGCGGACCCGATGGCCATGAAGTGGTCGAAGCTCCTGCTCAACTTGATCGCCAACGCCACGTGCGCCATCCTGGACTGGAGCACGAAGCAGGCGTTGCGGGATCCCCGGGCCTTCGCCATCGAACGGGCGGCCTTCCGGGAAGCCCTGTCGGTCATGGGAGCGCTCAGCCTGCGGCCGGTCTCCCTGCCCGGCTACCCGGTCCCTCTCCTGGCCTGGGCCATGTCGCGCGGGCCCGACGCCCTGCTCCGTCCGGTCCTGAGCGCCGTGGGCGCGCGGGGACGCGGGGGAAAGCTGCCTGCCCTCCACATGGACCTGCGTCGGGGAACCCGCCTGGAAGTAGAGGCCTACACCGGGGCCGTGGTCCGTCACGGGACCTGCATCGGGGTGCCCACGCCGGTCCATCGTGCCCTGACGGAGATCCTGACCGGTCTGGCCGATGGCCGGGAGCGTCCAGAGGCATGGCGCGGGAACCCTGCCGCCCTGCTGGAACGCGCCGGCCTGGCGCCGATCCGTTGCCATCCATAACCCTTGGATCGAGGAACCCGAATGGCGCGCCTGCAAGTTCTCGCGCTCACCCGACGATATGCAGGCCGAGCCGTCCTGGACCACGTCTCCTTTGAGGTGGGGGATGGGGAGCTCATGGTCATCCTGGGACCGAGCGGGAGCGGCAAGACCACCATGCTGCGCCTGATCGCCGGCCTGGAGCCTCCGGATGAGGGACAGATTCTTCTCGACGGCCAGGACATCACGGCAGTCCCCCCGCACCGCCGCCGCATCGGGATGATGTTCCAGGAATATGCCCTCTTCCCCCATTTCAACGTTTTCGAGAACGTGGCCTTCGGCCTGCGCATGCAGCAGCTCCCGGAGCCGGAGATCCGGGCGCGGGTTCGCACCCTGCTGGAACAGGTCGGGTTGCCCGGGTATGAGCGCCGGGATGTCCACACCCTCTCGGGAGGGGAGAAACAGCGGGTGGCCCTCGCCCGCAGCCTGGCCCCGCGTCCGGCGGTGCTGCTGCTCGACGAGCCCCTGGGATCCCTGGATCGGGCCCTGAGGGAGCAGCTGATGGGGGAGATCCGGGCGCTCCTCAAAGCGGAACGGATGACCGCCCTTTATGTGACCCATGATCAGGCAGAGGCCATGGCCATCGCCGATCGCGTGCTGATCCTACACCAGGGGCGCATCGAGCAGATCGCCACCCCAGAGGATCTCTACCGGGATCCGGCCACACCCTTCGTGGCTCGCTTCCTGGACGTGGGAACGCTTCTGGAGGGTTGCATCCTCGCCGAGGGAGATCCTGCGGAGGTCGAAACCCCCGTGGGGAGGCTTTGGGGATTTCACCGCGGGGCCATCCGCGCGGGGATGCGGGCTTGGGTGCTCATTCCTCATTTGATTCGCGGAGCATCTTACCACGAGGACGAAAAGCCCAGCGGCCCCGTAAACGTCCTGGACGGAGAAGTCCTCGAGCGCGGCTTTCGAGGGCTCCACGTGGAGCTTCGGGTGCGGGTGGCGGGAGGGGTGCTGCGCCAGCTCCTCTCCCCAGCGAACCCCTGGATCCGTCCGGGGCAGTCGATCCGAATGCACATCCCGGCGGACGCCGTGCGGATTTGGCCGGTGGACACGGAAGGCGCTCGATCTTCCGGGTGAGAAAGGAGCCATGCTGCGGCGGCCAGCGGAATGGTGTATAATTAAAGCGCCGGGAGGGGTGGCCGAGTGGACGAAGGCGCGCGCCTGGAGAGCGCGTAGGGGTGTTTCCGCCCCTCGTGGGTTCGAATCCCACCCCCTCCGCTGAACGCTTGGGCTCCGGAGTTCGCCATTTTCACCCTCCGGAGCCCGCCTTTTTGTTCCTTGAATTTCTCTGTTATTCCTTAAGGACGCGCGATCCCTATCCGCCTGAAGAACGCTCCGCTCCCTCGCCATCCCCATGGCCTTGAACGCGTTGGCCTCCTACCCCGAGATCGTTTTCTCCTATCCTGAAATTCGTCCATGGGAAGAGGGTTATGCACTTTTCTCATCATCCCTTTGAAACCCGCTTCCAGGACGTCCTCAAATTCGGGGAAAAAGGAGAGGCCGATCGATCTAAATTCCCTCTTGACGTCTTCCGGATTCTGTGATAGGTTTAAATAGGCCGGATTTGGGTGGACAGGAGGTCCGATATCATCCGGTCACATCAGGAGGGTTTTTCATCGCTATGAAGGTCGAGAAGTGCAAGATTCTTGAGCGTTCGAGTGAAGAGCACCTGCGGGAAGGGAGGACGACTGCCCGAGGTGAAGCCAGGGCAGATAGCGGTCCGCCAAGAAACCCTTGATCCCATCCTACAAATCGGAGGTTTCTGCCATGAAGGAAATCCTAGAAAGCCGCATCAATCTGCTGCGATCGCAACTGGCTGACATTGAGCGACGTCGGGATTATGTGCACGCGCAATTGCAGTTGCTGGAGAATATCGCCCAGCTGCTCGAGAAATACCCCACGCTGGGGGAGGGTCTGGTCGGTCTGTTCCGGCAGACCACGATGCCTCGCCGCCGGCGCACCCGGGAGCTGGTGAACGCGCTGATGGATGCACTGAAGACCAGCCCCCAGGGGATGGAGCTCGAGGCCATCCGCAAGACGCTGCTGGAGCGCGGGATCCAGATCCCCGGGAAGAACGAGCAGATGCAGCGCGCCCGGCTGACGCTGGTGTTCCGCAAGAACCAGGATCTGTTCCAGCGGGTTCGGCGCGGGGTCTACCAGCTGAAGGTGTAGGCCGCAGATGGATGGGCCTGCCTACGCGGGGAGTGGGACGGGCGCTGAAGGCGCCTGTCCCACCCCTGCCTCTGGCCCGGAAGACCTCCGCGTCTGGCCCCTGCTTGACCTTCGATGTTTTCGCCCCTTCACCCGGGATCCCGACGGATGAGGGGACGGCGGCGCCATCTCATTGCCCCGCCACGAAGGAGCCATGAGCGGGTTTCGCGCAACGGGCGCAGGAGAAGCTGGCGATCCGCTCCCTCCAGGGGAAGCTCCGAGAGGTCCCTGGCCGTTCGCAGGCGTTCCCCAGTAGTCAGCAGAAAAGTGAACCGCCGCCAGCGCTGGCTGAACAGGGGACGAGGCAGGGAGCACAGCGGGCCCAGCTGCAGCAAGTAATAGAGCTCGTCCGCTCGTGGATGGTCGGGCTCCTCTGGGAGCACATCTCGACGGCGGACCAGCTCGTGGCCCCGGACCGGGGCGTAGTGCCGCACGGACCAGCGCTCCGCTTCAAAGGCGGCGGTGTGGTAGAAGGCCAGGAAATCCACCATGGGGGTCAGCGGCGGCGCGTAGCGAACGGGGATCCGGTATGCCTGATGCGCCTGGATCCAGCGCCAGTCCCGCGGGCTGCGGACCACAGCCACCAGCACCATCGCTTCCGGGAAGAGCTCCATCCCGATGGCTCCAGGGGCGCCTTGCCGCTGCGCTCTATCATGATGATAGCCGCTTCGCGGATCGCCTCTCTTGCTTTCCACTTTGGATGGAGGGAACGGACGGGCGGGGCCGGGCGCCTTCAAGGCGGGCTTCCCTTTCCTTGCGCCGTCAGGGCTTCGCCCATCGCGCTTATTCTTCCTCGAAGGCCGTGCCCAAAGCGGCAGGTGGGGAGACCCGGAGACTGCGCAGGATCCGCAGGGCCAGGCGACGACCGGATTCCGGCAGGCGGGCCAGCAACATCTGGACCCACTCCGTGCTGCCCAGGTTGGTCAGCAACAACGCGAAGATCATCAGGGGGAACGGGGCGACGTTCAGAACCTGAGAAGGGACGCCAGGGAGCTGAGGCTGGAGAACCAAGCTGAGCCACTGCAGGAGGGCGAAGAGCAACACCCCGAAGGCCCCTCGCACGGGATGCCAGCCCCCGAAGATGGTGATGGCTAACACGATCCATCCCACCCCATCGATCCCGGAGATCGGGCCCTGCCAGCCGCCCTTGAGGTCCAGGGTGTAGGCGGCCCCAGCGAAGCCGACCAGGGCGCCGCCGAGGACCGCATAGGCATAGCGCACTGGGGTCACCGGGACGCCCCGGACGAAGGCGGCGGGCGGGCGCTCCCCGACGCATCGGAGCACCAGCCCGGGCCGAGTGTGAAAGATCCAGATCCAAGCCAGGATCACGCTCAGCAAGGCGATATAGACGACGGGGCTCTGCCGGAAAAGCAGCGGGCCCAGGAGCGGGAGATCCTGCAACACCGGCACCGGGAGCGCCCCCACCCGGGGCCCGGGCACGCCCATAAACGGGTTCCCTAGGAAATATGCCAAATCCCGCCCGAGGAGGGCCAGCACCAACCCTACGGCCACCTGCGATTGACGCAAGGTCAGGCTGGCGAAGGCCACCACCAGCGCCATCCCCGCCCCGGCCAAGACGCCGCTCAGGAAGCCCAGCTCCAGGCTGCCCGTGCGCACGGCGACAGCGAAGCCGGCCATCGCTGCCAGCAACATCGCCCCGTTCACCGAAAGGTTGACCACCCCGGCCCGCTCGGAGAACGTCTCCCCGATCACCGCGATCATCAGCGGAGCCGCTGCGGCCAGCACCCCTGCCAGACCCATGATCCACTCAGGCGCCATTATCGGACTCCGAGGTTGCTTTGGCTTGCCAGCGCGCGCGCACGCCCTGCGTCAGAAGCACGAAAAGGACCAGCGCACCCTGCATCACCCCGGAAAGGGTGGAGTCCAGCTGGAGCGTGATCGGTAGCTGGATGCTTCCGATGTTGAGGGCAGCGAAGAAGAAGGCGACGGGGACCGACCAGGTCACGCGGTAGTTGGCGAGCATGGCCACCAGCAGGCCCAGGTATCCGTAGCCGCTGGAGATCGGTGGGATCAGACGATGATACACCGCCGCCACCTGGATCGATCCAGCCAGCCCGGCCATCGCGCCGCAACCCAGCAGCGCAAGGAAGAGATAACGGGTGGTAGGCACCCCCAGCAGGTGAGCCGCCCGCAGGTTCTTCCCGACGGCCTTCAGCCGGAGGCCGAAATGGGTGTTGCGAAGAAGCACGTAAACCAGCGCTACGCCCAGGAGGGCTATCCCGAGAGCCCACGGGCTCAAGCGCAGTCCGGGCAGCGTGGGAAGCACCAGCCAATCCGGGAAGGGCTCGGTGCCGCTCATGGAGCCGATCCCTGGGCGCTTCCAGGGCCCGAAGATCAGCCAGAGGATCAGCGTGGTGGCCACGAAGTTCAGCCCAAGCCCCCCGAAGATCTCGTGGACGCCGCCGTAGACCTTCAGCAGGCCCACCAGGCCGGCCCAGGCGGCGCCTCCGGCCATCCCGGCCAAGATCGCCAGGACCAGGATCATAGGAGGGGGCAGGTCCGTGTGCTGCAGGGCGCGCAGCATTCCCGTAGTGGCAATGGCCCCCAGCACGATCTGCCCCTCCACGCCGATGTTCCAGAGCCCGGCAGTGAAGGTGAGCAACAGGCCGGAGGTCACCAGCATCAGCGGCACCCAGGCCACCAGGATGTCGGTGGCCCGCCGGAGGGAGCCGAACGCCCCCTCCAAGACCTGGCGATAAGCCTCCAGGGGAGGAGCCCCCGCCATCAGCAGGACCAGCGTGGTGAACAGCAGGGCCATCAGGATAGAAAGAGCCGGCCATCCGACCGCCAGCCAGCGCAAGATCCACACGCGAGGCAAGAGGATCTCTTTCATCAGATCGACGCACTCCGCATCCGGAGATGATCTCTTACCACCCTCGCCCAGCGATCATATGGCCGAGCTGTTCGAGGGTGAGCTGCTCCACATCGATGGGCTCCGAAACCCGGCCGCTGAAGAACACCACGACACGATGACAATACTGCATCAGTTCCTGAAGGTCCGAGGAGGCGACCATCAGCGCCGTGCCCTGGCGGGCCCGCTCCTTCAGCCGCTCCCAGACCCACAGGCTGGACTCCACATCCAGCCCTCGGGTGGGATGCTCCAGGAGCAGCAACCGGGCGGGCGTCCGGATCAGGGCCAGGAGCGTGCGCTGCTGGTTGCCGCCGGAAAGGGCCTCCACCAGCGTCTCCGGCCTCCCCCGGATATGGAACTCCCGGATGCGGCGCTGGGCCTCCGCCCTGGCCTGCTCCCAGTTGATCAGATAGCGGCCATTCGGATACACCAGCTGGAAATGCTCCGCCAGCGTCAGCCCAGGGATCAGCCCCTCCTCCAGGCGATTGGCCGGAACGTAGAGCACCCCCGCCTCTAAAAAGTCCGGATAGGGCTTCCCGGTGAGATCCCGGCCGGACACCCGGATGGTGCCCTCCCAGGGACGGATCAGGCCGGCGCAGGCGCGCATCAGCAGCTGCTGGCCGCTGCCCTCCATCCCCGCCAGCCCGATGATCTCACCGGTCCGCACGGTGAGCCGGACCCGGCTGAGGCGGAGCCGGTGATCCCCGACCCAAAGGTCCTGCACCTCGAGAACCGGCTCTCCGAGAGGGATCTGCCCCTGCTCCAGCGTGGGCACCGGCCGGCCGAACATCAGCTCGATCAGGCGGGCGGGCGAATAGGGAGGAGTAACCTCCCCAGCCCAGCAGCCCTGGCGCAGCACGGTGACCCGATGGCAGAGTTCCTCCACCTCCTCCAGCTTATGGGTGACGAAGATCACCCCCTTCCCTTCCTCAGCGAGGCGGCGCAGCGTGGCGAAGAGACGGGCCTTCTGGGGCGCGCTGATCCCGGTGGTCGGCTCGTCCAGGATGAGCACCCGCACCCCGCGCCAGAGCAGACGGAGCAGCTCCAGCTGCTGACGCTCCCCCACCGTCAGGCTGTCCACGCGGGCATCGGGATCCAGGTCGAACCCGAAGGCGTCGGCCAGCTCCCTGAGGGCCCGCCGGGCTCCCCGCCGGTCCAGCTGTAGTCCGCCCTCGTGGCCCATCATGAAATTGTCCAGAACGGAGAGGGCGGGGAAATCCATAGGGTCTTGGTGCAGCATCCCGATCCCATGCCGGAGGCCTTCCGCGGGGGATCGCAGACGGACTGCCCGGCCATCCAGCAGGATCTCCCCTCGGTCCGGCCGCAGATACCCAGAGAGGATCTTCATCAGGGTGGTCTTGCCAGCCCCGTTCTCCCCCAGCAGGCCGTGGATCGTACCTGGCTGGACAACGAAGCGGACATCCTGGAGCGCCCGAACCGGCCCGAAGGACTTGCAGATATGGCGCATCTCGACTTTCATGGAGAAGGCGCCCCCGGATCAAGCACCTATCTGATGCGAAAACACCCTAGGATCAGCGCCTCCCGCAGCCTCGACTTGAGGCAACGGGCGGAAGGCCCCCGCGCTCCATTTTACGCCATGACGCCAATCACACGGAAGGGGCGGTTCCAGACCGCCCCTTCCGCTACCTGGATGCAACGGTCTGGGGCCAGCGATGGCTACTGGGTCGGGACGCTCTGGCCCTCCATCCCCTCTAGCAGCTGCGGCAGATACCAGATCTGCTGCCGGGTGGCCACCTTCCCCTCCTCCACGTAGAGCGTCCCGTCCTGGAGGCGGATCGGCCCCTTCCACAGCTGGATGGAGCCGTCGCTCAGGCCCTTGATGAACTCATCCAGCTTCGCCGAGGCCTCCGGGCTCAGGGCCTTGCCCTTCAGGAACCCCACGTGGCTGGTGTCCGGGTTGTTGAGGTCCTTCCAGTCCGGTCCCACCCAGTCCCATGACGGCTTCCAGGTGCCCTCCAAGACGGCCTTGGTGTAGGCCAGATATGAGGGACCCCAGTTGAAATACGGGACGCCCAGGCAGACATCGGGGGCCTCATCGCAGGCGCCAATGTAATCATAAGGGATGGCCCACACCGTCTTCCCGGCCTGGGTTGCCTTGGCGGCCTCCCGGAGGCCCTCGGTGGTGTCGATGCCGGAGATAATGACGTCATGGCCAGTGTTGATGAAATCCTGGGCCACCTGGGTGGGATCGGCGGTCACGCCCGGGATGTGGAACCAGAAGCCGATCCAGGTGACCTTGAACTTGAGATCCGCCGCCGGCTTGCCAAGATACTTCTCCCAGCAATACTTTGCCCCCAGATAGGAGGAAGCCGCTAAGCGGCGGGTCTCATCGTTGATCAGCGGCCCCAGATACCCGATCTTGCCAGTCCGAGTGGTCAGGGCCGCCGCGCACCCAGCGATCATCTTCCCGTATTCCATCTCGCCCATCAAGTTGGCCAGATTGGGGATGCCCTTGTAGTTCTTCCCCTCTTTCCATGCGTCATCCCCGGAGACGTGGATGACCACGATGTCCGGACGGGCTTTGGCGAACTTGACAGCCTCGTCTTTGTGGTCGTCGGAGTTGAAGATGATCACCTTTGCGCCTTGGGCCGCCAGCTCCTCGGCCAACTGGGAGGCCGTGGTCCCCGGGCGATCGGCAGGATTGACCTTGTCGATGTAAAGCATCTTCGCGCCAGGGAGCTTCCGCTCTACGTATCTGCCGCCCTCGTAATGGGCCTGGCTCCAGCCCCGGTCGTTGTAAGGCCCTACCAGCAGCATCCCGAAGACGATCTCCTTGGGCGCAGGCGTGGGCGCCTGGGCACACGCCGCGAGGATCAGGGAGACACCAAGGAACAGGATGAGTGCAATCCCGCGCCGCCGATGAGGAATCATCTTTTCCTCCGGCAATATGGATTTTAGCCCTTATTTTATCGATCTCTTCGGAGTTGCACAACCATCCCAGCCTATGGGTGTGTCCCAATTTTGCGGGGCGGGCAACCGGCGGGAGTGGGGCGCTGCGGCCCTCCACCCCACCCAGGTGCGCTGCGTTCCCGAGAGGCTGCCGAGGGAAAGAGGGCGCTTCCAGCGCCTGCTGGCCTCTGCTCCTACGCAAAAGTGTTGGCCACCCAGTCCCCGATCAGCCAGTAGCGGAAGTCCTCCCCCCGGTTACACGCGATCCCTCCCACCACGCCATACACCAGCGCCCCCAGGGGGATGAGGGTCACCAGACATGCAACCGGTATGAGACAGATCCCGATGATGGCCGCGGTCAGCGGCAGAGAAACCGCCCACAGCGCAGTGGCGATCACTCCGGCAACCGCCCAGGCCAGCAGCTGGAAGATCAGCGCCTGCAGGGACTGGACGGCTACATAGCGTGATCGCTCTCGGTAAAACAGGTAGATCAGGAAAGCGGCAATGGGGCCGCCCAGGCCGGTGACCAGGTTCAACAGGACGCTCAGGTGGGCCAGCATCGCCCACTGCCGCTCTTCGGCGGAGGGCCCTGCCTCCGGGCCTGCAAGGGGCATCGCCTCGCTCATAGGGATTTCTCCCGTTCTAGGATAGCTTCTATCTTCCCATGAACTGAGCGCTTCGGCAAGCTCCTCGCATTGGGTCTGCGAGCCCTCTCTTTATGGGGAAGGAGGAGCGTCTGGCATCCAACAGAGGGACCTCGCCACCTTTTGACGCGCGGCCCCGCGCGCTTCTACAATCAGGACCGATGATCCCGCCTTCAGGATGCAGAAGGATGCACCGCCCGGAAGCTCCTATCGTCGGGCGAGGACGTCGGGTCTGGCGGCTGGCCCCGCCGGCTCCAGAGGCTGTGCGGGCGGCGCTGGCCGGATGGCCTCCGCTGCTCCAGGATTTCCTCTATCACCGGGGGATCACCTCCGCGGCGGACGCGACGGCGTTCCTGCGTCGCGCCGGGTCGACCGGTGATCCCTTCCAGATGAAAGGGATGATCGAGGCCCTCGAGCGCCTGGAACGGGCCGTCCGCCAGGAGGAGGTCGTTGCGGTTTATGGAGACTACGATGTGGACGGCGTCACGGCCACCGCCATGCTCGTCCAGGCGCTACGAGCCCTGGGCGCGCAGGTGCGCCCGTATATCCCACACCGAGAGACGGAAGGCTACGGACTGCACGGGGAAGCCCTCAAAGGGCTGGCCGCGGCGGGGGTGCGGCTGGTGATCAGCGTGGACTGCGGCGCCCGAGCGGTGGCCGAGGCCAGCCTGGCCCGCGAACTGGGACTGGATCTGATCCTCACCGACCACCACTTGCCTGGCCCGGTCCTCCCTCCCGCCCTCCTGATCAACCCACGGCAGCCAGAGTGCCCTTATCCCTTCAAAGATCTGGCCGGGGTGGGCGTGGCCTTCCGACTGGTGCAGGCGTTGAAGGAGGAATATCCACGCGCGCCCTTCTCGCCAGAGGACTTCCTGGATCTGGTGGCCCTGGGAACGGTCGCCGATGTGGTCCCGCTGCTGGGGGAGAACCGGGGTCTGGTTGCCGAGGGGCTGGAGCGCCTGCGGGATCCGGCCCGCCCGGGCCTGCGGGCCCTCTGTGAGGTGGCCGGCCTGGAGCCTTCCCGGGTGGATCCCTGGGCGATCTCCTTCATCCTGGCCCCCCGCCTGAACGCGGCGGGGCGGCTGGAACACGCTCAGGCCGCTTATCACCTGCTGACCACCTCGGATCCCGCGGAGGCCCGGGCCGTCGCCGAGGCGCTGGATCACCAGAACCGGGAGCGTCAGGCCTTGACCCAGGCGACTGAGGAGGCCGCGCGGGCCTTAGCGATCCCCGGGGGGAAGGTGCCCTGGTTGCTGTTCGCCGCCTCAGAGGCCTTCCGGCCGGGGGTGGTGGGGCTGGCCGCCGGCCGGCTGGCGGAGGCTTTCTACCGCCCGACGGTGATCGTCAGCCTGATGGGGGAGGAGGGCCGCGGCTCCGCCCGCAGCATCCCGGAGTTCCACATCACCCAGGCTCTGGATGCCTGCACGGATCTCCTCATCCGCCATGGAGGCCACGCGGCGGCCGCGGGGTTCGTGGTGCGGCGGGAAAACCTGGAGCACCTCCGGGATCGCCTGATGGAGCTGGCGGCGCAGGCTCTCAGCGCCCGCGAGCTGCAGCCCGCCCTCACCGTTGAAGCGGTGCTTTCCCTCCAGGAGGTAAACTGGCAGCTGTATGAATGGATCGCCAGCCTGGAACCCTACGGTTACGGCAACCCGGCTCCCCGCTTCCTGTGCCGCAACGCCATCGTCCGCCAGGCGCGGACGGTGGGGAACGACGGCCAGCACCTGCGCATGGTGCTCACCCTGCCCGAGGGCGGACCGGTGTGGGACGCCATCGCCTTCCGGCAGGGGGATCGAGCCGCGGAGGCCCGCCCGGGAACGCGGCTGGACCTGGTGTTCGAGCTGCGAGCGGAGCGCTGGAACGGAGAGCCCCGCCTGACCCTCCACGTGGAGGATTTCGCCCCCGCCTCCTGAGCCCGCCCGAAGACCGGAGCGTGCCGATGAAACGACGGATCGGATTGCTGCTCGGCGTTCTCCTCAGCGCGGCGTTGCTGGCCTGGACCTTGCGGGGAATGCATCCCAAGGAGATGGCGCGGATCCTGCAGGGCCTGCGGATCGAATGGCTTGGAGCGGGGGCGATGTTTTACTTCATCCCCGTCCTCCTGCGCACGTGGCGCTGGGGGATCCTGCTGCACGGCCTTCCGCCCGCTCGCTTCGGGGACCGCTTCGTCGCCCTGGCCATCGGCTATATGGGGAACAACCTGTATCCGGCGCGGGCCGGGGAGGTGCTGCGGGCTTATGTGTTGCAGCGTCGGAGCGGCATCCGCATCGGCGCGTCCCTGGGGACCATCGTGGTCGAGCGGGTGTTCGACGGGTGGATGATGCTGCTGCTGGGGATGGCCGCCTTGCTTGCTTTCCCCCTGCCGGGCCTGCTGCGCCCCGCGGTGATCGGGAGCAGCCTGCTCTTCGGCGGAGCGCTGGCACTCCTCGTGGGGATCGCCCACGCGGCGGAAAGGCTGCGGACGGTTCTGGAAAGGATGGCCCGGCGGTGGCCCGGGCGACCCGGGGAATGGCTGTTCGGATTCCTCTCCCGGTTTATGGACGGCCTGCAGGTGCTGCGAGCGCCTTCGCGGGCCCTCGCCGTGGCCGGGCTGACCGCCCTGATCTGGCTGGCCGAGGCCGGGACCTACGGGCTGGTTCTGATGGCCTTCCCGTTCCGCACTTCATTCTTCTCCCTGCTGACGATGACCGCGGCGGTGAACCTGGCCACCGCCCTCCCCTCCGCGCCGGGCTACATCGGGACCTTTGAGGCGCCCGGGGTGGCGGTGCTGAGGGCCTTCGGGATCCCGGGCCCCGCTGCCATCGCTTACACTCTGGTTCTCCATCTGGTCCTCTGGCTGCCCATCACCTTAGTTGGCTTGGCCTTGCTCCTGCGCGAGGGTCTCCGGAAGATCCCGACCTTTCCCCCGGAGCAGAGGGTCGCACCGTCAACGTGGTCAGAAGGCCCACGCTGACCGCTGCTGCCACAACATGGAAGACCAGGAGAATGAGCACCGGCAGGGGAGCAAGTCCGGGGAACGGAACCGAGCGGGGATCAGCGCCCAGCAGCGCCAGGTTGGGCACGGCGGAGAGCACTAAGGCGATCCCGGCTACTATCCGATAGGTGCGGAGAGGCCGAGGGGAGAGTCGAGCGACCACCCAGAAGACCCCCACAGCCCCCGCAACGCCGAGGGCGGTGAAGAGAGCGATCGCCCACGGCTGGAGGGGCGGGAACTCGCGGGGCAAGGAGATCAGGGCCATCAACAGCTCACGGACGATAAGGTTGGCCCCCACGGCCAGCCCAATCGTCAGCGGCCCCACCCAGCGCAGACGACGAAGTTCGATGGGAGGTTCAGGTGCGGTCATGCATGACCTCCGATGTGTGGATCTCTGCAGATAATTTTATTTATGAGTCCTCTGCAAAAAGTCCGAACTTTACCAACCCAATGCTGGGCGTTGAAGCGGCTGGAAGGCCAGAAGTTGCCATCGCAGCGCCCGAATCGCCCGAATGAAAGAAAACCCGAGGGAATC
>Ga0272447_1000252_pt1 | contig 41712 bp, 51 predicted proteins | sample YNPCB0133_FD_194589 | JGI IMG/M metagenome (GOLD analysis project Ga0272447, IMG submission 194589) | Hot spring microbial mat communities from Yellowstone National Park, WY, United States - YNP-CB-013-3 | ecosystem: Environmental > Aquatic > Thermal springs > Hot (42-90C) > Sediment | place... | reverse complement strand
AGGGAGCGTCGCCGACTGCCGCCAAAGGAATAAAAGGGATCCCATTGCGGGATCCTCTTGGGTGTACAACTGTCGTAAATAACAGGAATCCTATTTTTGGAAAGTTGTACGCCCACATACGTACGCACTGTCCAGGCTGCCTATGTTACTGCGCCGGCCTTTCTCGTCCAGGTTGGTCACCCAACCGGAGAATGTTGCTGCCGCGAGGGATCCCACTGCGGCGACCGCTTTCTCTTTGGGATCAATCGGCGCTGTCGCCTTCGAGTCCGGAGCCGAGTCTCCGCCGCTGCGCAACAGTGGATCCCATGTAAACGCCGCGAGGGGAGACGACGTCTCCCCTCAAGCGGCGGTAGTCAATGGAGGCGCCCCTGCTCTGCTGGGCCACCACCATTCTAGCAGCATCTATAAACACCACAGGGGGAGCTTTCGCTCCCCCTGGGTGGTAGTCGTTGGAGGCACCCCTATGAAGCCTCTACTATTCTAGCAACTTCTTCAAGACTGCGAATAACCACCACCTTACCTTTCCACTGCGACTTCCAACGACGCTGGCGTTCGCTCAGATCTCGTCCAGGAGCCTTCACCTCGATCAAAAACGTCTCGCCTGATGGCGTGGCCACCAGCAGGTCGGGCACACCATGCCCAACCTGGCTCAGAGACTGCACCGACCAGCCCGCCCGCTCCAGCTCCCGAATCACCGCTCCCTGGAGCGAATCAGTTCGACACCGCCTCACGTTTTTCTCCCGTTAAAACCTCAACCACGTCAACACCCGTCAGCTCCAACGCCAGCACAGCCAGGGCCACCACCTCCGGCAAGCCATCCCACTCCAGCGGCTCTCGTCCTGTCGCGTCGTACCAGCGATATATCTCCGCCACCTGGGAGACAGCCCGGAAAAGGCGCAGGATAACAGCAGCCAGGGATCCACAAGGAACCACCGGGATCTGCCTCACCTCTCCCCTAGCTATTCGGCAGGCGTACCACAGCACCTCCAGTAGCGCCCACTGGAGCTGCGCAGGTTCCCCGCGTAAGACCTGACGAGCACACTCTCCAACAGCAGCGCACAGACCAAACACCAGGGATCTCAGAGATCCCTGCCCTGACGCTGCCGCCTGCCGGGCAAAACGGAAGACGGCACTAGCGGTATCTAGGGATCCGTCCATTGTCCACCTCGAAGAACGCCAACATACTAGCCCGCCGCGTATCCCGCAACTGGGGAGCTGCGCCTCTCTCCAGCAAGCTGTCGCTGCAATCTAGCCAGAACTCTGGCGTGCCCTGGGGATCCCCGGCCACCCGCAGCGGATCCACGATCCACTCCACAGTTCGCCGCCGCAGACGATTGAGGCTGGGAGAGAACTTGTAACCTAGATCAGCACTCAACTGCCGGTTAACGGCAGCGTGAGCGGTCTCGTCTCCGGAGATATCGCGGGATACCACCCGCAGTGTCACCCCTCCAAACCGGCGCAGAATCGGCAGAATGACGAAGAAAACGCTGGACTCCAGCACTGCCGCCTTAACCACCGGGGGATCCGGATGGGCCAGCCACTCTTGCCTCAGGGCTTTGGCCTCCGCCTCGTTGGCGTGCTCCCATCCATAAGCCGCTGCCGCCATGTTCAGTACCTGGTCGTGGCGCGCCTCGTCCGCCTGGTTAGAGCGCAGCGCAGCCACCACCGGCTCCGGCAGCCGACTCCGCGACAATTCTTCCTCTAGCCAGCCCGCCACGTCCAGCTCCAGGATGCGGCAGGCCAGCGCCCGCTGCAGGCACAGCTCGGATCCCTCGCGAACAGGATCGGGGGCGCCCACTGTCGGCGTCCAGGGGCGCTTGCGGGCGACTGTCTCTGTGTAGAACTGAGGGTTCATGTCAGCCTACCTCCTTTAGACCAACCTCAATTTCCTCCCTGCGCCACGCTCTCCATCCATCCACTCGTTGAGCGCGAGGCAGTAGCCATCGTTCCCGCCACCACGCGGCCAATTCCGCAAAAGACCAATCACGATAAACCGGCTCCGTATCACGTCCTTCCATGTACGCCTCCAGGTTGTCCACTAGCCGGAACAAAAACACTTCCCTTTTGATCCCATGGCGAATGAGATCCGCCGATAGATCTAATCGCTTCAGCGCACGCACCATGGTCTGCCATTTTGGGCGTGGACCAGTACCAAAGCCACCTAGCGGCGCAACTCCTTGGTCTTCCAGGAATTGGCGAAGCAGCGGGTAAAGCTCCATTAAGTGAAACGTTCCATAGCCCTCTGTATAACCCAGAGACTCCGCGACAAGAGTGCCTTTGTACCTCAAGCGGTTGTATAGACTACTGCGCCCGAATGCACTGGTTGTGGTCAACGCCACCAGGTGAGACGGCAAGATGCGCTGTTCCATTTGTGTCGCACGGCCGCCGTACTTACGAAAATAGGATTGACGGATCTCGTTAGAGGCCGCCGCCAAAGCTACGAGTTTCCCACCTAAGAGCTGGTTATAGGGAGGTACAGCTCCCAGGGTGTAGATGTCCATCGTCTGGTTCACCAGTGCGGTTTTCTGTTCGGGAGGGTAGCGAAACAGACGATCCCTTGCCGGAAAACTCAAAGGCGGAGACTGTAACCCCAGCAGTCCAATCAATTTCCCATTCGCTCGATCCATAACCAGAAACCGCAAGCGACGACCGTAGCCCTTAGAGAACGGAAGTGACCAAAGTAATCGGGCCACGCGAAATAGATGGTGTTGCTGTTCGGTCGTCACCTCGACCAAACAGGGATCAATACGCTCCGGCTCCACCTCATCGCCGCTAGCAAAAAACTGGAGATAGTAAGGCAGATGGAGCCGAAGCCAATTCTGCTGGGCAGCCACTTCCAGCTGCCGAGCAGGACAATGGATCTGCCGCAACCAGTTCTTATCGTCCACCGCGGGTAGATAAAGGGTGCCGTCTTCTGCGACGACAAAGCCCAGCTCCTTGAGACGAGTAAGCACTGCTCTTTTTAGCTCTGCCGCATCCATAAAGCCTACTCAGCACAGGCAGGACAAAAAATCTGGTCTTTAGCCAAGTTCTGCTCCACCGGCAGTCGGTAGTAAGTGGAGCGCAAGGGAGACTGCAGCCAGTCTTCCAGCCACTGCCGGTCACAGGGAGCGCCAGGCACCCAGAGGTTGTGGGAGATGGCGTGGGCGAGTCCGGTGCGGTTGTACAACCGCTGGATGGCGCAGCAGAGCCGGTAGTAAGTCCTCCAGCTCACGTCTCGGCCCGCCACCTCTACCCGCGGGTGGTGGTCATAAAACTGGACTCCAAAGGTCTCCGACTCCCTCTCGATCCAAGCGCTGACCGGGGGCGAGATCTCGGGTGTAGTCGTCCAGCCCTCGGCGTCAGTGTAGCGGTAGGCAACGCTGGCGGTCGGAGCCACGGTGAACGCTCGCTTCATCCCGTATTGCCGCGCCACTTCTGCCGCCCCCTGGATCCCGATCTCCAGGGCTTCTGCCAGTCGTCGGGCGCCGGCCTTGGTCCTTCCTCCCTCTAGCGCCAACACCAGCTCCTCGTACTGGATCCCGTGGATAGCCAGATGGGATCCCAGCCCCAGCAACCCCAGCCCCACCTGCCGATCCACTTCTGGGGAGAGATAGAAACCATCCCTCTCTACACCCGTGACCGCGTGCAGCCGGCACAGCCAGTCCATGGCCTGTCGATAAGCCTCAGGGATCTCGTCAACATCCAGCCTCCCCAGGTTCAGGTGGCTCAATAGGCAGGTGCCGCGGTCGAGCAGCAGGATCTCCAAGCAGACGTTGAGGTACAGCCGTTGACCATCAGCGTCGTACACCGGCTTGCCCAGCCACAGGGATCCGTCGGCCACCCTGGCCAAGATCTTGTCCAGGAGCGGGGATCCCATTACCTCTGGCTCGACCGTCAAACAGCGCTTGATCCAGGGCGTCTCGGCGGGATCCGTCTCCAAAAACTCCTCCACCTCCGGGTGATCCCAGCGTAGATGCACAGTGATGGCGCCATTCTTGTAGGTGCCGCCCCGGCGCAGCACCCCGTTCAGCTCGCTAAACAACTGTAGCAGGTGCCGTAGGCAGGGCTGCTGCAAATACCGGGACAGGGCCTGGTAGATCTGGGCAAACGACTCTGGCCCCGAAGCCACCAACCCCCGGTCATTGACCGTGCCTGCAGGACGCAGCCGGTGTAGGTCCACCAACACCGGACCACGATAGGCCGCCTCCCAGACGGCGCGCCAGGATCCCTCGATCGACCAGGCGCCATCCAGCGACTCGGCCATCGAGTCAGCCACAGGTACCAGCGTCTCCCCATCCAAAGGCTCTACGGTGGGGCTCCAGGTCACTCTCACCGGATGGGGGCAGGGCGGCACTAGATCCCTGGCCACCACCTCCTCTAGGTTGACCGCCACGCCGGCGCCGTGCCGTAGCCCGTAGGAGGTGAACACCAGTGCGTCCACCACGTCCTGCCAGTTGTTTTTGACCACTCGCACAGTGCAGCTCACCGGCAGCCGTCCACGGGGATCCCTTAGCCAATCTTTAACTCGCCCTGTTACCGCCAGCCAGGGCATCTGGTCTAGTTCTTGTAGTAGCTCTTGCATCACTCGACAACCTCCACTGGGCACCAGAATACAGGTACGCCACCTCCCCGGATCCCGTCCTTGCGACTAATGACCACTCGGTTGCTGTTGTCTAACGGCACCAGCAGCAGGGATCCGCTCGCAGGCAGAGAAAGCGGCTTGCCGTCTGTTGGGTTTGGACAGACGACCAGCAGATCCACCGGCGACGCGTTCCAGAGATACACGCCTGTCGCTGCCTCTGGGTAGTTATCTCCAGGCAGGTAACTCCACACCTCGCCGGTGTAGGGGATGTACTGGAGTATTCGCGGGCCCACAGGCCTCCAGCGCAGCCGACCAGCACCCTGCAGTAGCCCCAGTACTCTCGCTTCAAATTCAGGAAAAGACATAGCCGCGCGCCCCCATCGAAGCTTGGTACTTTCCAGAATAACCCGGGCCTGGCTCTCCTGAGAGATCCCAGAGGATCAACTGGGCGATCCTCTGCCCCGGACGGAGCGACAGCATCTCCGGCTGGCCGTGGGACAAGCAGAGGGTTATAGATCCCTCGTACCCCGGATCAATCCACTCTGCACCCGCCAGGCGCCATCCCAGCCGGGCTAGGCTGGACTTCAGTCGCACGGCCCCTGCCGCCGTCAGAGGGATCCGCACCCACTCCAGGGTGGCCACCAACAACACGGGGCCGCCCGGGTGACGGTAGCGCTCCAGGTGCACGTCGACCAGTCCTTCTTCCTCTGTATAGATCCGTGCACTCCGCCCCACCCTCAGATCTAGACTGGCGGGGTTGACTAAAGAAGGATCCCAGGGCTCTACGCCGCCTTGGGATCCCCACTCAAAGAATCTCGTTGATGACCACGCCATGACTCTTGCAGATTAGAGGTGATTGGATTACACTAGCAGACAGCTAGTCATGGAGGTTTGTGTATGAGCGAGTCTTTTGCGTGTCCATACTGCGGTCACCCGAAGACTTGGGGAAATGGCCGACACAGAGGGCAGAAACGCCTGCCGCGTCGGCTCTGTCCAGAATGTCGTCGTTCATTCACCGTTGGTGGACCTATTATAGGCCACCGGCCGCCCATTGGAGATCGCCCGATGACTCGGGCCGAAATCCAGAAGCGGTACCGAGAGCGACTGAAACAGCGGCAGCAGACCGCTGTGGTAGAATAGCTGTATAGGAAGCCCAGGAAGCTCGACGCCGAGGAGTCGCTGCATTAGCAGCGGCTCTTTTGTCTTTAAAGCCAGAAACAGCTTTGTGACAGGCGACCATGACTACAGTAACGCTCCAGAACCTGAGGCCTGGTCACCACCGTTTAGCAGCGGGTTGATGCCACCGTTCTCCGGGATCTCGGCAAACGGATCCCCTGCGATCCCTGCGGCCTCCTTCGCCCGCTTTTCCTCCCTCAGTTTGAGATCTAGTACCGTCTCAAACGAGTAGTTGGATCCTCCGAATCGGCTCTGCGCCACCTCTTCTGGCAGTAGGACGCCCTCACGGATGTACGCGGTGTCTGTCTGTGCCTGTAGGTTGCGCAGGCGCACCAGCTCCTCGTCGTTCAACTGGAAGACGCTGTTCCACTCCCAGTGCCAGTACTCGGGCTCAGGGATCCCGGTCCTAAACAATAAGCGCAGCAGCTGCTCGATAGGACGACGCCAGCGAGACTCCTGGGTCGCGCGCACCTGGTCGGCCCACTGCAAGCGTTCAGAGATCCCTGTGGCACCCAGACCACTGGGGAACTGCCCCTCGAACACGGCAGGTGGCAGGCCGCTGGCGGCCAGTAGGTTGCGCCGCAGCAGGTCTACCGCCTCCGCCACCCCCTTGAAATCGCGGGTGAGAAACTGCAGCTGCTCAGCCTCCTTGTCCACAAACAGAGTTCTGAACGTGGCCAACATCTGCCGGTTGCGGCGAGCGCGGGCCTGCAGTGCCGACTGGGCCCCTGGATCCTTCAGCAGTGTGCTCAGGTGGGAAACGGAGTGCACCAGAATCTCGTAGTCGCGAACGGCGGCGGCTACTGATTGGATAGCCAGTTGGTAGGCTCGGCAGGGATCTATGACGTTTCTCAAAACGCTGTCACTCCAGCCATCCAGCGCCCTCATGACGTCGGGAGGAACAGGCAGACCGTCAAACCTCAGCACACGGCTGCGGTGGATATAGACGGCGCCGCGGGTGGAGAGCAGCCGGTACCGCTCGGGCCGCATGGGATCCGTGTCGTATTCCAGAACAGGGAACAGATGCCACCCGTCCACCACCCGCAGCTCCTCAATGCCCCTCAGAGTCTCCCAGTTGATAGGCTCCGCCGGATCCCCGCCGCCCTGAGTCACCACCACGATCCCCGCCCCTCCGTACAGGTTGGCGTAGCGCTGGGCTTCGATAAATTTCGTCTGGACCTCCAGCCGCTGAAGCTCAAAAGCCACTCGTTCGACGGTTTCGGGATCCCCTTCCCCGCCGACGTCTAATCGGCCCCATTCTCTGCCGGCGGCCTCAGGCAGGGTGTCCACCACTCGTCTACCAACCCAGTGAGAGTAGAACGCGTCGGCCTCAGCCTGCGGAATCCGGGTTGGAGGCGCAAACCAGGTCTGCGACGAGGGATCCTCAGGACCGCCTAGGCCGCTAAGTGGATGGAACACCTGGGCATCCGCTCGCCTCTCCGCCCTTAGCTCTTTAATCCAGTTCAAGACGCTGCGCCACACTCTCGACCACCTCCTCCGCGTCTATCTCTGGCAGCAGACCTTCGGGGATCCCTCGCCTGCGCACTATCGCGTCCACATAGCCGGCGTAGAACAGCGAGGTTCCGGCCACCACGGCCCTGTCCTCAATCCTAACCCCTTCTAGAATGCTCTTCTTCAGGGCTCCGGTGCGCACACCAAAACGACGATCCCCTCTCGATCGCTTGTCAGGTCGAGACAGCGGCAAAGACTCCACCTCCATCCAGTGCTCTCGCACCCGCTGCCGCAGCCGGTTGCGCACGTCTTCCAATATCTCTCGCGGGCGCGACAGCTTGGCGTCCAACCGGTCCAGCGTCTTAACGATCTCGCTTTCGTAAATTTCAAATTTCATCTCTGCCCAGCCTCCGCAGCTCGACTGTGAACCCCACCGGCCCCTCCAGGGCCTCTCCTATTACCACCACCGGGATCCACGGCGTTCCCAGCCACCAACGAGTACCGACAGCCAGGGCTTCTCTCCCTAGGCCCGCAGCCGCCAGCGTGGAGTGGGGAACGAACACGCGGTAGCGGTAGACCTGTTCCATAGGAGCGTAACCCGACGGCAGGCTGTCTCCAGACGACAATCCCACTGCTTCTACCAGCGGTGGAGGGATGAGCTCCACGGATCCCACTCTCACTCGCCAGTACACCAGGCCGCGGGCTCCAAAGGCCAGGTCGATACGGTGCTGTAGGTCGCTAACGTCCAAGGGATCCCTCCAGTAGATTCAGCAGATTGAACAGCTTAGCCGGCACATCGCGACGGCGCGCGTCCAGGAACTGGATGGCCAAGAAACCGAGGGGGGTTTCGCCGCGCATCAACACCTTACTCCATTGCTCAGACACTCCCACCCGCAACATGTAGGCGCGGCACCCGGGCGAGGCTTCCCGTAGACGATAGCGCTGTAGATGTCCTCCTTTTAGATCAACCCACTCTGCCCACAACCTCTCCAGTGGTACCTCGCGGTCTTGTAGCGGGGAGACGCCTGGGCGGCACACCTCCGACGTGAGGGTGCAGCGGAACAGGGCGCCACCGAACAGCCGCCAGCCGCCGTAGTAGACGATCTCGTACAGTGCCACCCTGTCTGCACCGGCCACCTCCAGGATCTGGGCCAAGATCTGCTGGGTTTTGGATCCCTTCTGGAACAGACGGGCGGGAGCACGACGCAACCACCAGATTTTGGCCAGAAAGACGGCCAGGCCGACGCTTATCAGCAGCAGTTGGCCGCCCAACACCCTCACAGTGATCCAGTCGACCAACTGGATCTCCACGGCGTCTAGCCGTGAAGGATGCTCTTGGCTCTCTCTGTCCATAGTCGCCTGTCCTCCAGGCCATTCAGGCCTCCGTTGATGACCAGGGTGATCCCGCGCAGATCGTCGCGATCTGCTAGGACGTTGAGGCTGCGACCCGTGCGGTTACCGACGTGCCAGAACCAGCCTGCCGAGTGGACAGCCCAGTAAGGGGTGACCACCAGATCTGGGTTGTCGACTATCTGGGGCTGGCCCACGGCCCGGGCAAACCGTTCGTAGTTGGCCCTCCCCGTCAGATGGAACAGGCCTCGTCCACGGAATCGGTAGCCGTCTCCGGGCTGCACGTTGCCGAGATCCCGTCGTCCTTCATAGCCTCTCTGGGCGGAGGTAGGCCCCCAGATCTCTTCCAGCCAGCGCAAACCGCCCGTCTCATGCCCCGCCTGCCCCAGGAAGTGAGCCATTCTTAGAGGGCTGGTGATCTGGTAACGGTTTAGTGTCTCGTTAAGGGGATCCACAAACTGCTCCAGCCGAGGAGCAAGCGGGAACAGCGCCCGCAGCTGAGCGAGCGTGACGACAAGCCGTGGCTCCTGCGCGGGACCGCCACGCCACCGGCGCACGAACTCTCGACGGTCAGCCTCGCTCAGGCGCGACCACAACCACGCCAGCGCCTCTTTCTGGTGAGGGAGGTCGCGATACCAACGGGGCACGTTGAGGATGTCGAAGTCGTCCATGGCGGGCGGCGCAGGTCTTGTACCCATGGTAGCCGACGGACGGGTGACAGTGGGCAGGCGGTAGCGGAGATGACGGCCTGGTGTTGTGGTTCACGTAAGTAGGTCGACGTACAACTTTCCAAAAAATAGGATCCCCTATCTAAGGACAGTTGTACTCCCAGCCGGTGGCGTGTCCTTCCGATGGGACAGGCGGACGAAGCGCGCTGCGCTACTCTGTCGTCGATGACAGGCGAGAGGGATCCCGCCGTCGCCTCGACGCCCTGCCTGGAGGGGTGACCGGGGAGTACAACTGTCCAAAAGAAGGGATCCTTTTCCTTAGGGCAGTTGTACACCTAGACTTCCAGTCTCTCCGTGATACTGGCGCAGGTTTGGGGAACCAGCGACTGGACTAGGTGCGCAGCAAGGGATCCCTGCTATACCAACTGCGGGCAAGCGATGCGTCACAAGACCTTCCGTGGCCTTCCAAATGAGCTTGAGAACTGCCTTTTCTGTAGAGTGCATTTTGTGCCTCCATTGACTACATCCCCATCCTACTCTACTCCACCCCTTTTGTTAATACATCCGACTGTGATGCAGGTAAGGCAAGATGCCGGCACAACAGGGATCCGTTGGTGTACAACTCTCCTAAAATAAGATCCACCCTTATTTACGACAGTTGTACGCGGTATGGTGGTACACGATTTGAGCAGCGATGGATCCCTGGCAAATATGGTCCTCCGCCTCGACAGACTGCCCCCTCCCCTCAAGTGGGCGGGAGGGAAGAGGTGGTTGATCCCTTATCTAGAACACCTGTACCGCCCCCACCGTCACCGGAGGCTGGTGGAGCCTTTTGTTGGCGGTCTGGCAGTGGCCTTGGGGCTGATGCCGGAGAGGGCTCTGCTCAACGACGTCAACCCTCACCTCATCAACTTCTATCTGTGGCTCAAGCGAGGCCTGCGACCTAGGCTGGAGATGCGCTATGACCGTGAGCTGTACTACGCCTACAGGGATCGCTTCAACCGGCTTATCGCCGAGGGCAAGGGCGACACCCAGGAGGCTGCCGAGCTGTTCTACTACCTCAACCGCACCGGCTATAACGGCCTCTGTCGGTTCAACCGCAGAGGCGAGTTCAACGTTCCTTTTGGGCGGTACAAGACTGTTGTCTACGCGCAAGAGTTTGCCGAGTATGCGGAGCGCTTTCGCAACTGGGAGTTCACCTGCCTAGACTTCCGTCGGGTGGACATCTTGCCTGGGGATTTCGTCTATGCCGATCCCCCCTACGACGTGGAGTTTGTGGACTACAGCCCTGGCGGATTTTCTTGGAACGATCAGGTGGCTTTGGCCGAGATGCTGGCGGAGCACGCAGGGCCGGTGGTGATGTCCAACCAGGCCACGTCGCGAATAGTGGCGCTCTACCGCCGCCTAGGGTATAAGCTGCAGTTCCTGCCGGCTCCCAGGCGGATTAGTTGTGACGGGAATCGGGATAGGGTGCTGGAGGTGTTGGCATTGAGAAACTTGTAGACAAGACATGGATCCAGCGGTGGCGGCATCACTTCTATCTCGACATTCTTTGAGCAGCCGCCTGCCGTAGAGCCTCGCTTAGGCGATCGGATTCAGCCATCTCCTGTTCCTTGAGCTGTTGCCTGCACTTCTTGTAGGCGGCAATGCAGGTGCCTCTGCCGGTCTTACCAACGCACCAGCGACCTTTGACACAGTTCTTACGAGCGTCGAGACGACGACGAGCTTGAGGCACAGTCAGATCCGAGAGCAGAACAGTGACCAGCTCACGTCCATCCCACTCAGCCTCTACCGGCTTACCGTTCTCCAGGAATCTTGCCTTCCAGCCTTTAGGGGTGGGCTGCAAGGACAGCAGCAGATCCACGCCGTTGGTGACGCGGTTAAGTAGACGAATGGCCGCTCGCCTCACCTCCGGTGGCACCTTGGCCAAGTTTGGATCCACCGAGAAGACGGAGTCGAGACGGCGCAAAACCCTGACCAGGTTATCCAGTAGCACGGAGGCTTCCATACTAAGCCGCCAAACCCTGCATCTAGTTTGTCATAAAATTCGTCGATAGGGTTTGGAAATCCTGGTTAACTACACACAGCGGGAGAACGTTCCCTTGGCGCGGATTCTAGGCCTACGGCCGAGGATCGCGAACAGACCCTCTCTCGGTGGAGCAGCCCCTGTTCCTACTGGGCAAACGCAGACCTCGGAAGTTAGCGAAGAGAAGGTTGATCCCGACTTCCTCGAGGCGGTCTTTCGCACCTGCGAGGGGATGGGAGATCGCCACTCCCGGGTTTACCTATCGGATTTGAGAAAGAGATTTCCCCATGTGCCACGTCAGCAATTGGATCAGGCTCTTGTGGCTTTAGATCGCCAGGCCAAGATTGTATTGATGCCTCCCCTTTGTACACCTTTGGTATGCCACCATAGTGGTGGCGTTTAACACTCACCATGTTGGACTTGTATGACTGGGACACTTACCGCCAGCGATACTTAGGCGGGGAGAGCCTGGAGTCGCTGGCCCAGGACGGGCCGCCGCTAGCGCTGCTGCGAGCTCGTGCCGCTGCCGAGGGATGGAAGGAACAGCGGAAAAGGCTCAAGCGGGATCCCAACCAACAACTGGTGGACACGGCAGAGATGCTGGCTCGCCACGCTAGGTGGGCGCGCATCCTGGGCCAACTAGGGATCCGCGCTTTAGAGGGCAGGGATCCCTCCTCGCTCCGGCCCTCTGAGGCGTTGCAACTGGTCAAGCTGGCGGTGGAGATCGAACGGCTGGTGGAGGGGCAGGCGTCCAGTCGTGTGGAGATTGACCTGTCCAAGTTGACCATCGAGGAACTGGAGCGGCTAGCCCGTGGTGAGCGTTAAGCTGAGGGCGCAGGCAGAACTGCTGCTGCGGCAGCGCAAGGGCCTACTGTCTCCCCCAAGCCTGGTGGAGTTTGTCGACCGGGTGATGCCAGGCTACCAGTGGAACTGGCACCACCGGCTGATCGCAGAGTATTTGGAGAAGGTGTTTGAAGGCACCATCCCCCGCCTCATCGTCTGCATGCCTCCGCGTCACGGCAAGACCCAGCTGGTGTCCAAGCTGTTCCCCGCCTGGGCGCTGGGCAGGGATCCAGATCTACCGGTTATCTCCTGCAGCTACGCGGCAGACCTAGCCAGCCGCAACAGTCGCGAGGTGCAGCGGTTGCTGGCAGATCCCCGCTACCGTGCCGTGTTCCCTGCCACTAGGTTGCCCGACAAACGGGATCCCTACCATGCCTGCACCTATGAGTTCTTCGAGATCGCGGGGCATAAGGGATCCTACCGCGCGGCTGGCGTGGGAGGCGGGATCACGGGGATGGGGTTTCGGCTGGGGATCATCGACGATCCCCTGAAGGATCGAGCGCAGGCCGACAGCCCACGCTACCGGGAGGCGGTGTGGGAGTGGTACACCTCCACCTTCCGCACCCGCGCAGAGATGGGAGCTCGCATCGTGGTGGTGTCCACCCGCTGGCACCAGGACGACCTGGTAGGGAGGCTGCTGCAGGATAAAGGGGAGCACTGGGAGCTGCTGTCACTACCGGCGGTTGCGGAGGGAGAGTTACACCCAAGGGATCCCAGGCAGCCTGGAGAGGCGCTGTGGCCCGACCGCTACCCACTCAAGGAGCTGCAAGCACTGCGGGAGCTGAGCGCCTACGACTGGGCGGCCCTGTACCAACAACGTCCAGTGCCGCGGGGAGGTGGTCTATTCAAAGAGAGCTGGCTACAGCCTGCTGTTCCTCCGCCCCTACGCCGCACGGTGTGGGCCTGGGATCTGGCCAGCAAGGCCACAGGCGACTGGAGTGCAGGAGCCTGGGTTGGAGAGGCCGAGACGGGATATCACCTGCTGCGAGTGGTACGGCTGAGGGGCGACTACCCTGAGGTCAAGCGGACGGTGTTACGGGAGTGGAGCCAACACCCCGCCGATGCCCTTTTGGTCGAAGACTCGGCAGCAGGCACCCCACTGGTGCAGGAGCTGCGGGCCAGCACACCGCTACCGGTGATCCCTTGGCGACCCCAGGGATCCAAGACTGCGCGAGCCCTAGCAGTCACACCCCTGGTGGAGTCGGGCCGGCTGACCTACTCGCTGGGAGAGTGGAACGCGGAGTTCCTGGAGGAGTTCTGCTCGTTCCCCAGCGCTCCCCACGACGACCAAGTGGACGCTGTGGTGATGGCTCTGACCTATCTGTCTCGCCAGTCTGGTGTGTCCGTAGAGTACGTGCGGGAGTTATTGGGTTTGTCGTGAAACTGTGTCAGCCACTGGGTCACTGCCTGCTGGTGCCTGGGGATCGCCGGGTGTGGGCGCTCCTGCCCTGGCCCGCAGCCAGGCACTGGGTAGGCGTGGAGCTGGCGCTGGTGCTGCAGTCTGCCTACCAGAGAGGACTGGGACGGGATCCAGAGACTCTCAGCTTGGAGGATGCGCTGCTGCGTTGGATCCCTGTGGTGGGATCCCGCCCCCGCGCCGGAGATTTTCCCTGGGATACGCGACAGGAGCTGTGGGGTGAGGGCGCCTACCTACAGTTCGTGAGGCAGCGGCTGGAGAGGTTCAAGGGAGGGGATGGGATCCCTCTGCGTGGCGCAGGGGATCTGGTGGGGCTGCTGTTGAGGGCTGGCGCCGACTGGCGGCTGGCCTGGGAGGTGGATCTAGCTGACCTTCTCGCCTGCCTGCGGCTGCGCCAAGATCCCGAAGAGGTTAAACTAGAGGAGCTGGGCGAGGCCCTAGAACGGGAGCTGGCCCAGGATCCCTCGTTGGAGACTCTGATATGGCCTACCCAGGCACCAGACTGGTCATTGAAATAGAGGGGAGAGAGGATCCCATCGCCACTCCGTACCTAGATTCCGGGTGGCTAGTGGGATCTGTGGCCCTGCTGGCGCTGCTGGCGCAAAACCTCAAGCGGCTGGCAGGGTTCTGGGTGGACTGGAGGGGATCCCTGCGACGGCTGTTCCCCCGTGTGTTTGCCGGGGACTGGGATGAGAGCTATCTCGATCCCGTGGCCGAGTGGCTGGCGGGACGGACAGGGTATCCCGTCCAAGAAGTACGGGAGGCTCTACAGGATCCCGTGGTGGCAGCCGCCGCTACCACCAGCCATCACCCCGAGATACTGGTGTCAGCAGTACTGCGGCCCCAGCAAGAGCAGTTATTGCAAGAGCTGCTGCGGGCAGATCTGACGCCTGCCGAACAACAAGTGGTGAGTCGCTTATTGGCAAAGTATGCGCCAACTAATTCTCGCGATTAGAGACCGGGTGCAAGCAGAGCTGGGGATCGACCAGTGGATTCTGCACTTGCGGCCTGGAGCAGGGCTGTTGCCCAGACAGGGGATCTTACGTGTCTTTGAGGTGCGCGAAGAGAACCTGGAGACAGGGATCCGTCGGACTGTCGCCTGTGGTCTGGCGGTAGCAGTGGAGATCCCGGCCACCCAAGCAATCGAGGCCCAAGTGCAAGCAGTAGAGGTGGGAGCCCGTCTGTCGCGGGCAGTGCATTGTGTTTTGGTCACTCGCGACGCATACCGGATCCCTGGAGAAAGGGCAATTGCCCTGGATGTGCTACAGCGACCGGGGCAGGAGCTAGCCTGGTATTGCCAGGCGTTTTTGTCGTTTGAGTTCGTGTCAATGGAGGTGCGTTGATGTTGACGTTTAACCTATCTGAACTAAAGACAGCTGCGGCGGCGCTGGGTCGGGTAGTGCCTGCTCGCCCTACAGAAGGAAGCCACTGCAAGTATGTGCGGCTGCGGTGCTCTGCAGGAGAGGCGCTGTTGACGGCCACCGACTTACAGCTGTGGCTGGAGGTGACCCTGTCTGCGGCAAGCGTCGACGGACCGGAGGACATGGGAGATTGCGATGTGTTGCTGCCCGGTCGACTGTTCTGCGACGCGGTCTCCCGCCTTCAGGGAGAGGTGTTGCAACTAGAGCTGGATGGCAGCCAGGCCAGGGTAGAGGCCGAGGGATCCGTGTTCTTGCTCAACACAGCGGATCCTGAACACTTCCCTGAGCTGCCGGAAGCGGAGGGCAGTAGTCTGGAAGTTCCGACATCCTTGCTACGAGATTGTGTGCGTCGGGTGGCAGTCTGCGCCAGCTCCGACCTGACGCGCGGAGCCCTCTGCGGCGTGCGGATGCAGCTGGAAGACGGAGCGCTGGAGCTGGTGGCCACCGACGGGTACACGCTGGCTAAGACAAAGGTGGAACTTCCTGGAGGCGAGGCGGCGGCCTTGACCGTTCCCGTGAACGGGATCCAGGAGCTGGTGAGACTGCCCGCGGAGACCGTGAACCTGAAGTTTTCTCAGTCTTATCTATTGGCGGAGGGAGCTGGGTGCCGGCTGGCGATGAGGCTACTCGATGGCAACTATCCAAACTACCGTCGGCTGCTCCCCGGGGCAGACTTCCAGCCGAAGACTAAGGCGCGACTGTCTCGCAAGAGCCTGGCGGAGGCACTGTTCAGGTTGGAGCTGGTGGCCAAACAGGCTAAGAATATTCTGAGGTTGGAGCTAAACGACGGCCTGGTGCTGTCAGCCACAGCTCCAGATCTTGGGAGCGCCACAGAGTCGGTCTCTGCCCAGGTGGAGGGATCCCCGATTACGGTCGGAGTCGACCTACGATATCTGAACCGCTTCCTGGGCGCAGCCGAAGACGAAATTGAGGTGTGGCTGACTGCGTCCAACCAGCCCTTGTTCTGGAAGACGGACGCGGATCCAGAGTACCTTTACCTCCTGATGCCCATCTTGCTACAGTAGCAGCAGCGACGTTGGATCTCCCGTGGGATCCCACGGGCGATTTCTTTTGGGCGATATTGGCGACCTAGGATCCCGTCCACGGTAGCTCTAGTTGTTGGACGGGCTGAAGGCAATGAGGACTAAACCAGACTACCTCTGCTGAACGACCCTACATTGTATCTATAAGCGGTTAAGCTTGGCGACGACACGTCATGAGCAAAAGATCCCTGGCGTATTCAGGGATCCCATGCAACAGCAGCAAACACCTAGCCTACGACCAGGGATCCATTTATCCCCTTCAACGAGCGGCGATCACACCTGAAGATCACTGGCGGCCATTCAGGAGCCGACCGCTGACAGGCCGTCGTCTGTCGTTGCAGTGTCGCCCTCTACGCCTCCAGTCGGTCGCAAAACCTTTACAAAAATTCACAGAAAAATCTGACCAAAGGTGTTGACAGAAGCCGTGGAACTTGTTACTATATAAGTGTAGTGATTGGAGGTGCTCCAAATGGAAAACTGGGATATCTTCTTCAAGCGCGTCGAGATCCCCATCATCAACTGCCCTCCTGGGCTTGACGGGGCCGAAGTCGAGTATGAGGACGAGGACCTGCAGCTCTTGGGGATAGTTGAAAACGGGTGTCTCGTTACTGAAACCAGCGAGGATATCCCCGAAAACACAACGATCACCTGGGGCAAGGGCTACTGGAAAATTACCTGGCAATAGCCCATAGCTAACCAGGGCGGCGGCCGTCCACGTGGACGGCCGCTTTCTTTTGGCCACCACCATACCTCCGCGGTGGGAACGAAGACACGAGCGTGGCGGCGCGTGCGGCATCGTCGTCTATGCAAGAACGGAACAGCAGCAACCACAGCGACACGGCAACTGTGGAGACTGCCTATGTCCAAAGGGCGGAGGTTTCTGCCTAGCCTTGGCGGGGGAGTAACCAGCTAGCTTCCGGAGAGTTGCGGCACGGGCGGGTGGTGGAGTGGGCGGGATCGGCTTGACCGGTGCCAACCTTGTGGAACTCTCCTTAGACGAAACCTTCCTGCCTGAACTAGTTATACATGACGGCCGGCTCAGCGTCAACCCTAGACGGAGTAGAGCTAGTAGAGCATAGCGTACAACCGCCTAGAAGTATAGGGATCCCTTCCTTAGGACAGTTGTACATCGATTTTAGTAGCGAACACAACAGGTAGGGAATATAGTCCACGTACGTGGGTAGGTGTACAACTGCCCTAAAGTAGTCACCTCCATATTTAAGACGGTTGTACACAGACCAAGGCGCGGTTGCTGCCTGCCTCGATAAAGGAAGGGCAAGGGATCCGGGTGTACAACTGTCCAAAAATAGGATCCCCTTATTTTGGAGAGTTGTACGTCGGATCCAAAGAAGTTTCGTTGGAGGTGTTGACAGAAGAAGTGGCAGGCGATAGGGGTGCAGTGATTGGAGGTTCCCATGATTACTCTCCAGCTATCGACCGGGCACCAAGTTAACGACCTTGCCTTCCAAGTCGTCGAGATCGTTCTAGATGGGGTGGCCACCCCAGACGAACTGGCGCAACTCCGGCTCCCCGACGGGCTCAACCCCCGCTTGGGAGTGGTGCTGACCGGGCGCGCCCCCATCTGGCTCTACGGCTGGCTGGTGCACGAGTGCCATTGCACCCGCTGGGTGGCCTGCTACGACCCGCGCTTAGGGGCAGTGGTGGTCTCCAGCCACCACCCGGAAGCAAGGGTAGGCCAGGTCATTAACTGGGAGCAGGCAAGTTAGCCAGCGTCAGCAGCCGGCAACGAGATGGGGATCCAGGCGGATCTCCGTTCTTGCTTTTGGGTGGCTGACGCGAAGGCGGAGGCCGACCGCGGCACGAGTGATAAGACCAGGGCCGCCCGCTACCCTCCAGACGCCGCCAAAATTTTCACAAAAATTCACAGAAAAATCTGACCAAAGGTGTTGACAGAAGCAGTAGAGGCTGTTACGATATAAGTGTAGTGATTGGAGGTTACTCCGATGAGCGCAGAAAAATTTCCACACGCCGCTGACATCCCTGTAATTCTCAAAGGGTTTCCATCTGACCTCAACGAAAAGTGGATCTACCATGAGTTCGAAAATTACGCAATCGGAGGTCAGGTTCGCTTCGAAGGGGATCATGGCTACCTGGCTGGTAGCTGGGTCTTCTCGGCGGATAAGGAGTTCCTTGATAACTTAGAATATTTGGTTATCAACTGGGACGAAAACATCCGTAATAGTTTGATCTAAAGCGATCCCCACGACGGCCACCGCCAGCGCTGGCGGTGGCCGTCTCCTTTTGAGCCTGTCCGTTCATACAGCAGCGCTGCCCACGTAGGTCACAACAACAAAGGAGAGCGTCGTTCCCCACGCGGGATCCCTTCTTTTTACACAAGGCAGCTTCGCCACAGCTAACGGGGATGACTGTGGCTACCTGCTTGTGTCAACACGAAAGCAGCGGAGCGGCGGAGGCAGTCATCTTGGTCTAACTGGGAGCGGGCGGGACACCGGCTAGGACTCGGAGAGCTGGCGGCACCGACGAGTGGGTGGTGGAGCGGGCGCGGCAGGGATCGGTGCCAGTCTCCTTATTCTGGACGGTTGTGCGTCGACCGCGGCGTCGCCGGAGGGCCATGCTTTGTGGTTAAGACCTAGAGCGTACAACTTTCCAAAAATAGGATCCCTCTATTCTTGGACAGTTGTACGCCTGTCGCGTCATCGTCCTAGTTACGATAAATGCAGGCGTCCGACTACCACAGCTATGGACAAAGACCTCCGCATCGTCGTCTCGGTCGAGGAGAAAGAGGCGCGCTCTGCCCTGGATAGGCTCAAGCAGGCCGTGTCCGAGCTAAAAGAAGGGGCAGTTAAGGGTGGGCAGAAGTGGATCCAGTCACTGGCCGACGTGTCGGCGGCACTGAACCTGGCCCAGCAGGGGTTTGCCGCCTTGTCGGCAGCGGCCCAGGCGTTCTACTCCAGCGCGATTGCCCAGAACCTGGAGCTGGAGCGGCTGATCCTCTCCAGTGCCACCGCCATTGCCGGTACCAGCCAGGTCTTCCGCGACGGCTTCGAGATCACCGAGCCTCTCCAGAAGATCCAGGCCCTGACCGGAGAGGTACAGAAAGCCTTCGACTACATCCGTGAGGAAACCTTCAAGCTGTCGGGGGTGACCTCTAACGATGTGATCCCTTTGTTTGAGGTGCTGGCCTCCCAGATTTCCAACGTGGGCGGAGGGATCCAAGATGCCGCGGATCTAGCGGTGAAGTTTGCGGCAGGACTGAGCGTAATCGGCGTTCCTCTGTCGCAGGCTCGACAGGAAATCAACTCGATTATTACCGGCACTATCGACGTCAACTCGCAGCTAGCCAAGACCTTGGGCATCAGCAACGAGCAGGTTCGCCAATGGAAAGCCCAAGGAAGGCTGATCGATGAGATCAATTCCCGACTGCAGGTGTTCCTGTCTGGCAACGAGCTACAGGCCAAGACTCTGGCAGGGATCACCAGCAATATCCAGGAGATAGTGCAAGAGTTTCTGCGGCTAATGGGGAAGCCGCTGGTGGAACCACTGGTGGACGGGTTCCGACGGGTGTACGACCTGCTGTTGGCCAACCGCGAGACGCTACAGCAGATCGCCAATGCAGTGGGCGAACGCCTAGGCGCCGCCTTCCGGTTTGTGTTGGGGGTGGTAGAACAGGTCGGCAGCAAGCTAGGAACGGCTCTTCAGGATGCCCTGTCTAAGTTTGATCTGGGCAAACTCGAACAGCTGTTGACCGACCTAGGCCAGTTCGCCGCGGTTGTGGCCCAGGGGCTAGCTGAGGTGGGATCCTGGATCATCCGCCTCTCAGGTGAGCTTCTGCCTCCGTTAATCAACGCGGTGGCCGACCTGGTGCGCACCACAGCAGAAGGGTTCCAAGGGCTGATCGACCTGGCGGCTGTTCTCAGCGGAGGATTGACCAAGCAGCAGGTGGACGCCCTGGACGCCGCCACTCAACTAGCCCAGGAGTTCGGAAAGCTGGTCGACAGCGTGGTGGACGGCAGCGGGCTGGCCGAGGGATCCCTGGAGCAGTTCCGCGCAAAACTCCAGGATCTGGCGGCCCAGGGCGCACTTACAACCCAAGACGTGGAGTTCTATAACCAGGCCCTCGAGCGCCTGGAGCAGCGCAACCAGGAGCTGGCCAGTTCCACCGAAAAGGGGACGCTTAGTCTGCGCTCGATGCAAGCCGCCCTAATAGACGCCCAGGCGGCGGCAGAGATCTATAAGGAGACGGTTGCCCAGGTTAACCTGAAAGCTCTGGAGCAGCAGCTGGAGCTACAGCAGCGGATCAATCAGGGCGAGCTAGTCAACGCCCAGGAGATCGCGGCAGCCAAGTTGAGGATCGAGCGGGAGACCAACCAGGCCGTCCTGGACGCCGCCAAGGAAAGGTTAAAGGTGCTGCTCCAGGACGAGCAGGCTAACGCCAAGGCCATCCTGGAGGCCAAAACCGAGATCGCCAAGCTGGAGCTGAAGCTGGCTGAGCAGATCCAGAAAGAGAAAGAGACTCAGCTGCAGGCCGAGATCGAGCAGATCAAGCTGGCTGCCAGCGAACGGCAGCGCGCCCTCGAGCGGGAGCAGGATCTACTGCGGGTGAGGAAAGAGGCCATCCAGGACTCGCTGGCCGCAGCGGAGCAAGAGACCAAGATAGCTCGGGCCGCCCAAGAGCTGAGGGATCAGGCGATCCGGTTTGAACAGGAGTTGGCGCGGCTGGCAGTGCAACGAGCACAGGGCACCACGGCCATTGTCGATGCCACCCAACGACTGGCGAATATCCAGCAGCAGGCGGCGGAGGCCCAGCGGCAAAAACAACTGGAGGAGCTGGAGAGAACTCGGGAGTTAATCGAGCTGCGACACCAGGGATCCCTGGTGGAACTGGAGCTACAGCAGCGTTCTATCCAGGCTCGACTTGAGGGAATCCAAGCCGAGATCCAGGCCCTGAAGGAGAGAGAACAGGTCATTGGATCCCTGAGCGACGTAGAGCGCGACCGGCTGCAGACGCTGGAGGCACAAGCTGATTCCTTACAGACCTCCCTAAGGCTGCTGACCGAGAACCGGCAGCAGCTAGAGCAGCAGCGGGAGGCCGAGCTGCGGGTGCTGGAGCTGCGGCAGCAGCAGGTGCAGACCTTAGCCCAGCAACAGAACACTCTGGCTTCGTTAAACCAGCTACTAGATCAGCAGCGGGCCTACCTGGACGCGATCAGGGTGGCCCAAGAGGCTCAGCTGGCCTCGGCGCGTGCGGCTATAGAGGTGCAGCGAACCCTGGGAGAGGCGGACCGGTACCGTATCCAGTCGCTGCAGCAGCAGATCGAGTTCTTGCGGCGGCAGAACGAGACGCTAGGGGAATCGGAGGAGCGGCGTAGGCGACTGGGATCCCTGGAGCAGGAGCTGACCAAGCTACAGACCCAGCAGGCCGTTCGACAGGCGGAGTTGGCGGCCCAGAAGGAGCAGATCGAGCTACGACGACTGGAGAACCAGCGTCGGATCCTGGAGGTTCTGCGACAGCAGACAGAAGAGCTGATTAGAAGACTGCAGCTGGAGGGCCAGTCTGTTGAGGCTGAACAGAGGAAATTGGAAGCGCTGCGAGCCCAGACAGCCGAACTGGAACGCCAGATCGAGGCTCAACGACGGGTGGCGGAAGAGGCACGGCGAGCAGCCGAACAGATCAAGCAGGCTGCTGCCGCTTCCCTCAGTCTCAGCTCCGGGGCGCAGCAGGCGTCTCAGGCGTTCGGGGTAACAATCGTAAGAGTGACCAATTTCTACGGGATTGCCCGACAGCTTAGCGGGGTGATCCAGTCTCTAGGTGTGGACTTTGATCAGATCAAGGAAAAAGCCCGATCTGCCGGCGTGAACATAAAGGACATGTTTGCGCTGGGGCTGGCCGGAGCAAGATCGCTGAGCGAGGAGACCAAACAGGTAGAAGGGATCCTCAACCGGCTCACGGTCTCGGCGGCCCAACTAAAGGGAACCTTGATACAGAACGTAAAGTTCACCGATGCATACGTGACACGGTTGAACTCCCTGCTCAAGGTATACGACGATCTAAAAGCTCGCGCCGAACGCTTGCTAGAAGTCGAAAAGAATCGGATCCCTGTTTTGCGGGAGCAGATCCAGGCGCTGGGTCAGCAAGCGGGACAACTGCAGCTCGCTTCAGAACTGGTGAGCGCCCAGGCTAAGCTTCTCGATATCCAGATCCAGAAGGCTAAGGAGCGCGGGGCAAGTGAGGAGGAGATCAATGCTCTGCTGGCACAACGCGAGCAGAAGATGCGCGAGGCTCAGGCTCTCCAGGCCAAGATAAACGAACTGAAAGCCCAGGAGAAAGTGTTGGAGTTGGAGATCGCTCTGGCTCGCGAACGAGCCATCAACGCTAACTCAAAGCAGGCTGCACTCCTACAGCAGCAACTGGATATTGCTCGCCAGATCGTCGCCACCTACTCCCAGATCCGGCAAGAAGTTGAAAGTGAAATAACAAAAGCAAGACCTACCGCAGGGATCCCCTCTCTGTCTAGTAGCAGGAACCCTACAGGCACCGGAGGAAGCCTTGGGATCCCTATGGCCCGCGGTGGCCCGTTCAAGGCTGGACAGCTACTCCAGGTGGGCGACAATCCAGACGGCACTCCCAATGCTACTACCGAGTGGATCCGACTCAGCGCGCCTGGTACCGTTCTGACCAGCGCAGATTCAGTCAAAGTGATAGACAGGCAACAGCCGCCGCCGGGGTTTAACGACGGGCGGATTGTGGCGGGTCTCAACAAACTACAGGATCTGCTTCGAGCGGCGCTATCAGTTCCGCCTGTGTCGCCTGGGATGCCGCCCGTGGGAGGAATGTCACTGCGAGACTTCGTTTTGGCCAACACCTAGCGACTCGAACAGGATCGCCAGGCACTGCTTCAGCGCCTCCACTGTCAGATTCTCAATGCCGTACTCTTTCTCCAGATCTGGGAAGGCAGCGGCGAGAGCCCGCAGTGTCTGCTGCGCCCAGTCACCCCCTTCCTGAGACAGCCGCAGTAGCTTGGCGCCCGACGGAGGAACAAATCGGGTCTGGATCCCACAGACAGTGACCGTGCGTGGAGCTACAGCCAGGGATCCCTTCTGCCCCTTCTTCTGGAGCAGCTCTTGTAGAGTTTTCTCTTCTTCCTCGGTTAGCATGGCTATGAATCAACTCTACTTCCAGAGTAGCTAGGAGGCGACATGTCTACCAAGCACTTCGAGACTTTCAAGGGTCAGCGGGTGTATATCCGCCGGCCAGGTGGGGGAGCCTTTGCGATCCCTTCGGCCCAGATGAAGCTCTCCACAGGGATCCAAGAGCGCATCCAGACCGCGGTCAACCGCGAGGGGATCCAGGTGCCTGTTGACCAGTACATCACTTCCGAGGATCCCCAGTTGTCAGTGGTATATCGGGCGGGGCAGTACCAGCCCGAGGTGATGCAGTTTGTTCTCGGACGAGTTTTCGAGATCGATAACACCTCGAAATTTATCTCGTTTGAGGAAGAGGCGGTGGTGCCGCCGGATGGGATCTACCGTTTCCCCGCCACCTCCGAGACTGACGCGCTAGGGGCTGGGGTGGATCTGGCCGGTCCTTTGGTTATCACCACCAAGAACAACCTTGGGGTGACGATCCCGTTGACCAGGGTGAACTGGGATAACGACGGGTTTCCAGGGAGCGCGACCCTGTCGTTTATGGCCGACAACGACTCCAGGCAAGTGCGCTTCACCAACGATCTGATAGGTCGCACTGTGGTGATGGTTATCACCCAATCTTTCCAGCCGACGCTACGAATGGCGGACGCCATCACTACGACGTTCGAGATCGGCGCTCTGTTGATCAACACCTCTGGACGCGTGTGGCGCTTCTACGCACCAGCGGCTCGACCGGTGTTGGATGGCGGGGAGATCGATCCGTCGGCAGAGGAGCTCACCATCAACTTCCGCTTGTTCACCCCGCCCGGCCGCTGCTCTGCCTTTGACCTGGTCTACCTGAACAAGGTGGTGCGGTGCTAATCCATGTATGTTCCGGGCTACGGACTGGGGAATCGGGTGGTGCTGGCCCATGGGGCGGTCGTCTTGGAGCTGACTCGTGACCAGTTTAATGGGATCGGATACCTGCGCCAGCCGATCCCCGAAACCCACCGTCAGGTGCTGGGGTACACCCCCCAGGGATCCGCCATCATTGGTGGCGGGCGACGGTTACGCTGGAAGTTTCTGTTTGATCTAATTCTGTCTTTGGCCCAGTGGGAGAGGCTATTGGCTCTGTGGAGCCAGCAGCAGTCGACTGCTCAGCCTATCCAACTAACGGACGAGGTCTGGGGGTTCGACGGACGCAGCACGTTCCAGGTGTGGATCCCCTACCCTCCTCTAGAGATCGAGGGATCCCGCAAGGTGGCTGGATCCCCGATGCCCTGCAAGGGGCAGGTGATGTTGCGATGCGCGTTTGAGGCTCTGGAAGTACGGACTAATGAATGATTGGGTAGTTCGATTCTTGCAGAAGGAAGAGGGCGAGGTGATCCCTGCCACTTCCCTGGGCGGGGATCTAGCGGTGACCCCGGAGGGACAGCGGTTTCGCGGACGGCTGTTGCCGAATCGGGATCCCGAGCCGGGAGAGCCATTATTGGTCACAGGATCCTTTGAAAACTACCTATTGGACACACTGTCCTGGGATCCCGTGGGAGCATCGCCATACTCTCCTGTGGTGCTGGACTCGCAGCGGCGGTGCGGCTTGTGCGCCACAATAGACGACTTCTACACCGAGGACTTTGAGAGCCAAAGACGCGGGATCCTACCGGGGTGGTACACTGCTCCAGGCGGATCTCGTGTGTACCTGGCCCAGCGTGTACCTGGAGGAGTACAGTCGGTTAAAGTTGGGCAGGCGCAGGGGCTAGGATTTGAGGATCATAGCCTGCTCGTCAGCGTCTATAGCTACGAGGAATGCCTACAACGGGATCGCCAAGTGGGATTCTGGGCTAAGGGCAAGTTCGCTGTGCCTTTCCCAGACCCGTTCCACGCGGTGGTGTTAGTAAAGATACGCTTGGGCGACGGCGAAAACGGCAACTGGTGGTTTAGCCCAGGCTGGTTCCAGTCGAACAGAGTCGATATTCCGATAGCACCAGACGGAAGTTGGAAGGTCACGTGGCAGGGTAACCCTAGACAACCTCCACCAGGTGGTGTCGTGCAGCCTGACTCTGTTCCCAGCATGCGGACGGGAGTGTTCTCGGTGTCTTTCAGATTCCCGATGAGGGCAGATTTCGCTACGCTGGTAGAACTAGAGATGTGCTTTGGGAACGCGGGGATCAGGAGGATTGCCAATGAATAGCACGGATCGTTGGCTGATTCGATACTACAGAAGAACGACGGAGCGGGGACGGGTGGTACCGGCCTTGGTATCAGAAGCGGGGCGGATTGCCACGCCTGAAGGACAAGAGCTGGCGGGGGTGCCGATCACTCGACGTATCAACGGTGGAGCTCCGGCCCAGGCGGTGATCTGGCCGGGTGGTGTAGTCGTCTGGGATGCCTGATGCTGCTTGACTTTTCTGTCGATTGGCAATGGATCGTTGGAAGTACCGACGTCTCGCCGTTTGTGGAGACGTGGGAGTTGGCTCGCGAACAGCCCGACATAAGCACGCCGGCCTGGTGGCGAGGCAAGCTGGTGCTGCGACCAGTAGTGGGGAGGAATCTCAACCTGGATCCTCTGACCAACTCACTATGGCGCCAAGGAACAAACTGCAGTCTGAATGTGGGCGGATCCCTGGTGTTCACGGGATCCATCTTGTTGGTCTACTACGATGACTGGAGTACTGCGCCCAGGCTGGAGCTGGAAGTGGGAGACGTGCTGGCCGCCAAGAATCACCGGCAGGTGATCCCGTTTGGGAAGTATAACGCTCTGTCGCTGTTACAGACGCTAGGGATCCCGGGGATTGCTCCTGCAGGGGACAGGGTGGAGATCAGTACCGACCTGACCAGCCCTGTGAAGGTGCTGCAAGAGCTAACCTGGGTGACTTGGCTAAAGCAGGGGGGGCTGCCTGCAACGCTGTTCACCCGCCCTAACGGACAAGTGAGCTACGCCAGCCCGCAACTGGAAATCGCGTTGGAGCGAACACTGGAACAGGTCGCCGACTTCACGAGGCAGCGGCCGGCGTTGGAGATCCCGGGATCTGTGATTGCGTCGGCTAGTTTAACTTATTTTGTACAGCCGCCGCCATTAAGAGGGGTAACGGGGGACGCCCAGGCCGCTCTCGTAACGAAACAAGGGAACGTGATTAAGGTGACCTACCTCGATTTTCTCGGGAGAGTGATCAAAGAGGAGTCCTACAAAGATAGGCAGTTAAATGGGTATACGATATATGAGTACTATGCCGACAGCAGACAATACGAGATTATTAAACAGGCTTTTATTAGAGTCGATAGACCTTTTCGTCCTCCTGCGCTCCTTTTATTTGAGTACACAAAAGAAATAGGCGAAAGGGTTGGTTACCAATGGATCGCGACAAGCGACTCAGATCTCGTTATCTACGGCCAGATAGAAGCCCAGAAGAAGACTTTTGTCTATTGGCCTGACTGGAGGCTGTTCCCCATTCCTGAAGACCGAATTGGTTATTACGGTATTTTTTTGGTGTATATCGTCGAGGAGTATAGTATTTCAGGGCGACGATTACCCAGTTGGTTACAGCAGATATATAACTTAGTTACCGAAAATCCCTATATTTTGAGACTGATTACACGGGCCAGAGGTACTACTCAAGACACAGACACGATCCAGGCGGCAGCAACCTTATCTCCGGCCATCAGCGAGATCGTTCCAAACCAGGCAATTCAGTTTCCTGACTGGGTAAAACAGTTCTGGGATCCGCCCAAGCCCGAGAGAGCTACCGACGTTCTGTCTGAGGGAGTGGAAGTGGTCGGGTTCACAGGCCCGCCGGTGTACCTGACTGTGCCCTGGCTGAGCGTCATAGTAGAAGACGATCCAGAGTCTCGCGAACTCCGTCAAAACATAGAAAACCTACGTCAGGAGATCAAGCAAGCACTGCGAGCAGCAGCCAGTTGGATGGCGATTGAGATCGCCGGCAGAGCGTTCGCCCGCCGCATCAAGATGCCTGTACCGTCTGAGTGGCTGTCGAACCCACAGCCCTGGATGCTGGCCAGGATCGGAAACGAGGTGTTTTGGTTGGTTGGGGAAGTCTTACGAGGTACCAACCAGGGAGTGGAGTTCGAGGCCACAGGGATCCTGGCAGGTCGCCCCAACACGATCCCTCCAGGCGAGTTTCCGCCGGGCATGATCCCGCCAACCGATCTCCCGCCTAGCGAAGGGCAGTCAGGGCTGTTCCCGCCGGGCACGATCCCAAGTTTTACTCCTCTGGTCACTGTGACGACCACCCGATTCCCGAAAGTAGGGATCGGGTGTGTGATGCAGGTGAGCGAAGTGTTGACTGTTCCAGGGGATCCCTGGTTGGGCATGGCGGCGCTGTTGGAGCACGAGGTGTTGGGCGCCGTCACGCTAACTATGGTAGGGATCGGGGTGAGCGGGGAGGATTCTGCCGGGGGGATAGGGTTCGCTGTGGATGTATTCCAAGAGATCGCAGACGAGGATAATGGCGAAGGTCTGACACTAGAGGCAGAGGACGGGATAATTTACAGCGGGTTTATTGTATACGACGCCGATGCCAGCTCTTGCTACGCGGTGCAGGGTGATTACCCATCTATCGATGTTATCGTGGACTCCACCAGCTTAAACTGGACGCGTCCTCTAAGGCTTCGGGTGGTATATAAGACAACTAGCGAAGGGCAGCTCTATGTTTTTGTTCTCAGACAAGGCAGCGGCTATTTTTTGGGTTCCTTCGATACCTCGCCGACAACCGTATATACTACCGCAGAACTGGTTATTCCCGAATCAGAAGAGCCGTTTGACGGGATCGGCATAGACGGCCCATTTGGAACCTGGATTGACGCCATCCAACTCGCGCCGGCCACCGGCGACTGGCCGCCGCTTAACCCTTGTGAAGACTAAGGAGGATGACTATGCAGCTATCACTCGAGTCTCTGTTACACCTTTTCAACAGCTTCCACGCCGGCACCAGGTACCACTGCCTGGCTAACTTTGTGGCAGCCACAGGCACAGCCACGTTCACTGATGGCAGTTCTAATATCGTGGTGTCGGGCGGGCACAACCTTGTCTTGGGGAACCGGATCCGGTTCTCCGGATCCCCGCCGGCACCGTTTAACACTTCTACTACGTACTATGTGGTGGAGGTAGTCAACACCACCACGTTTCGTGTGGCCACCTCACCCACGGGATCCGCTGTGGCAGCCACCGCAAACGGCAGCGCGAACTACACTGAGCAGCTACTGAACGGATGCGATCCGCTGCGAGTATGGGTAAAACACGAGCTGAACGTGTCTGGCTACAGCAGGCTGGAGTTCACCTACCCTGAAGCCATATATAACGCCACACAGCGGGTGGTCACCTGTACGCCAGTCTCTTTATCGCGTACGGGGACTAATCTGGTGTATAGCCACGCTTTTGTGGTGGCGGGAGGCAACTCCACTCCCAGAGATACCACAGGCAGGTTGGAGTACTGGCAGGCGTTTAGCGGGGTGCAGGTGGTGGAGGCTTCACAGACGGCCCTCTACACGATCACTCCGCGGTTTGCGCTGATCGCAGCAGATACCACAGGTCTGAACCCCTGCTCAGAAGGATGACGACTATCGGAGGCGTGTTCATTACTCTGGAGGGAGGGGAAGGGGTGGGCAAGACCACCCAGCAGACATTGTTGGTCGAGCGGCTGCGTCAATCAGGATACGACTGCCTATGCACCCGCGAGCCAGGGGGCACGGCGCTGGGCGAAGCGCTGCGGGATCTGTTGCTACACGGGGATCTAAAAGGTGGCCGTTGCTGTGTAGCGGATCCCTCTGTCGCTGCGCCAGTAGCGGATCCCTGGAGCCCCTTGGCGGAGCTGCTTCTGTACGCGGCAGACCGGGCTGAGCATGTGCAAAAGTGCATCTTTCCTGCTTTGGCAGCCGGCCAGGTGGTGGTTTGCGACCGCTTCACCGATTCCACCCTGGCCTACCAGGGCTACGGACGGGGGCTGGACCTGGAGAAGATCCGCCAGCTCAACCACTTGGCCACTGGAGGTCTGCAGCCGCATCTCACCCTATGGCTGGATCTCCCGCCAGAGGTGGGGCTAGCGCGAACCGGGATTGCCGACAGGCTCGAACAGGAGCGCCTGGAGTTTCACCGCCGCGTCCACCAGGGATTCCAAGCTCTAGCAGCCGCCGAGCCGCAGCGGATTGTTCGCATTGACGCCGACGGATCCACAACAGAAGTGGCCGACCGTATCTGGTCGGCAGTTAGCCGCGTGTTAGTCAGTGGTCAAATCACGATGCCGCCTATACTCAGAGACCTAGTCAAGGTCTCAAACTCTTGGCAAAACCAGTTACCGCCAGAGTCGCCACGACGCTGGTCGGCGTAGGACACGGAGATAGAACGCCCCTGGGCGGAGATCGACTCGCTGACTGTCGCTAGCTGACTGCGTAGCTCTGGGGTGGACTGCACCAGCTGGCATAACACCCATAGCTCTACGGCGCGATCTAACTGATCCCCGTAGAAATGGGGATCTAGCTGCACCGCCGCACTGGACAAAAACAGTGAGAGGCGGGTGTCATCCTGCGTCGCCAGCCAGGGGTATTTCGCTTTGAGTAGTGACGGCGTGACGGGCATGTTACACGCGTCCTGTGCGGATGGCCTCGATCCTGGCCTGGATGTAGTTCTGGACTGACGGACGACGCTCAGTGCGGAACCAGTTATCCAGCTTCACCAGATCCCAGGTGTTGTCGACCAGGATCTTGGCGTCTTCTTCGGAGTAGCGAGTGGTCGACTCCGACTCGCCTACCTCTCGCGGCTGGAAGGGACGCAGCGCCCCTACCTGCAGCCGCTGCCGCACAGGCTCTAGCTCTTTGATCTCCTCCCAGGTCTGAGCAGGGATCCAATTCACCCCAGGTTCAAACCGAAACTCGTCGGTCGCTGGCTCCCGCCCTTTGCGGGTGAACCACGACACGGAGAACGAGCGCAAGGAGCGCCGCCCGGCTAGTGGCCGCAGCTGCTCGCGGTCGGGATCGTACACGACCGCAAGGCGGTTGGGTATTAGGGTTGCCTGCTGTTCTACTGTTTTGGTGGCCATCAAATCCCCTCCATAATCAACACCGAGCCAGGACGACGAATATGCACGCCACTGATCTGGGCGTGGCAGTAAACCTCAAACCCGTGGGCAACCGGCTGGGGCGGCAACACGGTCAGAGGTTTAGGAATGATCCCTACCAGCTTGTTCGGGTCGTACCGGTAGTAGATAGCCACCCGACCACCGTTCAGGCCGGCGTTCTCCAGGCGGGGGCTGGTGTCCACGCCGCGAATCCAGGGGTTAACCCGCAGGAAATGCTCCAGGACGGTAGTGTCGGAGCTGGAACCGAGGCGCTGCTGCAGTACCACGTTAAACACGGACGTGGGCAGAATCAGCCGGTCGGGATATTCGACCTCTTTCGTCGCCTGGACAATCGACAGCGCTCCGCGAGCCAGGATGGCCAGGTTAGTATCGGGATCGTTGTCGAAAGTGATGGGTGCTGGAGCTACCAGGCGAGAAACATCAGGGTGGGTCAGGATCCCGAAGATATTGCTGGCAGGACGACCCACGGCGAAGATATCGTCAACCAACTGCTTGTACCCTTCCAGTACGGCGTTGTATTTTTCCTGGGTCAGGTTCAGCACTAGGCCGTACGCCTGGTTCTGGTTGGCGAACTCAATCCGGTCGATCTCCACCTGGGTGTAGGTGAACTTAGCCTGGAAGTACTCGGCGCCATAGGACACGGTCTCCAGGCGAAAGTCGCTGGGCTCTACGGCGTTGGCGCTGGAACCCAACGGAGTCCACACCCCATAGTGGGTAATCCGCTGGTAGGTTACTGTCTCGACGCCGGGCATAGGCCGGTCGTCGATGGGGATAAACTGCTCGTAGAACTTGTAGGCTGGGTACTCGGTGCGCTCCAGCTGGGGCACCACGTACCGCAACGCCTGCTGAATTAGGCCAGTGATCATCTCTCCTCCCTGTTAGATGAACAACGACACGCGAGCTATGCGCTCGTTAGTCTCTAGGACGATCGGCCCACTGCGGAACACGCCTCCAGGAAGAGCTTCCGTTCCGCTACCAGTGTCGGTGGTCAACAAGCCGGTGGACACTTGGTAGCGGGCCTGGGATCCAACCTCCGGCGAAACCCCAGGCGCCAGGGATCCCCAGACTTCCCCTTGCTGTAGCACGTCGATATGCCGGCCGGGACGCACACGAGCTTCGCCTACGTCTCCCAGCCCCACCACGTGCTCGCGGGTGTGGCCGTACACGTGGTCGCGCAGAGCGATCCCTGCTGGTTGACTGCCGCCCAGTACGAACCCGTTACCAACCTGGGAGACGACCACGCCGGGGGGCAAGAGATCCCCGTCGCTGGCCTCCTGCTCGACAGCAGCAGTGTATCCAGTCGGGTTAACCGTGAATCGGTAGAAGGTGCCTGGGTGGCGCGACTCGAGAACGACGGCGCCGTTGTCCTCGTACGCCAACAGCTTGCCGAACAAGGGAGACTCTCCAAAGGCGGCTATCAACCCTTGCACTGGCTGGCCGCTAGGGTTTGGCTCCAGGACATAGCTCTGGTCACGATAGGTGACCTCGACTCGGTATTCGGTTGCGCCATTATCTGGAGTCAGCCTCACCCTGTGGGAGCGCCGTTGGCCTTCATAGACGCCCGATACACGCCGCAGGGTGTGGATAACGAGCCCCGGAAAGCCGATCTCTAACTTCAGCGGGTACGTAAGCTGCATAGATCCCTCCTTTTATTTTTGGTAGGCAAAGCGAGCTGGGTTGGACGGCGGGCGTACCTGCAACAGTCCTCCTGTGGTTGCGGGCAGCGAGTCTAGAGCCGAACGCAGGGCGTTGGAACCGGCCGTTTCCACCAGCGCGTCAAACCGGGCGCGCAGATACTCTAGAGAGCGATCCTCGATCGAGATCCCTGCTGAACGCAGAGCGTCTTTCCGGATCTCGTCGGTCGACTTCCCTCTCCAGTCGTAACCGTCGCCCAGGATTTGGCGAGCGGCGGCGACCACCCGGAAACGCTCCTCGACTAGGGAGTCGAGGGTCTCCGTCGGTGGAACATTCATTTTTTCGTTGTCGTCTTCGTCCTCGGCCTCGGCTCCTTCCGCAGGCAACATCATCTCCAGCCGTGCCAGTAGCTGCTGCAGGGTATCCAAAATCTGGCCCAACCGCAGCTGCATCTCCTCTTGGTCCTTTCGCATTTTCTCGGAGCAAGCCTCTAGCCGCTCTAGCCGGGATCCCATTCCCTCGAGTAAGGATCCCATCTTTTTCTCTTCCTCTTCCTCTTGATCCCGACGACGGGTGCGCAGGTGAGTGGTCACTGCCGCCGCTACCGCCTCCGGAACCTCGAAGGTTGCATTATCTAAAGTTAGCTGTGCCATAGTCCTCCTGCCTGAGTCCGGGTGTTTATCTAAATGTAGACGAACTTCTGGGCCCGCCCGTCCACGGCGGGTGAGGGCCAGATGGTTGCAGCGGACATTGCGCTGAATAGCGTCATACTGCTGCCCGTCAGGCGTGACGCCAGGGGTTGGATCTATGTCGACCTCGTACCCCGCTGACACCTCCACGGCGTCTCCCCGCAAAACGGCGTCGATCGCCTCGCGGTCAGTAACAGTCACCACGACCCGCACGAAGCCCTGGTCGTAGACGACCTCCGTTCCCGTGAACCCCACGGCATACTGCCGGGTGTTCTCCGCGTTCAGCATCTCGGGCGGGTGCTCCAGCGTCACTGCTTTCCCACCGAAGGTGGCCAGGGCTTTTGGATCCGACATCTCTTCGGGAGGGCGATACTCCCGCACCACACGCCCGTCCGGCTGCGGGTATTCCAGTATTCCCACGCGAGCCACAGACGCGTCGCAGCGCAAGTACCCCTCGGGCGTACGCTCGGCGCGCCGAGGGGTGAACGTAAACCTGTCTAGCCTGATAGCCATGGCCGCTGCAGTTGCAACTGCAGCAATTGTGGCATACGGCACATCAAAATGCCACAGGTAGACAGGGATCCAAACCGCACCGACGTTATCTGGTCGATAGCTGGTCGATGCGTACAGGTGCTCTTAATGAGGAGGATCGTATTTTAGAAAAGTTGTACCAGGATCCCGGCTTAACTCCCAGAGCTATCACCCTCCAACGCCAATCGCCTATGCCAAAAATAGGCCACCATCCTCCTTTTCCACGCCAAGTATTGCACCTCAACAAAGGATCCACCGCCTCGGATCCCGCAAAACCAACCTCAATCTCCGCCTAAACTGCGGTCAGCCCAAAACACCTAAGCTCACCTTGCGGTGAGCTCTTTCGTTATGCCTTTGTCGTTCTGTCTGTCGCCTACGTTGGCGGTCCATGCCCAGGAGGCGTGTACGCCGGCAGCCTCGGCAGTCGGTAGAGTGCCTCAGGGATCGGCTCCCACCCCGGCTCCGGCTTCCACCAGCCTAGACGCTGCCGTCCTCTCCAGTAGGCCTCCAGCAGCTCCAGGAACTCCGGCTGAATCCACAGCGTGTACGTCCACAGCCGCACTCCTGGAGCGAACCTGGTCAACCGTTCCCGCCGCGGCGTCACCCCAAACTTACGCAGGATTCGGTTGACGATTGACGTCACCGAGTCCTTCTGTTTGAGATGGATCCCCCAGTACCGAGCCAACAGACGTTCGTGCCTCCATGCCTCCTCCACCACCCTGGCTTCAGCCTCGCCCATGGGATCCACCCGCCCCGCCTCAATCACCGGCATCACCAAAGGCAGGAACTTCTTGGCCAAGGCAAAGTCGAACTGTTCCCGCGGCAGCCTATGCACGGGCACCAGATCCCCTTTAGCCATCTCCCGACCCTTAGCCATCGCCTGCTGCCGTGTCTGTTGTTCTGCCGATCCCTCAACCACTCGCCGTGCCTTGCCGCGGTACTGCCGGTAGGCCAGCCATAGCTCCGGCGTGTTCCACCTTGCCTCAGGAAACTCTTCTCGCACCAAGATCTTGTGAGCCTTCAGTCTCGCCGTGGCGCTAGCCTCCAGCGAGTCCAAGACTTCCAGCGCCCACTCTACGTCCTCATCCGCCTCTACTTGGGCATGGCGCAAGGCCCACTCCCACTCCACCCGTTCGGTGTAGTCTCCCCACAGGGATCCAATCGCCTTGCGTACTTCGGGATCCCGTGTTACCCGCTCAATCCGATGGCCACCCTGCTCCAGCAGCCACACCAGCGATTCCCTCGCAGCAATCTTCTCCGCCCACTGCCGCGCCCGCGTGGCCGTGTAAAACTTCATCCATGGGTTCTCCATCACCTTTGGATCCCCGCCGTAAACCTGCAACTCATCCCTCAGCGCTGCGAACACCCGAAGCCGATTAGCCTGGTCGTCGGGCTCCAGTGGCACATAAGCCGGCCTCCAAACCCAACGCTCCACCGTCGGACGATACCGCCCCAGCATCTGCAGCGCTGTGGTGCTATCCAGCGCCGGGAACACTCCTGCCACTAGGTCAAAGTAGTCAACCTCAATAGACACACCCGTCTTGACGCTGGGGCTGGTGATCAACAGCTGAGGCTGCTCCTTCTCCAGCCATCCGTTAGGATCCCTGAAAAAGTCAGCGAACGCTCCATTCTCGTTTGTCTCCCCGTCGATGCGCGCGTACCGGATCCCGTGCTCTTGAGCCCAAAGTTCCCATCGCACACACTCCCGCTGCGACGTAGACAGCAGGAGCACTCGCTTTCCTGCCTGCAGCTGCTCTATCACGTCTGCCCGCAGCCCGTTGGCGTCAGGGTCGTCATACACCCGCACAGGCCACGGAGTTCCCCACCGCGTGTACCGCAGCCAGCGCACCGGCAGCCCTACCAACGCATGCACCAGCGCCACCGTTTCCTGCCGCAGCAGGTGTTCAGACAACACCACTATGCTGGCCTGCTGCAGTAGCTGGGTGAACTCCCGCAGCTTTGGCGTCCACTTGTTCTTCAGCGTTCCTCCCTCAACAGCATCCAGCAGCGTCTGGTTGGCTTCGTCTATAACCACCAGCAGCGCTCGTTCGGGATCCAGCGCCTGCACCACCCGCTCAATCGAGTTGATGCAGGCAACCACCCCACCCCGCGCCTTCACGTCCGCTCTCAAAATATTGGCCTGCCGCGGGTGGTAATCGTGGACGTGAGGGAGATCCCAGCGCTCTGCCGTCTGCTGCCCCAGCGAGTTCAGGGGCGAGAACACCACCACCTGTTCTCCTATGTCGATCCAACGGCGAGCCATCTCCCCGATCCGTGTCGTCTTGCCGGTTCCCATCGGCGCATCCAGGGCCAGGATCTCGGCTACCTCCAACTCCACCTGAGGCAGGAACCCGCGCACCACCTGCCGCTCGTCTCCCAGATCCGACAGCACCAGTCGCCGTGCCTTGGCCACGTCGGCAGCGCGCCGCAGCTCGCGGATCCCTTTGGCCGTGGTCACGGCTTTTTTCAGCCACTCCATCGCTCGCGGCCCCAGCCCGGCCAGCACATCGTCGATCCCCTTACCCAGGCTGTGATCCCACTCGACCAGCCGCACACGAGCGCCACACCGCTCCAGAGCCATGCCTAGCTTCAGGTTCTGGCGATAGACATCTGAGCGCGTGCGAATCTTCTGGTCTTGGTCGGGGAATAGGTAAATCTCCCGCCCGCCGCGAGCCAGCTCCACCAGCACAGGCCAGGGATCCTTCTCGTCCTTGCCGTGCCACTGGGTGATGCCGCGGATCCCTACGGCAGGGAGTCCAAAGGAGATCAGCGCCATCGCCTTCTTGGCTCCCTCGACCACGGCCACGGGGATCTTGGGATCCGCCTTGACCCTGGCCCAGCTTACGCCCGGCATCCGCGGCAGCACGGGCGTCGCTGGCAACCCAGGCGGGTTTTCGTATTTGATTACCTTGCCGTCCTGGTTGATCCTGGGCCGGTACGGCTTGGCGTAGGGTACCTCCCCTTCTTCGCCGTAGGTCATCCAGTAACCGTGCTCCAAATGGGCGTAACGGCGTATCAGCCTTGCCGATTCGGCCGTGACGTAGTTCTTTACTCTCTGCCTTCGCTCAATGGCCTCGCCGAGGAAAACTATCGGCGCTTGCCATGACGGCTCCACCAGCTTGACGTTGGCATCCCAAACGTCTGGGTTGATGGCGGATCCCTGGCGCTCAGCCTCCGCCCACTGCCGCAGTTCGTCGATGGTGGGGGGGTGGTTGCTGCTATTCTTCTGTGTTATACTTGCATTAAGCATGTTTTTTTGGGGGAGGGAACCACTACCTCCCTTCTCTCTTTTTTACCACATGCACAGGCGGGCGTCACTCGCTGCGGCAGCGATTGGATCCCCTGGGCGGCTATGGCTGCCGCTGCGCGGCAGTGGATCCCTGGCTCTCTATAATTACAGGCGGCCACGGACAACACAGTAACCTCAACCCCACCAATGCACAACGTAGATACCAACGGTCAACGGGTGCGCTTCTTGGATCGGGATCCCGTGCCGCTATCCCTACGTGGAAAAGAAGGACAACTGGAACAAGAAGCCTATCGGGTGGCGGCTGTTCGGGTTGGCGGAAGGCGTATACACGTGCCGAAAGACTGGCTGGTAGTCCAGGGATCCACATCAGACCGGCCTACCTCCCATCCGGCCCTAGTTCAATCTAAGGACTCTGAAGGCGACGACGACCTGATCACGAAACAGGCTTGGTACGGTATCCTGGACATCTGCCTGGAGTTGAATTTAAGCCAGGAGGATGCGTATCAGGTCATTGCAGAAGCGATTGGTATGCAACCGGACGAGCTGGATCCCTCTCGGCTTACTTGGCGACAGTATTTGAAGATCATCGAGCGACTGGAACAACTGGAAGCGGCATTATGAGCACTACCTGTCTGCCGACGGGCGGCGAAGCCCTTATCACTGAACACGACTGGCGGACCCTGGAAACCGCCTGCCGGAAAGCTCGGATGCACCCCATCCAGATGCTGCGGTTTATCGCTGGGGCGGCCGGGATCCCATTGTGCCGGCTCGGCCGCACATCCCTGAATTGGAAGCAGTACCAAGATGTCATGGCGCGACTGGAGGATTACCGGCGCCGGGAGACAGAACCACCTCCCCCTCCCGCGGGAGCAGAAGACGACGAGCCAATCACGGCACAAGCTTTGGAGCTGCTCCAGGGAGCCTGCCGTGATCTTGGTCTGGAACAATGGCAGGCGCGGCAGGTAATCGCGGAGGCGACCGGGATCCCGCCAGCCGATCTGGAGCGTGTTCGACTGACGGAGCGACAGTACATGCAAGTCTTCAAACAACTAGAGGAACTGGAGAACACCCGAACTCGTCCTCCCCTGTCGGATCCGCCGCCACCCCTGACGCGGCCGTACCCACAGTGGATTGACGCCAGGCTTGCCGACGAGCCTCAAAAGAAGAAATCCAAGAAGTCGCGGCCAGCTCCGAAAGACGAGGCGATCCCCCAGTGGCTCTGGGATGGTGGTTTGGACGAAGAATAGCAATAGAGGGATCCCTGGTTGGCTCAAGGATCCCTCTTGGTCGTCGTCTGCGCACCACCTGCGTCTTAAGAAAGGTGGGATCCCTGGCGTAACCAGGGACCCCACCCCTAAAGCTCTAGCGAGCAGCGGATTGTTTACGCGACTTCTTCCGGCTTCGGCTATTCTCCCATTCTTGGATCATTTGCTTGATCCAATCAAGGGCCTCGCGGCGGTCAACGCCTCCGTTAAAGGGATCGCCTAGGAAGAGACTAGAAATTATATCCTCTGGGCTCATACCCTTCCTCCACATTCTACGGATATCAACCCGATCAAATTCGTTAAACCATTTTTCTGGAGGCCAGAAGACAGTTACTCTAAGCTCCAACCGGAGCAAAGAATAATCCGGCTTATCCTCCCATCTTCCCAAAAGCTGAAAGCTTGCACAGCTGTCTACAAGAATATCCTCAATCATTAAAAGGGTATTGACGATAGATTGAGGGATCGCTCTGGGATGGGCATTTAAGATTCTTACCCATCCCTCGCCAATCCCAATCTCAGCCTGGGGATACCACCGGATTACCGCGGATTTTGGGTCCAGGTAGTAAATAGTAGGGTAGTAGGGGTTAGAGGCGTCTTCCGCCTCTAGGATCGAAAGGATCGAATGATGAATGGATTCTCGAATGTTGTCCATAAGAGCCTCCAGTTACTACACCCCTATTATATCGACCGCCACTACTTCTGTCAACGCCTTTAATGAGATTTTTATGTCGAGCTGTCCACCAAGGCAACAAGGGATCCAGTAGCAGCTGGATCCCTTGCCGCTCTATCGTACCGCTGCCGTGCTACTGGCTGTTGCTGTTGACTGCCGCCAGCGCTCGCCTGGCAATAGCCCGCCAGGCTTCCGAGTCTCCCGTAGGAGGAACCTCTGTCGCCCGCACCATCTCGCCGTTAACCCACAGCCTGCAGAAGAGAACACTGTCGTCCTCCCCCGGCACCGGCTGGATGGTGACGATCTTGCCGTGCAGGGCTCCCTCCGGGAAGGTGGCGCAAGCAGCCAGGAAGCTTCGGCTGAACTGCGTGGTGCTGCCCGCCTCTAGGACATATAGCCGGTCGGCAACAACCCGAATATGCAACTTAGACGTCTCCTTGTTTCGACGGGAGACGTTTTCAAAATGGACCGACTGAAGCCGACCAGTTAAAGCCTGTTCGTTAATCACGACCGGGGTGCCGTTCTCCAGGCGGTACCAAACCCCGCCGTGAGAACGGTTGATAAACACTGTTGTGGGTGTGGGCGGCGGCCCGAACCCCAGCTTCTCCTGCTCCTGCTGCTGTTGCTGGCGCAGCAAATCTCGAATTTCTGCGAGAATGGCCAACATCTCTTCCATGGCTTCCTCCATTGACTACTTGTGTGGATCTTTGCAAATGGCACAGGGATCCCATCTGGGATCCCTGTGGTTATCGGCGCTAGACGGGCCAGGTTATTCCCCAGGCCCTCTGCGCCTGTTTTTGGATGTGGCGATACTGGGATCCGAAAATATCCCAGTCATAGAAATCTATGACAGAACCGTCGGATCCCACCAGATATACTTTGCGAATCCCTTTATAGACCATCCGCCCGTCTGGAGACTGAGCGATCGGCCGATCATTCGGATAGTCGGCGACTTGTGTATACGGTTGCCCAATAATGTGGTTTGGACTATCAATAAACTTTCCGGGCATGTTCTCCTCCTTGACTTAGTGTTTGCGGGATCCCCTCGCTAACGCTGTGGGGTGGCAGCGGGGATCCAGACGGATCCCGCTTAACCTTTAACTATTTCTTGCGTCGTATTACAGACTCAAAGAAGACTTTCCCATCCTCAAACAGAATAAACGTTTCTTCAGGAGTGCGATCTGGGTAAAAAATGGGATCCACCCGATGGCGCCGCACCGCTGTCTCAAATTTGGCAGTTTCAGCAGGGGTACGGTCGGGGTAAAAGATCGGGTCTTTCATTTGCTCTCTCCATCAACTACACTCCTATCCTACCGCCTGCCACTGCTTCTGTCAACAGCCCGCGCAGAAAATTTTTGTCGAGCGGCAAATCAGGGGGCCAACCTGGCTTTGCCCCAGCGGTGTTTGCGGTACCAGGCGGCCACGTGTGGACACCACGCTTCAAAGTGAGGCCACATCAGCTCGCACAGCTGGCGAATCTCGCGCTGGGCGTCGGCCTTGGCCCTCAGGTCCAGGAAGTGCATCAGGCTGCGGCAGTTGAACGACACCACGAAGTGCTGGCGGATCCCCATCCCCAGAACACAGCGCGCGTCCTCGGGCGGCACCCCGCACTCTTCTACCAGGCGTCGGTAGGCCAGAGCCTGTCTGCGGTACTGCTCCAGGACGATCCCCAGTGCCTCTGGGGCAATAGGACGGATCCCTTGGCGTGTCAGGGCCTTGCCTTCCCTGATATTGGCGGGAACATAGAACACCTGCTCCAGTTGGTCAGGGCTGGGATCGGATCCCAGCTCCAGTACCTGCTGCCCTGTGTAGCGGAACGACTGGACGTCAAACGACACGCCGATACGATGCGTGCGCGCCTGCTGCATCACCACATGAGGGAAGTAGCCCACAGCAAACGTGATTTGCGGATGCTCCAGAGGGCCGTAATGCCCGCGGTCTCCCTCCAGTAGGTGACGCACCACCGCCTCGCCATAGTTGGTCGGGGTGCGGCTGGCAGCCGTAACATACTCCGCACTGTAGTCCTGGTGCATCGCCAGCCAAATAACCCGTTCTGGATCGGGGGTTTGGCTCAAGACTTCAACACGGAATAAGGGATCCATCGTCAATCACCTACATCCACTGTTCCACCTTACCAAACAAGCAAACCTGTTTTTCGATGGACAAGATCCCCAGCCCGGCCAAAGAATCTATCTCGACCTAGGTCGCTTTAGGGTATACGGGATCGTTGCCTCGATGACCAAGGGGAACGAGCTTCGTCTTGAGCTTACCGATGTAGCCCTAGTAGCTAACAGCAACCCCATCTTCTAGAAACCTAGTGAAGCTACTAAGCCATAAAAAACGACTGCCACCCGTAAGTGGCAGTTTTTGTGTGTTTAGTCGCGACTCTACCAAACTTCGCCTAAAGACTTCTCAACCAGTCGGGCGGACACCTCGACGGCCCAGGGAAATTTTGGATCCCCTGTAGCCACGATGGCGACGACGCCTGGGTAGAATCCAAACTTCACCCGGTCTTCCTCCCACGCAGTAAATCGAGCGAGAGCGGTCTCGATGTCGGGGGTTGGAATAAGAATCCAATTAGGCTTCTTGTTCATGGGTACCTCCTAAGCTGTCGTCTGTCGAATCTCCGGCCCGCTGTCGCTATCAGGAACGTATTCCAGGACGTCTCCAGGTGTTACCCCATAGGTCCTGCAGATGGCGTCCATCACGTCCGCCATAGGGTAGCGCTCCGGATGGTGGTACAGCTCATAGGCCGTGTTTTGGCCTATGCCTGTACTTTTCCAAAACCGATAGACGCTGAGCCCCCTGCTTTTAATCAACTCCTTCACGCGGTTGCGAATAGCCATACTCTATCACCATACACCTCCATCTCCTAGATATCACACAACGAAAGATATTTCCATCCTATTGACATATTCCCCATCGCTGGATACTATAGAGGTGTAGAGGTTAGTCAATGGAGGCAGCGATGATTCTCGCGAAACTGATCAAACTGGGAGACGGTGTGGTAATGTGCGCACCCAGCCCTCGGGTGCGCATCCTGTGGCACCACAACCAAGGTAAGGAACATCGAATCGCTTACCTTGGCTTCGTGGACGCTGAGACAGCAGAAGCCTGCTACCAGTGGTTGGTCTCCCGGTTTGGGAAATACGACCGCAAGACTTCCGGAGTTAACAAGCCTCGTAAGGCAAAACGCGTGAGCGGCTGCCTGCTGGAGATCAAGTGGCATGATCCCCAACCCGAAACCCTTGTTCGGTTTATCGAAAAAGACTTGGCTAGGGCTGGGGCTCGTGCTTAAACAACAAAGATCCCTGGAGGGGGTAGCCTCCAGGGATCCAACCCCTTATCCCTGGCAGGGAGCGTCGCCGACTGCCGCCAAAGGAATAAAAGAGATCCCATTGCGGGATCCTCTTGGGTGTACAACTGTCGTAAATAACAGGAATCCTATTTTTGGAAAGTTGTACGCCCACATACGTACGCACTGTCCAGGCTGCCTATGTTACTGCGCCGGCCTTTC
>Ga0272447_1000250_pt1 | contig 41979 bp, 36 predicted proteins | sample YNPCB0133_FD_194589 | JGI IMG/M metagenome (GOLD analysis project Ga0272447, IMG submission 194589) | Hot spring microbial mat communities from Yellowstone National Park, WY, United States - YNP-CB-013-3 | ecosystem: Environmental > Aquatic > Thermal springs > Hot (42-90C) > Sediment | place... | reverse complement strand
AGGAAATCAACCACGGCAATATCCTGCGCATTGCGGAGGCGTTTCGGGTGCAGGAGGTAGTGTTTAGCCGCTGTGACGGCCGCGAGAAAAGCTATGCGGGCGCGGTCGGAGCCGAAAAATGGCAGCCACACCGTTGGGGCTATCCCATAGAGGAGATACGCACTCTGCGGGCAAAGGGGTTCTCGATCGTGGCACTGCATCTAGCCGAGCAAGCAGTGCCACTGGAACGAATGGAATGGCGTTTTCCAGTAGCTCTGGTCATCGGAGAAGAGCTACATGGCGTACGCCCAGAGGTGCTGGCAGAGTGCGAACAATGTGTGGCGATCCCCTTGTACGGCGCAACGAGTTCGCTAAACGTTGCGGTGGCGACGGGCATCTGCGTGAACGCCATCGCCACGTACTACCGACAACGAGTGAACCCGCACTTTACCCCTGCGCGGGCGGTCTCGCAAAAACTGTTGTCTATCCCAAACACCGAGCCAACACAGGGAGATGAACCATGACGGTAACAGTAGACGAGCTTCTGACCAAAGTGGTGCAACGCGACGGTTCCGACCTACACTTGAAGGCGAATCAATATCCCATGGTGCGGATTTACGGCGACCTGTATCCGATGCAAGAGTATGGCAAACTCACCCCAGAACAGGTGCGCGACCTTTGCTTCAGTGTCATTTCACCGACGCAACGTGAGCGCTTTGAAAAGGAGCTGGAGCTGGACTTTGCCTACGAGGTGCCTGGTTTGTCGCGCTTCCGCGGCAACATCTACCAACAGCGGGGTCACGTGCAGGCGGCATTTCGTGTGATCCCCTATCGCATCCAGACAATGGAGGAGCTGCACCTGCCGCCCGTTTGCCGCTACTTCGCCGAGCGACCGCGTGGACTGGTGTTGGTGACAGGTCCCGCTGGTTCTGGCAAGTCCACCACGCAGGCGGCGATGCTGCATTACATCAACCAGAACTTCCCAGTGCATATCGTTACTGTGGAAGACCCGATAGAGTTCGTGCATGAACCGAAAGTCGCGCTGGTCAATCAGCGCGAGCTCGATACCGATACCCACTCCTTCGCCAACGCGTTGAAGTTCGTGTTGCGCCAGGACCCCGACGTCATTCTGGTGGGCGAGATGCGCGATTTGGAGACCATCCACCTCGCCATCACCGCTGCTGAAACGGGACACCTGGTGTTCGGTACCCTGCGCACACCCGACGCGGTACAGACGGTAGACCGCGTGATCGACGTGTTCCCACTTTACCAGCAGCAGCAAATCCGCATGCAGCTGTCGGTGAACCTGGTGGGGGTGATTTCGCAGACGCTGTGCAAGCGGGCGGACGGCAAGGGTCGCGTGGCAGCGTTTGAGGTACTGGTGGGCACTGCCGCCGTGCGTAACCTCATCCGCGAGGCAAAAACCTACCAGCTCACTTCGCTCATCCAGACCGGCACCAAGCAGGGCATGATGACGCTAGACCAGTCGTTGGCGTCGCTGGTAAAGCGAGGCATCGTAACCTACGAGGAGGCCCTCTCCAAAGCCAAGGACATCAAAGAGTTCAACGCCCTGCTAGGCATAGACCAGCCTCAGGCGCAACGTCCTGCCGCCTCGCAGACGATGGCAGGAGCGCGCGCAATGGGAAGTTGAGGAGATGTACGATGCGATTGCAGCCTCTGGCAAACCCGCCCGGTCGACGAGTAATGGTCATTCCCAACCGTGCCCAGCCTGAGTCGGAAGAGCTGGCGCGGCAATACTGTCGCGACCGGGCGGTGCTCGAGGAGCATCCCATCCTGTTGCAGTACACCACTTCGGAGACCATCCCTGAGGACGATTACCTCACCGACATTCAGTCACCTGTGCGCAAGGCGCTGCGTGAACGCAAACTCGTCGAGAAGGTAGACTTCCTGCTCATCGTCAAAGGCGTGCCCATTAAAACCGCTCGGCGAGAGGCCCCGACCTCCACGCAAGTGTTTAATCTCCAAATGGAGGGCGAACCAACCGATGAGCTGTCTCCCCCAACTTCCCGACAGGCGTGGCGTAGCGGCTACAGCTCGGCGAGCAGGCTTCTCTGCTGCCCAAAATACTCATTCCTGCTTGGGCTGTTCGGTTGCAGGCGCGCTCTCCTTCTGAGCAGAAGCGACCACATGTTGCACCAAGTCGTTCACCTGTTGCGCCACCTCGGGAGAGACCGCCTTACCGGTCAAGCTCTGCACCAGACTCAGCACCTGATTCGCCAGCTGGGGCACCACACTGCCGTCCCCGCTGAGCGGTGAGCCTTTCATCAGCCCGTCTACGAACGCCCCAACGCCCATGCCCCTGAAGTACTGTTGCACCATGTTCGCCATCATGCCCGGGTCGCCGAAGATGACGAACTGTCCGTTGCTCATGAACCGCCCGATGGACTCGGCAATTGCTTTTTGGACGTCGCGGCTGGCTTCGATCTGTAGCTTGGTCAGTTCGAAGCGCAGGGCAGCATCGCTGAAAGTCTGCTTGTTCTCCAGCGCCTGTCGCTCTACTTCGACCTGCGCCTTCTGCACGTCGACCTGCTGGCGGGCGATGTTGACATCCACCATCTTCAGTGCCTGCTCGCCCTGAGCCACCAGCTCTTTCGCACGGGCTTCCGCATCTGCCTTGCGCAGGATGGCTTGCGCCTCCAGCTCGGCAGCCTTCTGTTGTGCCTCGGCGCGTTTCACCTCGGCGTATGCCTGCACCTCCGCCTCTACCTGCCGCTTCAGGCGGTCTTGCTCGATCTGCTGCTTGGCGGCAATGAGCTTGGTCTGCGCCTCGCGTTCTGCCTGCGCCGTCACCTGCACAGTGATGATGTCTTGGCTCGCCCGCTCGCGCTCCACCTGTGCCTGAAGAGCCTCCTCCTCCGCCTGCGCTCGCTCTTTCTCCTTGTTGGCAACCGCAATTTGCTTCTCGCGCTCGGCAACCTCGATCGCCTTCAACCGCTCGATGTCGGTCTGGCGCAGCTCCTGCTCCTTCAGCACCAGTGCTTTGTCGCGCTCAATGGCGGTGGTCTGCACGGCAAGGTCGCGCTGGATTTCCGCTTCTTTGACCTGACGCTCCTGCTCGATCTGGTAGGTTTGGGCTTCGCGTTGCTTCTCCGCGCGGATTTTGGCGACCTGCGTGGCTTGCTCTGCCTCCGCCTCCGCCTGCTGGCGCTCCAGCTCCAGCACCTCCTTGCGAGTCTGCACGTTCTTCAGGGTCATCTCGCGCTGTGCGTCGCGCTCGATGCGGTTGCGCTCTACCAACGCCGCCTGCGTAATCTCGGTAATCTTCTTCTTGCCCTGCGCGTCGAAGATGTTGTTGTCCGAGAGCAGTTCCTGGGAGGTCTGGTCTAAGCGCGAGATGGTAACCGACTCCAGCGTTAAGCCGTTCTGCTGCAGGTCGGTAACCACCAGATTATGCACTGCGCTGGCGAAGGCGTCGCGCTGCGCGTGAATCTCCACCAGGTCTTTGGTGGCGGCGACGCTGCGCAGCGCAGAAACCAGCTTCTCAAAGACCAATGACGACACCGAATGCGCATCCACTGACTTCTCGCCCAGCGACCGCGCCGCGTTCAACACGTCCTCCTTGATGGCGCGCACCTTGATGTAGAACTCCGCTTTCACATCTACGCGCAGGTTGTCTCTGGTAATCAGCGCGTCCGGTCCCTTGCGCTCCACTTCCAGCTTCATGGTCTCCAGCGAGACGGGCACAATCTTGTGTACGACGGGGAACACCAGCGAGCCCCCGTCGATCAGCACATGCGTGCCGCCCCAGCCCGTGCGCACGTAGGCGAGGTTCGCCGATGGCTTGAGGTAAAACCGCTTAATCGCCAGCGCAAGCGCAGAGAAAAACATCACCACCACGCCCACGATGGACGAAACCAGCGTCTGTGTCCATGCCCAACCAAAGTAGAAAGGTGCAACGACCAGTAGCGCCCCAATCAGCACAAACAGCAGCCCACTCATGACCGTACCTCCTGAGGTGTAATGTTATCAGCAAACGGGTTCTCCTGCACGAAGTAGGTTCCCGTTTCGCTCTCGTAATCCGTCACGATAACTGGCGTGCCTGCAGGTAGCGGAGTTTCTTCTTCACTCACTCGACACGTAATGCGATGTACGGTACCTCCCGAGTCGCGTACATCCGCCACCCCACTGCGGTGGTCAATGGTAAACACCGCGACGCCCGTGGCCCCGATGAGCCGTTCGCGCGACGTGTTGGCAACCTGCCCCATCTGCAGGTAGCGTGCCACCACGCTTGATAGCCCCCGCGCCAGCAGCGAAGTGCCCAGCAGGCTTACCAGCACGCTAATCCACACGTACACCGCCGGTAACCGCAGCAGCGGATGCAGCGCCTGATTGCTCACTAGCCCCAGTACCCCCCACAACATCATGCAGAACGGCAGCATCACGGAAATAGGTACGCCCCGCCCAATGCCGAACGCTTCCAAAATCTGCGTTAGCAGCGACTCATGGTGGTTGTGTGTTGCGTGAGCGTCGTCTCCTGCCTCGCCATCACCGACTGCCGAAGGCTCTGCATCGGAAGCGTCGCCGTGTTCGGCATGGATGTCTGCGCCGTGTTCGACATCCGCATGTTTCAGTTCACCACCTGCTGCAACCACGTCATGCTCGATATCCCCCTGAGCGACGTCGCTATACGTGGCATCGGCGCGTCCCGTTTCTGCATGGCCTGCACTGACAAAACCGATCGCAGTTATCAAGAAGAAGAGCATTCCCACCAGTAGCGGCAGCGCGAAAAGAAGGTTCCACCACTGCAACAAGTTTTGCAGGTTGTCCATCGCTGTCACCTGCCTTCTGCTGACATCGACATCCCAGCAGAGTCAAAGTTATGGGTAACCCTATCTTAGCACAGTATTCTGGGCAGGTCAATTTCTGAAAGAGAGCCTTGACTCTTGCAAATTTCGTGGTATAATATAGATGGATTTGATCAAGAAACACTCAAGTAAATTGCCTGTAAAACACATAGGTCAAAGGAGGTGAGCGCGATGGCACGCCGTGAACTGACGCTGGCTCGTCGTGAGACCGATGGGGGCATCCGCCGCTGGGACCCGTTTGTGGAGATGGAGCGCCTGCATCGCGAGTTAGACCGTTGGTTCGACCGACTGTTCCCGTTTAGCCCGCTCACCCGCTGGAGTTCGGATGTGGAGGTAGGCTTCGAGCCGGCAGTGGACATCTACGAGACAGGCGATGAGCTGGTGGTGTTCGCCACTCTGCCTGGTGTGGAGATGAAAGATATCCACGTAGAGGCGACGCCGGACACGCTAATCCTGCGCGGTGAGCGCAAGCCGCTGATTAGCGATGAGAATGTGACAGTTCACTATCGCAGCGCATGGGGCGGGCACGGAACCTTTGAAGCCCGTTACGACCTGCCGGTCGAGATTAATCCGAACAAGGTGAAGGCGACGCTCCGCAACGGCATCCTAGAGGTGCGATTGCCCAAGGTGGAGGCTGCCAAGTCAAAGGCAGTGAAAGTTCAGGTTGAATAAACAGCCCGTTTAGGCAAGCATCCCCGCGACGGCGCGGGGATGCTCCGTTCCCACATCCGATGCAGCCCCTTGCAGCAACTTACAAGGCGCGTTTGACCTTACCCGCTTTCAGGCAACGTGTACACACTTTGAGACGGCGAACGCTACCATTCACAAGTGCGCGCACTGGCTGCAAATTGGGATACCACACCCGCTTGGTGCGGGGCGCACGCAGTGCCCAAGCCCCCGAGTGGACATGCCGAATATTTTGACCGTGCAATACGCCTTTACCGCAGACATCACAGACGTGAGCCATTTCGCTGAACCTCCTGCACAATAACCGCGCGATATTATACCAGACGTTTTGCCCCCGTCGCAAATAGTGTCCGAACACCCTTTCAACTGCCTCTGTCTCCTCGTCAACATCTACCCCGTTCCCTTATGCCCTCTCGATGGGGTAAGATAGCGAGTGTAAGGCTTTCAGGAGGAATAGGCAACAGGATGTTTTGGCGATTGCTAGGTTTAATGCGTCCGTACACGTTACCCATTGTGATTGGCTTCATCTGTCTGTTGTTGGCGACGCCCGCGCAGATGTTTCCACCGCTGGTGTGGAAGTATGTGGTGGACGAAGTCATCATGAACCGCAAGGTGAACCACTTGTTGCCCGCCATGCTGGTGATGTTGGCGGTGCATCTCGTGGGGATGGGACTGTCGGCGGCGCGCACCTATCTGTTGGGAGTAGCAGGGCAACGCTTTGTAGCTGACCTGCGCAACCGCCTACACGACAAGCTGATGCGCCAGTCGGTGCGCTATCACCACGACCGCAAGAGTGGCGACCAGATGTCGCGCGTGATTGGCGATGTGGATACCTTGCAAGAAGTGGTTATCAACGGTGTGGATAACATCGTGGGCAACGCGCTGAGCCTGATTTGGGTGGCAGGGATTATCGTCTGGCTGAATTGGAAGGTGGGTACGCTCACGTTGCTGCCGCTGGTGGTGGTAGCGGTGATGGTGTGGTTCTTCAACCTGCGGGTGAAGGGGCTGTATCGCGCCATCCGCGACCGACTGGGTGACCTCTCCGCCAAGCTGCAAGAGAACCTACTGGGAGTGCTTATCATCAAGGCCTTCGCGCGAGAGGCGTATGAACAAGAGCGTTTCCAGCAGGTCAACGCCGATTACACCACAGCTAGCCTGAAGGGCGTGAAGGTGCGCGCGGTCTACTTCCCTGGTGTGATGACGGTCGGCTTTTTGAGCAACATCGCGATGATTGGGGTGGGAGCCTATTTCGTGTTGAAGGGGGAGTTCACGATTGGGGGACTGGTGGCGTACCGAGGCTACTGGTGGCAGCTGTTTGCGCCAGTGTTCTCGTTGGCGCAGGTCAATGAGATGATCCAGCGTGCCATCGCGGCGGCGTCGCGCGTGTTCGAGGTGCTAGACGCGCCCGAAGAGGTGACCGATGCCCCCGATGCCATCGCCCCCGATACGCTGCAAGGACATATCCGCTTCCATCAGGTAAGTTTCCGATATAGTCCCGACCGCCCCGTGTTGCAGGATGTCTCCTTTGAAGTGCTTCCTGGGCAGCGCATCGGTATTGTCGGCCCGAGTGGTACTGGCAAAAGCACTATCTTGAACCTCATGCTACGCTTGTACGACCCGCAAGAGGGTGTGGTCAGTTTGGACGGCATCGATGTGCGCCGGTTGCAGCAGCAGGCATTTCGGCGGCATATCGCATTGGTTACCCAAGAGCCGTTTCTATTCAACGATACGGTTCGCCAAAACATTCTGTTTGGTCGGTTAGATGCCAGCGACGAGGAGATGGAGAACGCTGCACGGTTAGCCAACGCCCATGACTTCATTATGGAGTTACCCCAGGGTTACGACACCTTAGTGGGTGAGCGTGGCGTGAAGCTCTCTGGCGGTCAGAAACAGCGAATCTGCATTGCGCGGGCGTTCTTGGCGAACCCGAGGGTATTGTTGCTAGATGAAGCCACCGCCTCCGTAGAGCCCGAGTCCGAGGCGTTGATTCAGGCGGCGTTGGAACGGCTCATGCAAGGACGCACCACTATTATCGTCACACATCGTCTGTCGTTGGTTCGCGAGTGCGATCGTATCTTGGTCATCGAGCAGGGGCGGGTGATTGAGTCGGGCACCCACGATGAGCTGCTGCAGCGGGACGGCTGGTATGCCCGTATGTATCGGTTGCAAATGGAGGGCGGCACCCTGATTGAAGAATTGTCGAGTACACCTCTTGCGTTTACGCAGTAAAACTGCTATACTTTCGTTGACGCTATCGCTCGAGGGTAGGGTAGCGGGTATGAGGTATTCATTATCGTTCATCCTTTCGGCAAGGTGGATGCGGGACATCTGAAACTGGAGGGCTACCGGGCTATGGGGGATGTGCAGTCCCACATCGAGCGCGGCGTCGCGTACAAAATCAACGGGCAGTACGATGAGGCGTTAGCCGAACTGAGGCAGGCGATACGTATCGCTCCCAACAACGCCGAGGCGCACCACCAACTCGGACTGGTGCTGGGGTTCATCGGCGAGTTCGAGCAGTCGCTGGCGGAGCTGGAGCGAGCCGTGCAGATAGACGGACGGAACGTGCTCATCCGCAACGACCTCGCACTCACCTACGCGATGCTCGGCATGTACGAGGAAGCGAAGGCGCAGTTTGAGGAGGTGTTGCGCCAGGACCCCACGAATGAGGTCGCGCTCAAGCAGCTTCAGTTTCTCCAGTTCTAACGAGGGTGCGGCGGCGGGGCTGTTACTGGCACTGCTGGTGTTGTTCCTCTTCTACCCAGCGGTGGGAGGAGGTCGCGTGTGGTTGCCTGCCCCGCTGATGGCTCATGTTTACCCCTTTCGCGCTGTCGCCACCGAAATGCCGCCTCCGTGGAACCCGTTGATGTGGGATGGGATGGCGCAGTTTGGTGTGTGGCGGCTGTACACCGCAAAGATGTGGCGCGAGGGGTGGCTGCCGCTCTGGAACCCTCATCAGGGAATGGGATATCCCCTCTACGCTAACAGTCAATCCGCCATCTTCTACCCACCAAACGCGCTATTCGCCTGGTTCGACGCCAAAGCGTTCGGATGGCTGGCAGTGCTGCACCTATGGTGGGCAGCGATGGGGACGTGGCTACTGTTGCGTCGGCAAATGGCTGTCTGCTTTACCAGCGCGCTCGTCGGGGCTGTGGTTTTCGCCTTTTCGCTCTGGATGGTTGCGTGGCAGTATCTGCCCACGCTACCCGCAACCGCGTCATGGGTTCCTTGGGTAGCGTTGACCGCGTCAGCGTGGGTTCGCCAGCCGGGCGTCCGCACCGCCACTTGGTGGGGCGCGACAATGGGTTTCTGTCTGCTAGCGGGACACTTGCAAATCGCGTTCTACGCCCTCGCAGCGGGTGGATTGCTGGTCGTTGTCAGCGCATTACGGCGAGATGTTTCCTCCAACTTTCGCGTACAGAAAGGGGTGGTTGCGGCGAGCCTGTTGATGGCGTTTGCGCTTGCCGTCGCACTGAGCGCACCACAGGTGTTGCCTGCGGTGGAGCTGTCGCGCTATTCCCACCGACGTGCGCCTGCCACCGCCGAAGGCTACTCTGCCTACGTCGGCAGCGCAATGCCCTTTGCACACCTGATAACCCTCTTCCTACCCGACTTTTTTGGGCATCCCTCCGTACCGCGTGCCGATGCTCCCGACGTCAGCACCTACTGGGGCAGGGGCAACTATGCCGAGTTCGCCTGTTTTGTGGGTATCCCTGCGCTGTTGCTGGCGGCAATTGGAATAGGCGTGCGCCGTTCGGGGGCGAGATGGTATGCGCTGGCGCTAGCCTTGCTGGCGATGTTGTTAGCGTTGGGCACGCCGCTAAATACCTTGCTATACTTTGGTGTTCCGGGCTTCAGCAGCACTGGCTCACCGGCAAGAGTGCTGGTGTTATGGGCGTTTGGGGTCGCGTTACTGGCTGCGATAGGCACCGAGCGATTGATTAACGAAGGAAGCCCTCTCAGGCACTGGCTGCTGGCAGTTGGCACACTGGCGGCTCTGTTCATCGCTAGCCTTTTGTCGGCGCGGGCGGTCGCACAAGACATGTTGGGCACAGAAGCGTTCGTCGACATAGTGCGCGCCCAACTGCCTGTCCTGCTACAAGGTATCACGTTGGCGGCAATTGGCGTCGGAGTGCTGCTCGCCGGACAACGGCGCAGCTGGAACGCCCTGCTAAGTGGAGGGGTTTTGCTCCTTTGTGTGGTGGGCAGTTTGGCGATGGCAGGGGTCGATTACAATCCGACCGCCTCTTCCGAGAAGGTATATCCCGACACCGCTCTCATCGAGAGGGCAAGGGTACTCACCGAAGGCGGCGGGCGCATTTTCGCAGTGCAAAGCGGCTGGAGCCTCTACCGCGCTCCAGAAGCGATACTACCTCCCAACTTGGCGACCGTCTTCGGATTGTATGACCTGCAAATCTACGACTCGCTGATGCCCCTCCACGCGAAACGCTGGCTAGACGCCCTCAACGGCAGAGATTCTGCCCCAGTGGAAAACGGCAACATGGCTCTAGGCTGGCGTGCGCCTGTGGAGCGTTTGGCAGCGGTTGGGGTAAAGGTCGTGCTATCCCTGCGTCCGCTATCTCCGAATGGCTTGCTTCTTATGGAAGACACCCCTGAAGGCATCATGTATGAAGTGGTGGGGGCACGCTCGTGGCTACGCACCGCTGACGGAAGAGCTTGCGCATTTCGATGGCAAGGATGTAATCGCCTACAGGTCTCGCTACCTAGTGGAACGAACACGCTTCACGTATTCCAAACCTTCTACCCAGGCTGGAAGGTAGAACCCAAAGGACAAATCGATTTGCTCGACAGCACTTTCCAGCGCGTCGAGGTGGAGCCTGCTGTGCGGTCGGTTACCCTGCGTTTCGCCCCAGATCTGCTTCGAGTATGCCTGTATTTCGCGCTGCTGGCGGTGGCATGGCTGGGATGTCAGGGAGTGCTGACAGTTACAAACGGAAGGATGTGAGATGCCGAGAATAGAAGAATGAAATAACCCTGTTGCTGGTGCAACGGGAGGAGAGCAATGCGTGTGTGGTGGTTGTGCATAATCGTTCTGCTGTGCCTAAGCAAACCGCTTTTGGCAGATGTGGTGGGCTTTGTCAAAGCGCGGCAGAGCCTGAAGGCAGTGCCAGTGAGCGGCGTCAGCTACCTACAGCAGAACGTGGACGTGTATCGCGGCAGGGTGGTAGAGCTGAGCGCGACTGTCAAGGGCTTCAGTCGTGTGGGTGGTTCACAAATTGTGGTGTTGCAGTCGGCAGATGGCGCGTCGGTGTGCCCCCAAACCGACCAATCTTTGCCCGAGCAGCTGGGGGCGCAGTTACGAGTGCTGCTGCGAATTGCAGAGGATAATCTGGTTGGGTTAAGCCATGTGGAGCTACTCTGGGCGGTTCATGAAGCCGACATCGCGCGTTGGGAGGCGGAACAGCGTCAGAAGCAATCGGTTGCGAAGTCATCCCCGCGCGCGGCGGGGTTCCGTCCGCTTGCTTCGCGTTTCCACCAGCCGCTACGCACCAGTCATGGGAACGTCATTACCTTCGAGCAATGGCACAGCACTGTGTATGACGCCTACGCACGTGCCATCTCCCGCTTCAATCCCAAGCTCACTCCCCAGCAGGTAGAGGTTATCACCAATAGTATTCTAGCGTTCAGCTGGTATTATCGGGTGGACCCGCGGCTGGTGGTGGCGATGGTGCTGGCTGAGTCGGGCTTTCGACCGGATGCGGTCTCGCGTGCAGGCGCAATGGGGCTGGGACAATTGATGCCAAGTACCGCGCGCGGTTTGGGGGTAAGCAACCCCTTTGACCCTGTGCAGAACCTGGCGGGAGCTATCCGCCTGCTACACGGGCACCTAAATACCTATTCGGGCGGTCGCGCCTACCGCGAAGGCACAGTCAGCTGGAATGACATCATCCTCGCGATGGCGGCGTACAACGCGGGTTCAGGAGCAGTGCGTAGATATGGCGGCGTGCCCCCCTATCGCGAAACCCAAACCTTCGTGAAACGGGTCATTGAGCTTTACAAGAAACTGTGCGGAATGAGGTAGGTCAAACTGGTCGCTGCTGTCGGTGTCACAGCTTGCCGAAAATCTCCTCGATCTTCCGCCGGCGGTACTGAAAAATCTCCTCGATTCGCGGGCGCACAATTAGCCGGTTGATGAGACCGTCTATCACGGGAACGGGTAGCGCATAATGCACCACATCGGTCATGTGTACGCCCTCGTCTACTGGCTTGAACGTATGGCGGTGATGCCAAAAACGGTAGGGACCAAACCGCTGTTCGTCCACAAAAAAGCGCAACGGGTCGACGTGGGTGATCTCGGTCACCCAGAACATCGGAATACCAAACAGCGGGCGTACCGTGTAGGCGATAATCAGTCCTGCCTCCATCTTGGGAGGTACTGGCGTCAGGATATCAAAGCCCATGTAGGGCGGGGTGATGGTTTTCAGATTGACAGGGCTGGAAAAGAACTCCCAGACCTCTTCCAGAGGTGCTGGGATGGTCTGCTCGGTCTCGAAACGGAACAGCTTCATGCTTTTACACCGCTCGTCGCTTCCGATTTCATTTGGTATTGTACCCTATCCCGTACTGCCGAATATAGCTTTTGGGAAGATATTCCGCTACGAGCTTCGGGTCTATCGGGTAGTTGCCGTATTTTCGTGCCGCAGCGACCATCGCTAAATAGTTCTCTGGTTTGACCGCGGGGTGGATGGAGTTACTAGAGGAGAGGATATGCCCGCCGCCTGGAGAGGCTTTGGCAATGGTCTCCTTCACTGCCTCCTCCACTTCCTCTGGAGAGCCCTGTGTCAGCACAATAGAGCAATCCACATTGCCAATCACAGCGATACGATGTCCGTAGCGCGCCTTGACCTCGCCGATGTCCATGCCCGCTAGCGGCTCAACCGGGTCAATCGCGTCGATACCTACCTCCACCAGTATGTCCAATATCGCCCAGATGTTGCCATCAGTATGTTTGATGAAGGGCACTCCCATCTCGTGCGCGGCGTCGATACTGCGTTTCAGGTATGGCAGAATGAACTCGCGGAAGTGATTTGGGCTCATGAGCAAGCCGTGCGCCGTGGCGTAATCGTCGCCCGATACAACCACATCCGCGCCCTCACGGATGGCACGGCGCATCAATCGTATCTTGTAGTCAATCACCATTTCCGCCAGCGAGTGCGCCAGCTCGGGGTCGTCGATGTAGTCTAAGAACAAGTTTTCCATGCCACCGCGCAGGTAATGTGGGAACTCGAAGCCGTCATGTGTCAGGAAGACAATAGCTTTGCGCCCTTTGAACCGCTGTACCGCCTCGCGCAGGGAACGTAGCCGATGTGGAGCATCAGGGTCTGGAGGGGTATAGTGTTTCAGGTCTTCCCGCGAGCGGATAGGGCCCTCAATCGGATAGGGTATGCCGAACTCGGTAACGCCCCAGATGATGCCCCATTCGTCGCGTATCACCAGCCGCGTGCCTTCCACGATGGTATGCCCGCGCCAAACTACCTCCGACGGCTGCGCCGAGCCGAGCAGCTGCATTCGCATGTCCTCAAAGATGGTGATTCCATCCAGATAGTCCATCTCTGCTAGGTCTTCCAGACACTTCGCTCCGATGGCGGAAAGGGTCGGCTCGTTCACTGTCAGCTCCCACAAGGGGACCCTATCGGGTTCCCCTTGTCGTAACAATGCGGTCATGAAACGTTCGTAACTGTTCATCGTTACTTCCTCAATCGCTCCTCGTGTATCAGGTCAGTCAGGGGGCGGCGGGGGCGCGGCGTAGGATGCTCGGCGGGGTAGGCAATGGGCAATATCGCGGCGGGCTGCAGCGGCGGCTCTGCCCCGATGATGTTTGCTACTACCTCGTCGTCGAAAGCTCCAATCCAGCAGCTGCTCAGCCCCAGCGCGGTTGCCGCGAGGTGGGCGTACGTACAGGCGATAGTGGCGTCCTGCATACAGTAGAGATGCTCACCACGTCGCCCGTAGGTGTGACTGTTGCGCAGCGGGTTTGCGACGAAAACCAGCACCACCGGCGCATCTTCAATGAAGGTTTGGTCGTGTGAAGCACGCGCCAGCTGGCGGATGCGCTCTAGGTCGCGCACTAGCACGACCTCGTACGCTTGCAAATTGCCTGCTGACGGCGCACTGTTGACAGCCTCCAGAAGTTGCCGCAGCTTTTCCTCCTCAATCGGCTTGCGCTCGTAGGCGCGCACCGAGCGCCGTCGCTCCAAAACCTCGAAGAACTCCATCTTTTGTCCTCCTCCTATACATACCGTCCATACTCTTTGCCAGTTTCATACATCGTCCAAAGGTTTTCGAGCGGGGTGCCAGGGGCAAGGTTATTCCCCTCCAGCACTTCCATCACACCGCTATGAAGGATACGGATGGTCTCGTGGCGCACCTGCTCTGGTGTGCCATGATGCAACAACGGAACCGCCGGTCCCCCTAGCAGCTCCACTTCTGGTCCTAGGTCGCGCCGTGCCTTGCCCAGGTCGATCGGGAAGCCTGTGTCGATGCTGCGCACATTCAGCTGGTCACGCAGGAAGACCAGATGCCGCTGCACGTCCCAGCCGTGCTTCGGCATGCCCATCTCGGCGTCTTGGGGCATATGATGGCGTACCCAGTAAGCGTGTTCAATTTGTCGTTCTACCATCAGCTGGGGGTCGTGGAAGTACTGCTCGAAGGTGATGCCACGTGGGTTGGCTTCAGGCATCCACATGGTGAAGCGGGGATTAATCTCCCAGACGATGGGTACCCGCACGGGGTTGCCGGCGCGATATGCTGCCCAGACCCGCTGCACGTCGGCGTTGTGCGCCTCGAAATCGACGATCTGCATGGGCGTGTCGTTTGCCTCCGTAACAGTTCACATTATTCAGTTAGATGCAGCATCCGTCTTCGCCTGCGTTGTCATGGACACAGGTTGGGAACAGGAAGATGTCTAAGAGTCGTTTGGATTGCACGTGCTCGGGTAACCTGCGGTAGGTGTCGAGCGTCTTACTGGTGTATTATCTCCGCCAAGGGGGACAGCGGGAGAGCACGTTGGCGAATTTGGGAGCGTTAGCGTTGCCGCACTCATCCGGTACGGTCAACACAGCAGACGCCGACCACCAGGCGATCGAGCGGTTCCTGGCGGGCGACGCCAGCGCTTTCGAGGAACTGTACCATCGGTACCAGCCCTACGTGTATAACATCGTGCAGGGCATCGTGCAAAACGCTGATGATGCGCGAGATGTCACGCAGGATGTGTTCTTGCATGTGTACGACGCCCTGCCGGGTTTTCGGGGCGGCTCTGCGTTTTCTACGTGGCTGTACCGCGTTGCGGTCAACGCAGCCATTAGTTACGTGCGTCGCGAGCGGCGCCATCCGCAAGTTCCTTTAGACTCGCTACGCGAGTTCCGCGCCGATACCGACGCCGAGCCAGAGCAACAGGCAGCCCGAATGGAAACGCAGCAGGCGGTGCAGCAGCTGTTGGCACGGTTGCCAGAGCAACATCGAGCGGTACTGGTGTTGCGTTATTTTCAAGAGCTATCGATGGATGAGATCGCTCAGGTGCTGAACTGCTCGGTAGCCGCGGCGAAGGTGCGCCTGCATCGCGCTCGCAACGCCTTTCGGAGCCTGTATGAGAAAAAGATGCCGCAGGAGGACAGCACACGGTCATGAAATGCGCAATCATCCGATGGTGGATGGACGAATATATCGACGGCGTGCTGCCTGAGAAGCGTGCGCAATGGGTAGCACATCATCTGCGCCACTGCGCCGCGTGTCGGCAGGAGCTGGCATGGCGTCACTCGCTGCACGCGATGTTGCACCGCAGCGCAGTTTCCGCGTCATCTCGGGAGATGTGGCTGGACTTCCAGCGCCGTCTGTCGCAGCGGTCGTCGCCTGCGCCAGTTCGACGAGCGGGATGGTGGCGATGGGGTGCCGCATCAGCAGCGGTGGCAGCCGCTGTGGTCATCGGCGTTGTCTGGTGGAACGGTTACCGCTCGGTTCCAAAAGAAGCGGTGCAGCCAACACCATTGAGCGGTCAGCAGCTTGCCTCTGAACGGGAAGCTGTGAAGCCCCTTGTCGCTGGTGAAACCGAATCTGGGGCGGCTTCATCGTCCACCCCGACGCGACCGTCTAGCAGCAAGTCGGTTCGCTGGGTAAGGGTTGCGCCAAAGCCTGTTGCGCCGATGCAAGTGCGCGTCGTTGCCAACCTACAGGGGCAGGCACGACGGAGCGTAACCACCCCGCCGCAGGTGCTTGCCAGCGTCGCTTATGCCGAAGTGCGCGATGAACATGGTGCGCTGCTGGCGAAGGTGATGTTGCAAACGACCTTTGACGAGGCGGGAAAACCAACAGCGATCCTGATAGAAGCAGACACTCCTGCAGTGGAGGTAGACAACGATGAAACACCGAGGGATGGCTCTGATAATCACGATGATACTCGCGGTTCCGCTGGCAGCCCAACCCCGACAGCCAGCACCCGTCTGGGCTTACCAGATTGAAGCGGTCAATCGCGACGTACGCGAGGTTCTGGACGACCTGTTCCAGAAGGCGGGCAAGCAGTATGTGATTGAGCCTGGCGTGCAGGGGACCGTCACCCTACGCATCGCGACCAACTCGTTTGAGCAAGCATTGAACCGCGTGCTGCAAAGCGCAGGTCTCGTCTGCCAGGTAGAGCGTTCGCAGGCGTCGCAGGGACGCTTTGTGGAGACCTATGTCGTGCGCGCGCGGGCGGAAACTGCAGTCGCCCCCCTCATGCTGCAGGCACCCGTTGATGTGCTGTCGCGACCAGTGAACTTAGTGGCAAGTGCTAAGCTGCGCAACGTGCTGGCCATGCTCTCGCAGCAAACGGGCGTGCCGATTGTGGCTGCTCGGGAAGTGCCTGACCTAGAAGTCACCAGGCTGGTTTTAAGCAACGTTACGCTCGGCTACGCGCTCAACGTCATCGCGCAGGCAACGCAGACTCAATACCAGCTCCAACCGGATGGCTCAATTCTATTAGTTCCTGCGCCACAGATACAAGTGAGAGGCGTCCCAGGTGCGGCAGGGGCACGCCAATTTGTGGACCCGTCCACCCAGCGAATGCCATCGATAGCTGCTCAACCGCTAAGCGCGCCTCCTGCTGCGGCGTTGCGGCAAGCTACCCCGCTTGCACCGTTACCCAACCTGAAATGCTCTTGCGGGGCAGACCTGCTTATACACTGGAACTACTGCCCGATGTGCGGCAAGAAGATCGACAAGTCGCGCTTGATTCCGCCGCGGCGGTAGTGGCGGACCTGCGCGTCTGCCCCGACGTGTTATCGTTGCGGCTGCGGTTCTTTCTGGGCTTGCCGCCTCCGCTAGGCGTCGAATCTTCTGACAACGAGGCGGCTCGCACATAGTCCCCCCGTCGTAGGGGATGGAGAAAGCCTTCCTGCGGCAACTTGCATTCCACGGCAGTCTACGGGGCGAACAGGTAGTGGTAGTTTCCCTCTTCCCCTGATGGACGCGGCTGGGGACGCCTTCAGAGCATCGGCTGGCAGGACAGCTGCACCTCCCAGCGGTTTGATCCGCGTTGCAGTCGCACACGTTTAACCGTGCCCTCCTCACCGGTTAGCCACTTCTGCACCTCAGAGGGTGACACGCCTCTGGTGGCTCGGCCGTCCACTGCCAGCAGCTGGTCGCCGCGCTCGATGCCCGCCTCCCATGCGGGGGAAAGAGGTATCACTCCTGCCACCTGTGTTGTGTTCGCTGTCAAATCAAGCACAATGCCTGTCGAAGCCAAGTCGCCCATTGAAGCGGGTCTTGGCATCCGCTGCAACACCACCGTGTGCATTGGGTAGTCAATCGTCAGTCGGAAATGGCGCAGGATATTGTTCCCCAACAAGCCGAAGCCTGCCTCAGCCAATATCTGCACTGGGGCGCCTTTGGGGGCTGGAGACGAGAACATTAGGGTAACACTGGAGAGGCTCTCACCTGCCAGGCGCACGCTACGGGCGCGTGCCGCGCGAGTGCTGCCTCCTGCTCCGCCTACTCCCACCGTCAGCCCCAGCGAAGCCGACCGCCACGGCTGCCATTGCTGCGCTGCCTCCAGCGGCACGATGGTCATCGCTGCCCCTGTATCCAACAGCATAGGCCATTTGCCGATGTCTTCCACCTCCATCTCCAGCATCGGCGTCGCTCCCATAAAAGGAACCGGAAACGCTCGTCCGGGGGGCAGCTTGCCTCCAGACGGCTCCAACGTCATCTGTTGGGCGTGATAGTCAACCGTCAGGCGGAAACGGTTTAGCGCGTTAAAGCCCGCAATGCCCCCGAAGCGGCTGCCCCCAACCAGACGAATTAATCCCAAATCCAGCACGGCGACCGGCAGGTCTTGCAACTTCACGCTGCCTATCTGCAGGCTGCTGAGTCGAGTCACCGTTGCAGCCCCCTGCCCACTGGCGCCTAACACGTTGATGCTTTCCCCCAATGGCAGGCGCAACGCCTCGGCGACTGGGGTGTCGACCACCGTGATGGCAGCGCCAGTATCCAGCATCATGACGTACTCCTGTCCATTGAGCTTCACTTCCACGAAAATCAACCGCTGGAACAGGCGCACTGGAAGGGTAACTGGTAAACCAGCTGGCGAAGGTGGGGACGACGGGAGACGAACCTTGTGCAAAAGCGCATTCGCCTCCGCGCGCTCGATGCGCTCCCAGCGGATGGTCTGGGTGTGTCGGTCGTCCTCAAACACCTGTAGCTGGGTAGGAAGGCGCCCCCACTCGGTGAACTGCCACTCCACTGGCAGGAACACAAAGCGCGTCGGTTGGCGGCGGAACCCATCGCTTTCGTGGTAGCCCCACGCCAACAGATTGCCGTCGGTCTCGCAGTAGACGTCTATTACCGCACCCGAAGGAGACACCACGCGGAGCCAGCGTGCTTCCCGTCCGTCGGGAAGGGTAGCGAGTCCATTGTCGATCACCCCGTAATCCCCCTCCGCGCCTTGACGCAGCATCTCCGACAGGCGGTGTGGCGAGAACCACAGCCCTGACGACCTCTCAGAATGCTCTAAGGGCAGAACCAGCCCATGTTGCCTACGCCATCCTCTTCCTGACGAGATGTCACTGGCCAACTCGTTGCTCACGCCACCTATTCGAATCAAAGCATGGAACCGGTAAGCATCGGCGGTCAACGCGATGCTGCCGGAGTTGCTTAGGGGATAGAACACCTGTAATGTGCCTTGCAGATGGAGTGGAGAACTTGTGAAGGCGACTTGGGAAGCCGCTTTACGCAACAGGTCACGTGGCGACTGCCCAGCTGCTACGCTCCCCAGCAGGAGGCACAGCATCGAAGCAACAGTTGGAACCCATTTTGGCTTTAAGCGCGGATGCGCACCGTTTCCAGTTTCAGCTGTCCACATGCGGCGGAGATTTCATGTCCCTTCTCAACACGTTGTGTCACGGCAATGCCCGCCTCTTCCAACACCCTGCGGAAGCGTGCCACGCGCGGCGGCTCGGGGCGGGCAAAGCCCTCTGGGGTGTCTACCTGATTGAAGGGAATGAGGTTCACGTTGCACACCAGCCCCTTCACGAGATTCGCCACAGCGCGGGCGTGTTGCGGTTCGTCGTTCACCCCACGCAGCAACAGGTATTCAAAGGTTACCTTGCGCCCAGTCACTTCGGTGTAGTGGCGAGCGGCATCAATAAGTTCTCGAACCTTCCACTTGCGTCCCACGGGCATCAGGCGTGCGCGTAGTTCATCATCTGGTGCATGCAGCGAGATAGCAAGCGTTACCTGCAAACGGTGCTGCGCTAGCGCGTAGATGCCGGGCACTACGCCCACCGTGGATAGGGTGATATGCCGCTGCGAGATGCCCACCTCCTTATTCAACAGTAGGATGCTCTGCACGACCGCTTGCAGGTTCCACAGCGGTTCCCCCATGCCCATGTACACGACATGACTGATGCGCTGTCCGCTCGTCTGCTGGATGGTTAGCACCTCGTCCACCATTTCGCCAGCGGTCAGGTTGCGCGTGAAGCCCATCTGCGCGGTTGCGCAGAAACGACACCCTGCAGCACAGCCTACCTGCGAGGAGATGCAGACCGAAGTGCGGTCTTCGTAGGGCAAGAATACCGCCTCCACGCGCTCGCCGTCCGACAGCTCGAGCAGATACTTCACCGTGCCGTCCGCCGCGCGCTGACTAAGAACCACCTGCAGCCGCCGCAACGGTAGAACCTGCGGTAGGCGATGGCGCAAGCTCAGGGGCAGGTTGGTCATCTCATCGTATGTAGATGCCCCCTTGCGGTACGTCCACTCAGCAATCTGCTGCGCGCGGTAGGCAGGTTCTCCCAACGAACGCACCACTTCCACAATCTGCTCTCGCGTCGCGCCGGGCAAAACGAGCATGGCTCACTCCTCCACGATAATGGGGACGAGGAAGCACCCGTCTCGCTGGTCGGGCGCGTTGGCGAGAATCTCGTCCTGAGACAGAGACGGTCGTACCTCGTCTTCGCGCATCACATTGTATACGGGAAACGAATGGGCGGTTGGTTCCACGCCAGTGGTGTCTAGCTCCTGCAGGCGTTCGAACTGCGCCATCAGATTGTTGATGTGCTTCTCCATCTGGCGCATCTCGTCTTCGCTCATTGCCAGCCGCGCCAGCCGCGCCACGTGAGCAATCTGTTCAAGGGTCAGCCTCTGTGCCATGGTCGCCTCTTCCTCTCAATCGCCTGAGACATGGGTCAGCACGATAGCGTCCAGCGTGCGGTCATGGTACACCCGTCGGATGGCGTCCGCAAACAGGTGCGCCGTCGGCACGACCGTCACACGCGGATGCAACTGAGCCTGCGGCACGGTGTCCGTGACCACCAACTCGACCACTTCGGGCTGCATCACGCGCTGTAGCGCATCACCAGCCAGTACGCCGTGCGTCGCGGCGACCCGTATCTCCGCAATACACCCATGCCGAATAAGCGCACGAATGCACGCTTCCACTCTGCGTCCCGTTACTATCATATCCTCGATTATCAACGGTTTCAAGCCCTCCACATCGCCAGCGAACCGGATGTGGGAGGGGTTCTCATGGCGCCCGCTGCGGGCGTAGGCGACCGCCATCGGGATGCCGACCTTCTGCGCCACTGCCCGCGCCAAGCGCACTGCACCTGCATCTGGTGCAACCACCACCATCTTCTCATCCAGAAGGCGAGCGAAGTGCCGCGCCAGCAACGACAGCGCGCTTAAGTCATCGACCGGAATATGGAAGAAGCCGGTGATTGCCTCCGCGTGCAGGTCCATCGTGATAACCCGCTGCGCCCCAGCGGTCGTTAACAGGTCTGCCACTACCTTGGCGGGCACAGGGCCGCGTGGCGACACCTTTTTCTCCTGTCGGGCGTAAGCGTAGTAGGGGACTACTACCGTGAGTCGGGCGGCGGAAGCCCGTCGCAATGCATCGAGCAGGATGAGTAGCTCCATGAGATGGTCGTGGATGGGCGGGCATAGCGACTGGATGACGAACACATCACAGCCGCGGACGGTTTCATGGCATTCTACCCGCACCTCGCCATCGCTGAAGCGGCGTACAGTCATTAAGCCCAAAGGTACGCCCAGCTCTTCTGCAATGCGACGGGCGAGCTGCGGATTGCCATTTCCTGCAAACAGCTTCAGTGGTCGGCGTAGTCTCATCAATGACAACGTGGGCGGGCGGTGTGCAAGCACCGCCCGAATGCTTTAGAAGCGGTAACCGATAAGGATTGTGGTGCTATCCCCGCGAAAGTTGAGCTCTTTGCCAGTGAGGTGGTAGTTCACCTCCGCAAAAAGCTTCTCGTCGATGTCGTAGCCCAGCACCAGCTTTCCGCCAAAAACTGTCTTGGCGCCTACCCCAACCGGCTTCAGCACATACGCGCCCGCGCCAAAGCCGATGTAGCCTTTGAATTTCTCGGAGGGGTCTGCGGAGAATACCTGCGTCAGTGTGACTGCGGTGATGCTGGAGGACTGTCCCCCAGAACTTCGGGTGTAATAGTCTACTCCCAGGAATAGCTCTCCTTCACCGATGAGCGAACCTCTGCGCAGCTTGACATCTGCCCCCACTGCCAACCACACGTCGCCTACAGTGCGCATGCTGGCGCGATTTACCACGTTCGCCCCCACACGAAGGCTTATGTCGGTCGCTGGATTGTCGAACTGCGCTAAAACCGGCTGCGCAGCGAACCCTCCCCACAATAGCGCCAATAGCGCCGTGACACGAGTTAAGCCTTTCACTCACACTCCTCCTTTTCGCCGATTTCGCGGGATGCAGCAGCCATCCTCGTTGCCTGCTGCTTCTCGCCAGCATTATACGGTTTCGCCGTGCCTTTGTCAAATCTCCTGCGCAGGCGGTATACTTTATGTGCCATGAACAGCACCAAGCACGTCATCATCGGTACGGCAGGACACGTTGACCACGGCAAGTCCACACTCATCACCGCGCTAACGGGAGTTAACCCAGACCGTTTGAAGGAGGAGCAACAGCGCGGGATGACCATCGACTTGGGCTTTGCCGCGCTGACGCTTCCCAATGGGCAGAAGGTGGGCATTGTGGACGTGCCAGGGCACGAGCGGTTCCTGAAAAACATGTTAGCGGGCGCGGGCGGGGTGGACGTGGTGCTGTTGGTCATCGCTGCGGACGAGGGAATCATGCCCCAAACCCGCGAGCATCTTGACATCTTGCGCCTGCTCGATGTGAAGGCTGGCGTCGTTGCGCTGACCAAGTGCGACCTAGTGGACGCCGAGTGGCTTCAGCTGGTTCACACTGAGGTGCGCCAGTTCCTGCAGGGAACGCCCCTGCAAGATGCCCCCATCATCGCTGTATCCGCAGTCACGGGGCAAGGTCTGAGCCTGTTGCTTCAGTGCTTGCAGGAGGCGGTCGAACGGGTGCCTGCACGCGATGTCTACGCGACCTTCCGACTGCCTGTTGACCGCGTGTTCACGCTGGCAGGGGTGGGCACTGTAGTAACTGGCACGTTGGTTAGCGGGCGCATTCGGGTGGGGGATGCCATCGAGATACTGCCACCCCGCATCGCGTCCCGGGCACGGCAGATACAGGTGCATGGACAAAAAGTGGAGGAGGCATTAGCTGGCAGCCGCGTCGCCATCAACTTGCCGGGTGTGGAGAAGGAACAGGTGGAGCGCGGCATGGTGTGCGTGCCACCAGGCATCTTTCAGCCCACGCGGGCATTTGATGCCCACATTACCCTTCTGCCCGATGCAGTAAAGGGGCTATCTCATCGCGCCCGAATCCGACTGTATCTTGGTACAGCGGAGGTCATTGGGCGTGTTTCCCTGCTCGATAGCGAGCGACTAGACCCAGGCACACAGGGGTTTGCGCAGCTTCGTTTAGAGAAACCCTTAGTAGCTGCACGTGGCGACCGTTTCGTCATCCGCACCTACTCACCTATGCACACTATCGGTGGAGGTATTGTGCTGGAACCTCGGGCTCCTCGACACAAACGGTTTGACCCCCTTGTTCGTCAGCGGCTGCGCGTCCTGCTTGAAGGCGACCCGACCGAAAAGGTGCTAACGATTCTCGCGCAGTCCCCCGCGGGGCTGGAGCTGGAGGAACTGGCACGCCGCGCCCAAGCGGAAGCCCCCAACATTTCTACAATGCTGACCGAGCTGCAAGCACGCCAACAGGTGGTGCAGATAGGAGACGTTTGGGTGGCGCGCAGTGTGTGGGAGCAACTGTATCAGCAGGTCGAAGACACCCTGCGTCGCTATCATCAACAGCACCCGCTGCGTCTTGGTATGCCTCGGGAGGAGCTGCGCTCGACCGTTGGCAGACGCTTCCCACCGCGCCTATTCGAAGCGATACTGTTGCGCTGGCAGGAAGAGGGACGCATTGCTTTGCAGGGGACGACGGTGCGGCTAGCGGCGTTCACGGTGCGCCTGAATGAGCGTCAGCAGCGGTTGGCAAAGCGAGTGGAGCAAATCCTGCGCCAGGCAGGCGCTACTCCCCCACCAGTCAAAGTAATCGCCGAGCAAGTGGGCGCGCCGCCGCCCGCTGTGAAAGCCATGATAGAGGTGCTTTTGGAGCAGGGGATACTGCTGAGACTGGAAGAGGAGATGTACTTCCATCGGGACACCCTTGCCGAGCTGGCTGATCTGGTGAAGCGCACTATTCAGGAGAAGGGTTCCCTCAGCGTTGGCGAATTTCGCGACCTAACTGGTTCTAGTCGCAAGTTTGTGGTGCCTCTATTAGAGTATTTTGACCGCATCGGCTTGACGCGGCGTGTGGGAGACGTGCGCGTGCTAGCGCAGTAGGCTCACAGTAAGTCGTCTGAACCATCTTCTTCGCCGTCTTCGCTGCCCTCCCCACGCGCCGCTTTCTTCTCTTCCTCAGCAAGTATCTCGTCGAACTCGTCCGTGAAGTCCTCGCCCAACTCTTTGCCCATCTCCTTCACCCAACGGCGCATGGTTTTGGGGTCTTCTGGGTCGCCGATTTTATCTGGGTCCAGCATATCGTCAATCAGGTCATCCTCATTGCGCAGGCGGGCAAAGCGTGAAATCAGCCGCGTTACCTCAGTGCCTCCACAGCGCGGACACTGCAACGGGTCGTCCTGCGCAATCACCCCGACCAGCACGCTGAAACGTCTTCGGCAGGCGTTGCAACGGTACTCGTAGATGGGCATGCGAACAACACCTCCTGCACCGTGTTGCGCAAAAGCATTATACCTTCACCGCCGGGATTCGGCCATAACCTCAAATCCAAAATATCTGATTGCCTTTGGCGCCGCTGAAGTAGTCCACGATGAGCCAGAAGCCGTTGCAGGTATATTGACCCACAATCAGCCCCAGAAAGAAGGGTAACGACAATCGGAACCAGCGGAGCCCCCCGAACCGCAGAATCAAGAACTTGAGTAGCCAGGCGATGAAACAGGTGAGCCATATCTCGTCCATAATCCACGTGCTGCCTACGCAAAAGCCGACTGGGTGAAACGGCCAGCCCACAAACCGCTGGCGCATCGCGCTAAGGAAACCCATCACCGCCGCGCCGAAGCCTGTTAACAGCCAGCCAGTAACGCTGGGAAACGACGGGTTGTTCATCTTGCCAGCCACCCATTTGTATGGGAATTGCGGTCCGTCTATGAAAAACCATCGGTTCAGGTTCGCGCCTCCATGATGGTATGCCAGCAGCAAAGTAACCGAAATCGATGCCACGATACTCACCACAATCGCCAGCATCATCGCCCAGAATAGCCCGCGCGAGCGTAGCCCCACCCGCTCCGCCAAGCGCAAGCCGTGAATGCTAGAAGCCATGACTGTGGTGCGGATATCGGCAGAATAGACCCATGTCAGTCCCAACGCCGTTAACCCGCGCGGTCCAAACGACGGGCTGCCGAAAGCCGCGACAGTAAATACGGGCGCAATCATCGCGGCGACCGCCTCCGCCAGACCAGTCTCTACCACCACGCGCGTCAAGCCGAAGAACAGCACCATCATGAACAGCAAATACAGCCACGTCCCCCAGTAAGGCAATCCCGACCACCATATCCAAAGGCTCATTGCCAGCAAACCCAGCACCGTCCCCCAGAAGGCAACAGGGTAGCTCAGCACCTCACCGCTGTCGTCCACGTCTTTGCCCCTGCCGAGGGATTTTCGGAAAACATCTGAAAGGTGCGAGCGCGCTGCACACAACCCCGTCGCCACCAGCATTAGCATAGCGCCCATGCCGAGATACTTATAGGGGATGTAGGGCGTGCCGTAAGCTCCTCCCAAGTCCTCACGGATTTCTACGCCATAGATGTTTAGGTAGCCGCGCACCACCATGAACATAAGGTTGAAAAACCACAGGCTGAACAACGCATCCAGATTCGCCAAATAGAAGAAGCCCAGCATCGGGAAGCTGAAGCGAAAGCTCCAGTTGACTGTGTCGCGGAAGATAGGCACATACACGTTGAGTTTGGGGGCTGGTATGGCAGGCGCGTAGTTGTGTAAGGCAATCAGGCTACCGACGGCGAACGGCAGTGCAAATCCCAGCCAGAAAAGGGGTTTGCGCGGCAGGGGGTCTTGCTCGTTGACCATTTCCAGCGGTAGTTGGGTGACGGGAAACGCCAAACGCTCGCGCTCCATCCACTGACGACGAAAGATGACCATCACGGCAATCATCACAAAATAGAGGGCGAATATAAGAGGCATCCATGCCAACAGCGGAGGAAGCCACACCTCCCAAGGCACGGTAGCCCCTGGCTTACCCTCGAAAAAGAGCCGTACCGCCTCCTTATCGCGTGGCACGAGGAGGGGATGCAGATGGGGATGTATCAGACGCTCCCAGCCGTTGGCGGGGTTCGCGTAATAAATCACCGCTGCTAGCACAGGCAAGACCTGTGCCGTCAACCCCAAGGTCGGCACCACACACGCCACAATCATCATGATATAAATGGTGATTAGTTCGGCGGGGCGAAGCGCGGTGCGCGGGCTAAGGCGTTTCCAGATGCCGTTGATAATAACTACTAGCACGAAAAAGCTAAATATGGCTGCTGGCGTACTGTAATCAAGGGTCATATACGAGCCTTGAATCACGTACAGCCCGTAGGGGTCTAGCGCCGCGATAAGCAAGGAAGCCACGAAGCCAATCCACACTGCCCGCCAGCTTAGCAGACCCTCTCTTTTACCGCGCGGCATCAGTCGTTCAGCACGCCTCCCTCTGAAAGCGATTCATTTTAAGACTTCTTTGGGTGAGAGCCAAACCCCTGTGTGTAAGGCATCACTGCTTGTTATCCAAAAACAGCCTGCAAATTCTCCGCACGGAAGCAGGATATTTCTGAAGGGAGTACGAAGATTTAACTCGAAAAGTAGTTTCAGGTTATTGACAATTGTGCATTTATTTTGTATATTTACATTAGTCAACAAAAATGGTATAATAACATGAGTTTGTTGAGAATAAGAAAACGTCGATGGGCAATTGTTCACTAACGCTTGATGGTTGGGAGGAGGTTTCCCGTGAGCTCGCAACGATACTGGCTGAGTCTAAGCGCAGTTGCGCTGGCGGTGTTGACTGCTGTGGCTGTCCTCGCGGAGCGAGAGAGCGCCAAGCCTCCGCCATATCCATTGAGTCTGTTCGCGACCGCGAAACCAGAAGACTACATGGGCGAGAAGGACTGCGCTTCGGCAGGTTGCCACTATCCCCACGCCGATAACTTCAACCGCTCGCCGCACGCGCCGTTCATGCGCGACCCCAAGCTGCCTCTCGACAAGCAGGGGTGTGAAGGCTGTCACGGTCCCGCCAACCCCCATCTGGAGGACCCACAGAAGATTTTTAGTTACAGCGACTCGAAACCTGCGGACATTGCGGCAATGTGCTTGCGCTGTCATGCCGATACGATGCGGCTGTCACAGTGGCATCGTACGCAGCACGGCAAGGCGGACGTCGCCTGCACCGCTTGTCATCAAATCCACTGGGAACCGCATAAGGAGCCTCCAGCGCGTGGACTGATCAATCTGGGAAGCCTGCGCGCGCCCCAAACGGAGAAGGAACCGCAGCCGCGACGCCTGCTGAAGTTCGACGACCCCATCCTGTGCAGTCAGTGCCATCAGCGGGAAGCGAACGAGTTTCGACTCAACTTCCACCACCCAGTGCCCGAGCGCCGACTGGAGTGTAGCGACTGTCATGAGGCACACCCCAGCAAAGCCACGCAAAAGCGATTCCGCCCCATTAGGGAGATGTGTGTGAGCTGTCACCCTGATAAGACCGGTCCCTTTGCCTTCGAGCATGACCCTGTCGCGGGATGGAGTGGACAGGGCTGTACCGAGTGCCACCGTCCACATGGCTCACCGAACCCCAAGCTGCTGACCGCCTCCTCGCGGGGTCTGTGTAGTCAGTGCCATACCGACAAAGCAGCAACGCACTACCCGGGGCGCAGTTGCTGGATGGCCGGCTGCCACGCGGCTGTACATGGCTCCAACTCCGACGCGCTGCTGCGTCGTCCGTAAGGGAGGTTCAGCAATGAAACCTGATTTTCCAACCGCTTTCCAATGGTTTTGTCGGTGGCTTGCTTTAGGTGTGGCGGCAGTGCCACTTGCTCTGCACACGCCAGCACAGGCGCAGGTCACCCCGCCGTCGGAGCAAGAAACCGCCGCCCCACCCGAATCTCCCGAACAACCCCTGCCACCGCCTCCCAAGCACCTCACCGTCGACTTTGGCTGGTCGTTATGGAATGAGGAGGGTAACATAAAGAAGTTTCGTCAGTATGCCACACCGCCCAACAGCCGCTTCCTTCGCGAGTTGCGCTATGTCTCCCCGTTCTGGGACAGCGGAGACAACTTGCGCCTCCAGCTGTGGAGCCCTACCGAAGATGACTATCGGCTAGAGGCAAACCTCTCGTTCCGCTTCGGCAACACCCGCATCGAGGGTTGGACGACGCGCAACCGCTTCCTGACCCCCGTGCCCGCCCCCCTGCCAACCAGTGAGCGCAGCGTCACCGAAGCCTTCTTCAAGCAGTCGCTGACGCCCGATTTCTCGATGTTTGTGCGATACCGCCAGGATGGACAAAATCATTACCTGGACATCCCACGCGCACCATTACTGCAGAACACCCGCTTCTGGAATGCCGTGGCAGAGGGCAAACTGGGCAACGGGCAGGTCAGCATTGGTTATACCGACTGGCGCTACTTCGACCGCACCGACACCTTCCCCGACACAGGGATGGAGCGCTGGCACGCCCGCTACCTATGGGAACTGAGCCCCAGACTGGCGCTGGAAGGAAGCGTGGCGCGCATGGATCTGCGGCAGCAAAACCGTCCTACCAGCCGAATGGAGACCTGGAACCTAAGTACCGACTGGGTTCTCAGCAGCAGTACCGAGCTGGCTCTGAGTTTCCGGCGCGACCAGATTGCGCTGCCAGTGGTTCAAAATGCTTACGTGCGCGAACGGCGTCAAAGCAGCGCATTGCTCATCCATCGCTGGAACCGCTGGAATCTGCAATTTGGAGTGCGCCAGCGCGAAGCGGAACGGATCCGAGCAGACCAGACCTTCGTGGACGTGCCACGCTGGTGGACAGTGGAAGGGAGGTTATGGGGACGACTTAACAGACACCTGCGAATCACGGTGCGCGGTTTTACCGAGTACCTCAACGATCCGCCTGTCGTCGTGGGGACAGATACGCGCTCCCTTTTCTGGGACGAGCGGGGGTTCGCTCAGGTGAAACTAGATGGCGGTACCGCCCTGTTCAATGGCTACATCAGCTACAATTACCGCCGCTGGTCGAACGATGCGCGCTCCGTAGCGTTGAACCTCACTGGCTTCACGTTAGGGGGTACCTACACACCCAATGACAAGCTCAGCGTGTTTGCAGAATATTCCACTGAGGCGTGGGGCGCCAGAAGCGAAGTTACTACCTTTCCCACGCTTGCCCACTTCTTCCCGAACAGCCGGGTGGGGACAATCGGGCTGAACTGGTCTGTCGACCGGCGCACCCAACTCAGCCTCACTTACACCAACTTCGTGACCGATAACGACAACCCACTGTTACTGCGCGATGGCAACACTGAAGGCAGGTTCTTGACGGCAAACCTCAGCTATCTCCTGCCGTCCAACTACCAGCTTACCCTGACCATCGCGCCGTGGTTCTACCGGGATGAAGTAGACCAACGGATGGATTACGATACGCAACTGGTCATGGTGTCCCTCAGTGGACGCTTCTGAACGACAGTGTACCGAAGGAGGTTAGAACCATGAAAAGACTCAATCTGTTCGGAGCGGCGAGCCTCACCCTCGCTATCGCGGTTGCCGTCGTCATGTTGCAGGGATGCGGCGGTGAAGTCAGGAAAGAGCCCACTCTGTCCATTGAGGAGACCTTCCGCACCAGCCTGCACGCCACTCGAATGGGCAAGGCCACGTGGTACAGTAAGGCGAACGGGGGCTTCGAGACCCTAACCAATATCCCGATAAGCCAGCTTCCCTGCCAGAAATGTCATGGCGGCACAAAGGCAGATGGCACACGCATCGACCCAGCCACCTATCAGCCCGACTGCGCGGATTGCCATTTGTCGCCTGGCTCATCCGTCAGCGACCAGACCTGCCTGAAGTGCCACGCCCGACAGGCTCGGGAGATGCAGTTTTACAGCGACGTGCATCGGGAAAAAGGTTTCGGCTGCATGAGCTGCCACACGCTGGAGGATGTGCATGGCGACGGCAAGCAGTATGCCTCCTGGCTGGACCCAGGAGCCGTGAAGGTGAAGTGCGAAACCTGTCACCCCAAAGTGAAAAGCAATCCCGCACACGACATCCACAACCGGTCGCTGGATTGCGTCGCCTGCCACACCAAGTCCGTTGTTTCTTGCTACAACTGTCATTTCCAGAGTGAGGTTCAGGCGGACCGCAAGCGACCTCATACGCTGATGCGTGACTATCTGTTCTTACTACGCCGCAAAGAGACGGGTAAAATCTACACAGGCACTATCATGACGCTGAACTACAACGATAAGACCTTCCTCGCTGTTGCACCTTACCGAGCGCACACGATTACTGCAGACGCGCTCAAGTGCGAAGAGTGCCACGACAACGCCGCCGTCCGCGAGTATAACCAGACGGGCAAAATCGAGGTCGCCAAGTGGGACGCCAACGCCAAGCGAGTTGTCAACAAGAAGGGCGTCATTCCCGTACCGCCGGACTGGCAGACCGCTTTCCAACTCGACTTCGTGGACTACATTGGGGACGTTGCTGCGCCGACCACAGACCCCACCAAGTGGGTGTTTTTGAAAACAGGAGCCGACGGCAAACAGATGCTGTATGCTGAACCGCTGACGGCGCAGCAAATGCAAAAGTTGTCTCAACCCTACAGGTCACCGTAAACAGTGCGCACCAAAAGGAGGTAGGCGATATGCACCGACAACGCACTTTTTGGCTGGCGTCGCTAACGCTGGCGACAGCCACGGTGGTGCTTGTGCTGCAGGGATGCGGGGGTGGAGGCGGTCCGCTGACACCGCCGACGGGTGGAGGCACCCCCTCGCCCTCCACACGCTTCACCGAGCTGCTGCCGCCTGCACAGAAAGACGCCACCTACGTGGGCACACAACAGTGCCTCGGCTGTCATGGCGCGGGACAACGGCAGACGGGAGCCGAACCTGTAGCAATCGCGTGGCAAAAGACCAAGCACGCGCAGGTCAACGTGGGGTGCGAGCAGTGCCATGGACCAGGCAGCAAACATGTCAAAGAGCCTATCAAGGACAACATCCTGACCTATCCGAATGTGGCAAGCTCGGAGGTATGCGCCCAGTGTCACGGTACCGTCGCAGCGCATTATGAGCAGTCGGGGCATGCGGGCGCGGTGGAACCGGTGGTACAGATGGCGGAGAACAACCCGGCCCTGTACGGCAGAACCTGTTTCCGATGCCACAGCGCGCCCTTCCGCGCCAAGATGATCGACGATAAACTGACCTACAAACAGACGGTAGACCAGATTGACGCGGGTATCGCGGCGACGAGCACAGAGACCATTGTGCAATTTGCTCGGGCTACCTTCGAGAGCGCGTCTTGTATTTCTTGCCATGACCCGCATCGCAACACAGGAAACCTAAGCCGGCAGGGCAAGGAGCTCCAGCTACGCCGTGCAGTGGTCAACACCGACACCACAAACGTGGCACCAGGTACTCCTGCTAAGCAGCACACCACCTTCAACCAAATCTGTGGCTCGTGCCACAACGGGCGGGGAGGCAACCCGTCAGACGCTGTGCTGAACACAGCCACCGCCAGAGTGAACTTCCACTACAGCAACCAGTACAACATGCTGATGGGGATTACAGGCGTCGAGGAACAACCTGGTCCAATCAAGCGGTATATTGACCATGCGACCGCGCCCGGACAATGCACCTACTGCCATATGGGTAACTCACGCCATACCTTCACCGTCAGCTACGATACTGGTTGCGTGCCCTGCCACACGGCTGCCGATGCCGCCGCGCGCACGCAAGTGACGAAGAGCCAGACCGAGCAAGCTTTGCTCGCGCTGCGGTCGAGGCTGCGCACCTGGGCGCAACAGACCTTCGGAGACCCTGACCTGTGGAACTACACCGCCTACATTCAGGAACTGGGCAAAACGCCTCCGCCGCAGGCACAGGTGCCCATCGAGGTCAAGCGCGCCCGCCACAATTACTACTTTGTGCTGCACGACAAGAGCATGGGCGTGCACAACCCAGTCTACACCCGCTACCTGCTAGAGGTAGCGAATGCTAACCTAGACCGGTTGGGGGTGGGTCCAGGTTCGCGCGCGGCAAACCTGTCGCCAGCGCAGCGACGTGCTATTCTCGATGCTGACCTGCAGCAGCACAGAAGAGCATCAATAGAGCGGTAGCGTGTTGAGGCGGAATGGGGCAGGTAGCTCCTGCCCCATTTGTCTGTTCACGACCTGAACAGCAGGTCTATCAGTCGCCAACCTTCATCGATGCGTACCTTTGCCTCCTCCACTGCGCTCTCGTCGAAGGTCAATAGACTGCCGCGGGAAAGGTCTTCGCGCGAATCGTGCAGCATAAAAGGCACCGCCCCAGCGCGGTGGGTGCGGGTGTTCACCGGGGTGGCGTGGTCGGGCAACACGAGCATTCGGTAGTCGTACTCCCGCAAACCGTCCACCAGCTGCGCCACAATGTGTTCGTCAATCTGCTCCAGCGCCCATACCTTTGCTTCAGGATCACCTTGATGCCCCGCTTCATCTGGAGCCTCCACATGGATGAACACGAAATCGTGCTTTTCCAGCATCCTTAGTGCGGTGGCACCGATGGCACGGTAGTCGGTGTGCAGGTAACCGGTTGCCCCTGGCACAGAAGGCACCTCCAACCCCGCTGCCCGTCCAATGCCCTTGACCAGGTCCACCTCTGCCACCACCGCCCCAGTCACGCCACGCTGCAACGCGAAGGAAGGGAGTTCAGGCACAACCCCTTGTCCCCACAGCCATATCATGTTGGCGGGCATTTTGCCTTCGTCGCGACGACGACGGTTGATTGGATGGTCGTCAAGCAGGTTCAACGAATCCTCTATCAGCCGGTGCAGCTTCTGCTCGCCTTCTCCTTGTGGCAAATGCTTCTGCCAGGGTTCCCCAACGATGTCGTGCGGTGGGGTGCAGCGTATCTCCATTGGTCCCTCGTGCCACACCATCACATGCCGGTAACCCACGCCTGGGAAGAATCGCCAGTAGCGTGTGCCCAGCTTCTCGTCGACCAGACGGATGAGGGGATGCGCTTCCTCATTGCTGATGTTGCCTGCGCTGTGGTCCAGAATGCGTTCGCCATCGGTGCTAACTAGGGAGCAACGAAAAGCCACATCTCCCTTCTCCAGCGGGATGCCCATTGCTAGCGCCTCCAAAGGCCCTCTGCCAGTGTAGTAGCGCCGCGGGTCGTAGCCGAGGATCGACATGTTGGCGACATCGCTGCCGGGATACATATCGGGCGGCACGGTCCACACTGTCCCAATGAGCGCACGCTTCGCAAGCGTGTCCAGATGTGGCGTGTGGGCACGCATCTTAGGCGTTTTGCCGTTCCACTCGGGCAGGGGGTCATCGGCAAAGCCATCTGGCACCAGCAGCAGGTACTTCATGGGCAACGAGCATCCTCCTCATATTACTTGGTCGTCGGGGCGTCCATGCTCTTTGAGCCACTCCAGCATCTCGCGGATGCTGCCTGTGGCCAGCGCGATGCAAGTGTCTGCCCCACCATAATAAAGATAAATGGTATCCCCATCGTCGGCGAGCGTATATCCACAGGGGAACACCACGTTGGCGACATCGCCTTCGCGCTCATAAGGCTCTTCAGGACCGAACATCCACTCATCGCTGCGCAGGAGGCATCGTTCAGGCGTGTTCAGGTCGAACAGGGCGAGCCCCAGTCGATACAAACTACCGCTAGCGGTCTGGCGCACACCGTGATACAGCATCAACCAGCCTTCGGGTGTTTCGATAACGGGCGGGGAAAGCCCAATCTTATTCGCATCCCACCACGCACCGCGCCTCGCTTGCAGGATAAGCTTGTGGCTGCCCCAGTGGCGAAGGTCAGGCGAGTAGGAAATCCAGATGTGTGCCCCCTGTGCGGTCACGGGGCGGTGGATCAACGCCCAGTGCCCTCCGATGCGCCGGGGAAGCAGGGCGGCGTCTTTATCTTCGGGAGGCATAATCACCCCAAACCGCTCGAAACGCACGAAATCGTCCGTTAACGCAAGGGACACACCAGGGCCGCCGCGAGAGTAAGAAGTATAAGTTACCGCGTACTTGCCCAGCTCAGGCACGAACACGATACGCGCGTCCTCGATGCCCCAAATCTCCTCTGGATAGTTTTCGGGGTCTGGGAGCAGAGTCGGCTGGGGGTCGATCTGCCAACAATCCACCCCATTATGGGAGCGCGCTGCGCAAAAGTGAGAGATACCCCGTCGGTCTTCTACTCGGCACAGCAGCAGGGTGGTGCCGTCGGGTAGCTTGGTTGCGCCCGCATTGAAAACGGTATTGATGGCGTATGGCCAGTCGGCAGCGGTCAATATCGGGTTGCCCGGATAGCGATGCAACAGCTGCTGGTGATGGTTGTTACGCCGAACCTCGCTCATGGTTCCACCCATTGGTGCAGAGTCTGATTTCCTGACAGTACTATCGGTAAAACTTCGGCACTCTTTAGGAAACTCCGGCGTATAGTATGATACCCTACTAATCCCGACGATACCACCTCAGGTGGTTAGGGTTGCTTGCCTCTCCAGCCATCTTAACAAGCGCAAGGTCCACCGCTTATCCAGCCCCTCGTTGCGCACTGGGCATTGTGGGGAATGCAGGCAGCTGGGACAGCCCTCCGCACACGGACACTTGCGTACCAGCACGCACGCCATTTGCAACAGCGTCTCCAGCTCCTCGTATGCCCCTTTGCTAATGCCCGTGCCGCCTGGACTGGTATCGTACACAAATATCGCGCTTCGTCCCAAGGAAGGGTAAAGCCAGCTGAAATGGCTGCCCACATCCATACGCTCACAACCGCAAGTCAGGGGAACTACCGCCTGAAGAGCATGTTCTACGCCATGCAGCGCCATCATCCAGTCAGCGGACGTAGCTAAAGTGCTTCGGTCTAGGTGACGCAGTAACTGGGCAAGGGCATCTATCTCTTGCGGTTCGCGTGTCCGAGTGCTCCAGTTGGTGGAACTAGCCATCTCTATCAGGTCAAACGCCAGCCATGCCCCTTCGGTGTCGAACGATTGCTCGGGCATCAGTAGCGGGTGTATGTCGATGAGTTCGCCAGTCTGTAGACGCCTGCGTCGGTAGCCCACCACTTGCTCGGTAACCCGCACATCGCCAAAGCCCGCCTCTAATGGGACAATGTTGCGTGTGGCGCGGGGGCGCAGAATCTGCAGGTCTACGTATAGCATTGGCTCGGTGTAGTAGTCTGCCTCCACCAGCACGGCGTCTGCCACACGCTGCACATCGTCTAGGCTCTCGATGAAATAGCTCTCGCCCTGATGCAGGTAAATAGCGCCAGGATGTACAGTCCGATAGGCGCGTTCCATCTCCACCCTACCCAGCTCCATGCCCGTCTCCCTGTCGCGGACGACAACCGCCTCCCCCGAGGCGGTGCGTATCGAGACCTCCGCTGCTGGATAGCCGCCGCCAAAGTAGTACCATCGCCCGTCCCGCGCGCCTATTTTGCCTTTGCCCATCAACTCGGCAATCGCCATCATGCACGTTTCAGCGTCTCCGAAAAGCGTGTAGTCTTCTGGCTCCAGCGGCTTCTCGTGTGCTGCGCAGCACAGGTGGTCACGCAAGATGGGAAGGTTTGTGGGGTTCAAGCGCACTTTTTCCACTGGCTGCCCAAAGAGGTACTCTGGATGTCGCATCAGATACTGGTCAAGGGGGTCGTCCTGGGCTACTAAAATAATCAACGCCTCGCGGTCGCGTCGTCCCGCTCTGCCTGCTTGCTGCCACATGCTGGTAATGCTACCTGGATAGCCCGCCATGACTACCACGTCCAGCCCGCCAACATCCACCCCTAACTCCAGCGCGTTGGTGCTGACCACACCCAGCAGTTCGCCGCTGAACAGCCGTCGCTCAATCTCACGGCGTTGCTCGGGAGTGTAGCCTGCCCGATACGACATCAGTCGTTGCTTCAGGTCCGGATTGCGTCGTTCTGCCAGATCGCAGGCGTAGCGCAAAATCAGTTCGGTGGTTACCCTTGCCCTTGCGAAGACCAGCGTGCTCCAGCCCGCCTCCGCCAGCGCGGCCATTATCGCTGCGGATTCCATATTGGTGCTGAGTCGCTCGTAGTTCTGTCCAATGATGGGGGGATTCCACAGCACGAAATAACGTTGTGGGCGCGGCGCACCGTCCTCTTGGATTAGCGTGCAGGGCAGTCCCGTCAGTGCCTGCGCAGTCTCCAGCGGATTGCCTACTGTTGCAGAAGTCAGGATGAACTGTGGGCGCGCGCCGTAGAGCTCTGCCAGTCGGCGCAGCCGGCGCAGGATCAGCGCGACATGCGAGCCGAAGACGCCGCGGTAGGCGTGCATCTCGTCCACCACGACGTAGCGCAGCTTGCGCAGGAAGCTCGCCCATGAGGAGTGATTGGGCAAGATGCCCACGTGTAGCATATCGGGATTGGTCAGGATAATGTGCGAGCCGCGCCGAATGGAGGCGCGCTCCTGCTGCGGAGTATCGCCGTCGTACACGCCGAAGCGCACCTGCGGGAACAGTCCCAATTCGTTCAGCTTTTCTTGCTGGTCACGCGCGAGTGCTTTCGTCGGAAACAGGTAAAAGGCGGTCGTATACGGGTTGGTCAAGATGCTTTCCAGCACCGGCAGGTTATAGCACAGCGTTTTGCCAGAGGCAGTACCGCTGACCACGACCACATTCTCGCCGCGCCGTACCGCCTCTAACGCCTGGGCTTGATGGATATAAAGCAATCCTATCCCCTGCCGACGTAATGCTTGCTCCAGCGGTTGGGGTAGGGGACGGCTGATCGAGCCGCTGCGTCCTGCAGTCGCTTCCAGCAGATGCACATGCACTACTCGCTTGCGCACCTCTTCGTCTTGCAGGAACATATACACGTATTCTGCCAGCCGCATCGCCCGATTGTGTTTGTTTGCAAAGGGTGGTCACGGGTCGGGATTAGGGATCGGGATTGACTCGCGTCCTGCCGCAGGCAGCTGGAAAAGCAGTCGCATCACCCATCTCCTCGCACAAATGGGTCGACGATTGATTATACCTCAATTCACCAGCAAGTGGATAGTTCCTGTGTGAGCGTTCTCTTGTTTTTTGCGAGAAACTATCTTACAATGAGTGTGCTTTGCCGAAAATAGAATCGAGCAGTTCGCAAGGAGGTGCATTCCTCTATGTGTGGTATTACTGGATACATCGGTCCGCGCAACGGGATTGAGTTGGCAATTGAACAGCTGCATCGGCTGGAGTATCGCGGCTACGACAGCGCGGGCATTGCGTTTCCGCAGAACGGCAGTCTGCGCGTCATCAAGAGCGAGGGAAAAATCGCTAGGCTAGAGAGCCTGCTGGAGGGGGAAAAGACTGCCGCCTTCGCGGCAGTGGCACATACCCGCTGGGCAACGCACGGCAAACCTTCCCACGATAACGCCCACCCCCACACCGACTGCACGGGCAGGGTGGCAGTGGTGCATAACGGGATTATCGAGAACTATCTCGAACTGCGCCATGCGTTGCAGGAGCGCGGACACGCCTTCTCTTCCGAGACCGATACCGAAGTGATTGCGCACCTGATTGAGGAGCAACTGGAGCAAGATTTAGCTGAAGCGGTGCGCAAGGTGTTGCCCCAACTGCGCGGCTCGTATGCCATAGCGGTGTTGAGCACAGTGGATAAAGACAAGATTGTGGTCGCCCGCAAGGACTCGCCGTTGATTATCGGGCTGGGTGACGGGGAGAACTTCGTAGCGTCCGACATTCCTGCCGTTATGCGCTACACCCGTCGGGTGATTGTGCTGGAAGACGGTGAGATGGCTATTGTGACCCGCCACAGTGTGCAGGTGATGCGGGCGGATGGCACGCCTGTGGTGCGCGAGCCGATGGAGGTCACGTGGGACGAGGCATCGGCGGAGAAGGGTGGCTATCCCCACTTCATGCTCAAAGAGATTCACGAAGAGCCACGAACCCTGCGCGATACGCTGCGAGGTAGGATTTCACAAGATGGACTGGTAGCGTTCTCGGATCTGACCTTATCGCCCGAGCAACTGCGTCGGTTCAATCGTATCCTGATTACTGCCTGTGGTACCGCGCTGCACGCGGGTATCGTAGGCAAAATCTTCTTTGAGAGGGTGCTTCGCCGGCCCGTCGACGTCTGGTTCGCGTCGGAGTTTCGGTATGGAGACCCCATTGTCGACGAGGAGACGCTTGCCATTATCATCAGCCAATCGGGAGAAACCGCAGACACGCTTGCCGCCTTGCGAGCGTGTAAGGAGTATGGTGCAACCACATTGGGCATTGTGAACGTGGTGGGCAGTAGTATCGCCCGTGAGGCGCATCATGTACTGTACACCTATGCGGGTCCAGAGATCTGTGTTGCGTCCACAAAGGCGTACATCACCCAACTGGCAGTGCTTTATCTGCTGGGCATCTATCTGGCGCAGCTGGAGGGTCGCTTGAGCGACGCGGAAGCCCGCACTTTGGTAGAGGAGATGCAGTCGCTTTCGGAAAAGGTGGAGCGGGTCATCCGCAGCGAGGGGCAGATTATTCGCTTAGCGAAGCATCTCGCACCGTCTACATGCTTCTTTTATCTCGGTCGCGGCTACGATTATGCGGTGTCGCTGGAGGCTGCGCTGAAGCTGAAGGAAATCAGCTACATCCACGCCGAGGCATACCCCGCTGGCGAGATGAAGCACGGGCCGCTTGCGCTGGTGGAACCAGGCGTGACGGTGGTCGCCTTTGCCACACAGCCGCACACCTTCGAGAAGATGGTGAGCAACATGAAGGAGGTGAAGGCACGCGAGGGGTTCGTGCTGGCGGTCGCTCCCGAAGGAAATGAGGGGATATTGCGACAGGTAGCGGATGAGGTCATCCTGTTGCCTGCGGTGCATCCGACCTTTGCGCCAGTGGTGGCTATCGTGCCAATGCAGCTGCTGGCGTATTACATCGCACGGGAGCGTGGATGCGAGATCGACCAGCCGCGTAATTTAGCAAAGAGCGTGACGGTGGAGTAGCGGTGCCGGTCGCTGACCGTCAGGATAGATATCAAAGCCCTTCTGGTGTTTGTAGCTGTCACAACGAGGTTCTCGTTGGAATGGGGCTAAACGGCTGTAGCCGCTGTGGAGGCACACTCAGCGCAAACTTTGCTCCAGCGTTAAGGTTCTGTTTCCGCCCGCCCCGACCTTTATCGGCACGCGCCACTGCAGCTGCTTGAAATAGCAGAGCGCCTCCTTGCCTTCCTGACAGTAATATACGTCGGCGGTAACCTGCAGTTCGCCGTCCGCCTGCACGGTCAGCGGGACGCGCAGCGGGAGTTGCGTGAGCGCAACCGTCTTTGCCGATACGCTTTGAGCAGGGTTAGCCTTCAGGGACAGCTGGGAGTTCGCCAGCGGGTTCAGCTTGTAGCCCACTGGCAGCGTGATGTTCAACACCAGCTCCACGTCGCCTGCCTGCACACTTTGCGTAGGTACGGTGGTCACGTTGGCTTGCACCAACGCTTGAGGCGGGCGAAGTCTCTCTAACCCGCGGATAGTCAACGTCTCCACCCGTCGGGTCTTCAGGTCGGCGACGCGGATGGCATGGTTGTTGGTATCAGCAATGTATAGCTTGTCTCCAGCGATGCTGACGCCGCCTGGCTCATCAAAGGTAGGTCGTTCGCCGTCGCGCAAGCCTGCTGTACCATCGCCTAAGAAGGTCTCAATGCGCCCTGTGGCGAGGTCGTAGCGCTTGATTTTGTTGTTGTAGGTATCGGCGACGTAGATGGCGCCTTTGTGATACACGACCCCGAGCGGATGCTGTAGGCGGGCGCGGCGTCCCTCGCCGTCGATGTCGCCAAAGTCAAACAGGTCGCCGCCCACTAGCGTGTCCACCCGTCCATTCGGGTCGATGTCTGCAGCGCGGAGCGAGCTGCTCTCGCTATCGGCGAAGTACAGCCGCTTGCCGTCGGTAGTGATGCCTGAGGGTTGCGCTAGGGCTGCCTGTCGAAGGGAAGCATCAAAGCGCGCTTCACGTCCACTGCCAGCGTGCGGTTCCACCACGCCTCGGCGCAGGTCGAGCCTCCACAGCTGGTGTACCCCCGCCATAGCGATATACAGCGTATCGCCCACCAGCACCACATCCCACGGCGAGCTGAGGTCGGTCTCCTTTGCGGGACCTGCTTCGCTCCAGTAGCGCATCTGTTTGCCAGTGCCCGCAATCGTGCTGACAGTGCGCTTCTCGAAGTCTATCACGCGGATGGCATGGTTTTCCGTATCGGCGACATACAGGCGGTTGTCACGGTATGCCATGCCCTGCGGATGGCGGAACTGCGCATCGTCGAAGCCGCCATCTTTGTAGCCTTCCTCGCCGCTGCCGATAACCTCTTTCAGTGTGCCGTCTTTGAGAGACACCACCACGATGCGGTTGTTGCCCGAGTCCGCGATGAACAGTTGCCCGCTACGCTCGTCTGCCAGCACCTTGCCCGGAAACTCTAGGATGCCCCTCGGCGTCCTCTCGCGCTCCAGCTTCAATCGCAGCGGCGTACGGTCTATCTCTCCACGTGGGTCGTGGATGGCGATCAGCTCCTGAATGGCGCGGTCGAACAGCTCGTAGATGCCTTCCCCTGACATCGCGCCCACCACCTTGCCGTTGGGGTCTATCAGCACGACGGTCGGCCAGGCGCGTGCGCCGTACATGCTCCAGATGACCATATCACGGTCGTTCACTACGGGATGCTCGATGCGGTAGCGCAGGATAGCCTGTCGGATGTTCTCGCTCTCTTTCTCAGTGGTGAACTTGGCAGAGTGTACACCGATGACCACCAGCTCGTTCGGGTATTTTTTCTCCAGTCGCTTCAAATCGGGAATGATGTGCATACAGTTGATGCAGCAGTATGTCCAGAAGTCCAGCATCACGATTTTGCCCCGCAGGTCTTTCATGCGCAGCGGGCGATCCGTGTTTAGCCACTCCAGTCCTTCGGGAAATTCGGGCGCGTTAACAGATGGTTGGTAGACGGGCATACTGGCAGTCTCCTGTGGGACCGTGTTTCGAAACTGGCTCAAGGCAAGCACGCTCAGGCTTCCAATCACCAGCAGCCAGAACAGCGGTTTAACCGAGATGACGCTCGTCTGGTTCATACTTCTAGTATCGTTAAAAGTGGTCGCAAAGTTCCCGTATTTTTCTCGGAGAACTCTGTGCCCTCTGTGGTTACAGTGTCTTTCTTGTTATTCCTACGCTTTAGAGCCCGCGAGGTTGAACTCTACAAGAAAGACGAGATGCTTCCGACTCTGGCTGTTTCACCCATTGCTCCCGCTTTTGGAGTATGGCGACTCTAATTTGAGGTCGGGTATCGCTGCGTAGTGTCGTGTGTTAAAGGTGCAGAGAGTTGCTCCCCGCGTTCTGACGCACGCCGCAATAATTGCATCTATAATGCCGATACGATACTGAAGGTGATATTGGTAAAGCAGCTCCAGTGCCAGAGACGTTTCCTCGGCGGTCGGATACCATATAGGGAGTGGGGCAATCAGCAAAGAAACTTGTTGTAATTCTTGATGCGAGCGGCACCCCTGTATAAGCTCCATCACGGAGAGCGAGACCACCGCAGGGGGCTCTGGCAGAGTCTGGAACCACTCAATGGCGGGAACAAAGCCCCGAAGGATATCGATAAGGATGTCCGTGTCTGCTACTCTCATTCCGTGTTAGAGCCGGCGTTTCTGCGCCTTACGGCGCAGCTGTCGGGCTAAGGTAGCACTATCTCCTTTACGATCTGCCCATGCCCCCAAGACCTCTGCACGGCGCCAGTATTCTACCAGTTCCGCACCACTTTGCACCTGTACGGCAGGCTGCACGATAAGGCGCACGCGCTGACCCGCAGGCAGATTTATCCGCTCATTTGCGATGAAATTGCGCCCGTCAAACTCCGCTTCGACGATAAGGACGGACATGAGACGCCTCCACACGTTTTTGCTTCTGCAGAGATTCTACCACACTTACTGCGTTCGGCAACAGGTTGACGTGATATCTGACCGCAAAGGTCAAGGCGCATCTCGCCTGCTTTCACGTTCTCAACCGCGCGCCGATTTCCTCCAGCGCGTGCACGATACGGGCAACAATCTCGTCCACTTCCTCGTCGGTGAGAGTGCGTTCAGGGCTGCGGAAGGTGAGAGACAGCGCAAGGCTGCGCGTGCCCTGCGGGATGCGCTCGCCGCGGTAGACCTCAAACACCCAGAGACAATGACGGCGTCAGACCGTTTCTGGTGTTCTTCTGCCCTTTGGCGTCCGATCAAAGTCGGTGTCAAAGCTCACAATCTCTAAGTTAAACTCTTCCGCAACCACGTAGAGATAGGCGTCGTCGAAGTCAATCCCATGTTGTCGAGATGCTGAGGCGACTCGCTGAAACATGTTTGGCGGCAGGCTCAACATCTGAAGCCCTGCTCGCTCGAACATGTCGTGGA